>Ga0299915_10002015_pt1 | contig 14883 bp, 16 predicted proteins | sample RVTome_13_FD_200263 | JGI IMG/M metagenome (GOLD analysis project Ga0299915, IMG submission 200263) | Soil microbial communities from uranium-contaminated site in the Upper Colorado River Basin, Wyoming, United States - RVT92D227 (version 2) ... | reverse complement strand
GGCCGCATCCAGGCCGCTGCCGAACGCGCGCGCATCGGCGATGACCTGGTGTGTGCGGGTATAGCCCTTGCGAGCGCCAAGCACTGGAATACCACGTTTCTCTAAAGCCGCGCCCAGGGCTTGCGCGTTACGGACAATTTGCGCCATGTAGGTTTGTCCAAACTCGATCATTTCCGCAGCAGCGACCGCCAGCGCCGCCACGCGATTCACTTGGTGTGTGGCGGCGAGAACCGGGAAGATGGAATGGGTGATAGGTTGTGTCAGGCTTGGGTCATCCCAGACGATAATGCCACTTTGCGGTCCGCTGAACGTCTTGCCCGCTGAACCCGTCATCACTACTGCGCCTTCGCGCAATGGATCTTGAAACTGACCACCAGCAATCAAGCCAATCTGATGCGCGCCGTCAAAGAATATCTTGCCACCCCATTCCGCCACAATCTCACTCATCTCTTGTAACGGGAATGGGAACAAGGTCATCGATGCGCCAAGCGCGACAAGTTTCGGGCGCACCAGCGGCGCCATCGCGCGGAATAAATCCAGATCCACCACCAGTTCGTCAGGATCCATCGGCACATCCACAATTCTCAACCCGCGCACGCCCGCTGGTCCATCGACACGGTTGCTCGAATGTCCACCGAATGGCTGAGCGATGCTCATAATCACATCGCCCGGTTCAGTGAGCGCTGTATAGACCGCGAGATTGCCGATCATGCTGGCGACAAGGCGGTGGTCGGCATAGCGGGCGCGAAAGGCTTTCTTGAGCAATTCCACGCACAAGGCTTCGATCTCGTCGATGTATTTCGTGCCGGCAAACCAGCGATTGACCTTGCCAATGTGACCTTCGGCGGCGCGTGTGCCGACTTCAGCCGACAGCAACGCTCGAACGGTGGGACTGGTGGGTGCTTCAGGTGCAAGCAGATTGATGCATTGTTCGCCACGCCATTTCTCATTGCGTTTTACAGCGGCAATCACGGCGTCCTGCATCTCTTTTCCAGAGCGGCATGTGTCGAGCACGGCTCGCGCCTGAGTAAGTATTTCTGGATCGTGGACTTCAAGAGAGAAATTGGCAATGGGTGAATCTGACATGGCTGTTTCTCCTGTGTTTGATTAGGAACTGTCTACGGGCTTAGAAGCGCCCAACGGCCTCGAGATGAGCCGCCCGGCCAGCCAAGGCTAGTATCGCATGAAATGGCCGACCCGGGCTGGCCGGATCGGCTCCATCGAGTTGTTAGGCAGCGTGGAAGTTACTTCCATCCCCTTCCGAGCAAGGATAGTCTTCGACTACTTCAATGCGCCCGCTGGGCACGCCGCGGGTTACTCACGCACATAGCGCAGATGGGTAGCAGCCGGCGTATCCAAAACCCTTTCAATTCGAAAACGCGGTGCCGGCTCGCGGAAGTTCGCGAACAGGCGCCTCCCGCCGCCGAACAACACCGGCGCTAGGGATATCTCAAGCTCGTTGATGAGACCTAGATTCATGTATTGCTGGATCACATCAGCGCCACCCGCGATACGAACGTCGCGGCCAGCCGCAGAGTCGCGAGCCTGCTCGAGCGCGGCCTCCGGGCCATCGTTAACGAAGTAGAAGATCGTCCCACCAGGGCGAACCCAAGGTTGGCGCTTCTCGTGGGTGAGGACGTATACCGATGTGTGAAAGGGCGCTTCCTCGGGCCAACTCCGCTCGCCGCCATCAAACATCCGCTTGCCCATGATATTGGCGCCGATGCGTTCCGTGGTAAAGCGGATCATGTCATTGACCGGGCCGGTGTCTCCGCCGGGACCGAGCTTGAGGTTCGCGCGGAAGTACTCCTGATTGAAGACCCAGCCCATCAGCTCGCCCCACTTGGCGCCCCATTGCTTGTATTCGGGGCTATCCCAATGTTCCAGAGTCATCCCTTCGGGTGCCATGTACCCGTCAAGGCTTAGGCCGATGTTTACAAAGACCTTGCTCACTCTTCTTGTCTCCTCTCCTCACAGCTGCCTAACGGCCTCGAGCTTAGCGGCGCAGCAGAGCTACATCGCACATGAAACCGCGCTGAGGCTGCGTCCGCTACAGCGAGTTGTTAGGCAGCCCGCCATGTGCAATGGCGAATGTGGAGTGAAAGATGAACTGGCAGTGTGCGGATCAGCCCCGCTTGCTGCTCTGCTATACTGGCGAGTGGGATTCGATGTCCTTAGTTGAATGGTACCTGGTTGTCGATGTGCACGTGGATTGATCCGTCGACCGACACGTGCGTCGCACATATCCATCCATCTCCGTTCTGGTCGGCCGCAGTCCCGGCATGAAAATGCTCTTCTCCGTCATGGTGGTCGCCGATCATATGAAGGTGGAATCCGAGGGGGCAGCCAGCGATGGGCGCAGACTGTGCGAAGGCTGAGATGGGTAACAGAGCAAGGAGCAGCGCAGTGAGGACGAGGAAAAGCAGATTTCGGAATGTCATGGGCACACCTCCAAAGCGAATACCGTCTCCCGGTGGATCGAACGGCCATCGGCCGAAGTGATTCTACTCGGAACTAGTACAGTCAGTGTGATTGGTACGTGAGGTAGCGCAAAAGCTGCCTAACGGCCTCGAGATGAGCCGCCCGGCCAGCCAAGCCCAGTGTCGCACCGAAACCGGCACCCGGCTGGCCAGGTCGGCTCCATCGAGTTGTTAGGCCGCTTCGTACCGGCGTATTGGGCGATGTTGATCCTCCCTTCCGCAGGCCGATCGAGCCTGGAATGATGGCTGGAAGGATGTGTACAGCCGTGATCTGCTTGCGAGGTGGCAGATAGCCAATCGTGACGGAGAAGCGGGGGCGAAAGTAGGGGGGGTAGGCTGGAGGCGCCGGGGCGTCAGCAGGGAGCGTATCTGGCCAACGCTACGGGCCAGACACGCTCCCTGTTTCTCAAGCGCAGAGCGCGTGGCTGCTAGATGGCAGCTCGTTGGGCCAGCTCCTGAACGACTTTCGGCTCCGGCGGCGGTGGGGTGTCGATTGGCGCAAGGGTCCGAGGGGTGAGGAAGATAAGTAGGGCCAGCACGGCGTACCCCAGCGATCCGACAATTCCCACCGGGAGGGGGCCGACTAGGCGAGCCACGTCTCCGCTGACGAAGTAGAGCATCAGCAAGGCCGAAGCGTTGATGGCAGCGTGACCAACCGCCGCCGGCCAGACGCTGCCGGTGCGCAGGGTGACCCAAGCCAAGAACGCACTCAAGTAGATGGTGAACACCACGAACAGCAGGGGGCCAACCACTGGGGCGCCCCAATAGCCAAACCCGTACTCGTATCCCATGAAGATGATCGGCCAGTGCCAGACGCCGTGGATCACGCCCACCAGCAGCACGGCCTTGCGCGGGCCTAGCGGCATCAACTTCGGAAGGAAGTAGGCACGCCACCCGAACTCCTCGCCAAAGGACAGGAGCAGGCCCATGGTCACGGACGTCACGAGGGCCATGGCCACCAGGAGGATGAAGTACATCCCCGGACCCCAATCCTTCCCGATGGGTGCGATCATTCCCATCTCGCGCGCCCACGCCATGGACAGGTCAAACTTGTTCGGGAACAGCAGGTAGTAGATCACCCCGCCCACGATGGTCGCTAGAATCGGCAGGAGCAAGGCTGCCAGGTAGAAGCGCCACCCGCGGCGAAGGTTAGGGCGCAGCATTGTGTTCGACCAGCCTTCGCGCGTGATCAGCCGGGTGGCGATATTCGCGACCGTCGGGGCAAACATAAGCCCCATCAGCAAGGTGGTCGCAAACGGAGCCGGATTGAGACCGGAGGAGTCAGCGCCGAACAGCCCGCCGTTGAAGAAGATGACCAGCCCCAGCGCGATGGAAATTCCGTAGGCAACGGCCACGAAGATCCAACTGCGTCTACGATCGAAGGTGGATATCATGATTCTCCTCACTTCCGGTTAGCCGCCAGCGCACTCAACCGCAGCCGAATGCGCGACGGCGACGAGACGTAAGAGGGGGTATTCGCAGACCACGAATCGTGGTCGCGGTCACTCTGCTCACATACTCTACATCCGTCTGCGGCCTCCCGTTCCTTCGAGATATCCAGACCAAGTAGGTCGCATTAGCGACGGTAATGCCCACCTGGCTTATCCACTTGAAAATGACTGTCAATCGATCGCCTGAATGGAGAACCTTCGAGGAGATTGAGGCAAGAAGGCGCCTAACGGCCTCGAGCTCAGCGGCCCGGCGAAGCTACTATCGACCGAAAACCGCGCCCTGGCCGGGTCCGCTGCAGCGAGTTGTTATCCGGCCTCACTCTTGGGCATCTCGCTCTGTTCCCGCCAAGTTGGTTTCACTGCGAGGCCGCGCAAGTGGATCATGCTCATCGATCTGATAGGTGTGCCTGAAGTGAGAAACCAAACCTTCCAGTGGCTCCCTGATTTCGGATGGAACTTCATCCTCCCTCAATAATCCGACCCCAATGGCCCGAGCCACAAGTTCGTCACGCTTCATCTGCCCGTATGTCGAATAGACGGCGCGCGCAGAGCCATCGTGGAATTCATGGATAAGATCTGAAAGCTCAGTCGAGCTGATTGTTCCTTGCCTCCAGTCACGGAAGCGACTCTCCAATTCCGAAAGGTAGAGATCCAGCTCGCGATCGTGAGCCAAGCCAGCCAGCTCTGCCAGATACTTCCGTTTCTCCCTTTCGTCCATCAACTGTTCACTCGACCGTCGGATGGGCCGGATAACGGCCTCGAGCTGAGCGGCGCAGCACAGCTACATCGTGCTTGAAACCGCGCTGAGGCTGCGTCCGCTCCAGCGAGTTGTTAGCTGGCCCCGCCGTTGGATTCTAGGAGCAACTCGAGTGCGACTTCGCGGGGCGCTCTATGGCCAATGAGTCGGCACGGCATCAGACTTACTTCGCTCTCCGCATCCGAGAGGCTGAGGGGGCTGTCGTGGGAATGATCCTCAGCTGTCAGCTGGTACTGCAGGGCGATGTCATTCATCGATCCGAGCAGACTGCGGTTGGCAGTCCGGCCGAATTCCACATTGGTAAGGTGCCCTATCTCCTCAACGATGGAGCGGTGAGGGGCGCCAATCATCGCAAGCAGGTTTGCGACTCGGAGGCGGAACACCTCTAGAAGATTGTGCGTTTCCCATACTGGGATGGCAACACTCAACAGCGTTCGCTCATTCACGAAGAGGATCAGATCCCCAGCCTCTGTGTAGATGAGATTCGCATACCAGTCACCTAGTCTGCCAGATGCAGGGACCGGTTGTTCAGATGGCCGCACCTTGAGGTGAGTAAGGAGACTGCGTGTGCATCGGAGAGTAACCATGGCAAGGTGTCTTCGCGTTGAGAACTGGGCCAGCTAACGGCCTCGAGCTGAGCGGCCCGGCCAAGGCCCGTTCACATTATCGCGCCGAGCTGGCCGGGTCCGCTCCAGCGAGTGGTTAGGCGTGCGCCCGGAGTGCAACAGCAGCTGGCGGCGCTCTGACTCGCCTGCGGTAACCGAGTTCGGATCATGGCGATGCATACAACTGGGCGGGGAGATCGGAAGTTGCAGACATCGTTACTCCGTTGGGAGTGAGAATCGTGACTTCGAGCTTGCCAAACTGAGTGTACTGCTGCGGGTCGACATGTATCTGCTCGTACGGTATCCGGATGTACTGGCCGAACATCTCGCCGAGCCTCATGGAATGGTCGACTTGAAGTGATGCCTCGTACACTAGTTCCCCTTCCCCTTCCTCGATAGCTTCGAGTGCGTCGTGATACCCATATAGCCGAATGGTGACTTGGACAGGGACATCGGAGAAATGGAGGAGCTCACTCTTGCCATCGTAGAAAGAGAGGTCGATGGCCATACCGTCATCCTGTGGATCTGCGTCATCTGTGTAGCCTATTGAATCCACGCTGATGTATGCGAGATCTTGGATGGACCTGGTCCCCTCAAGTGAGTTTGATGGTGACTGGGGAGTTGTCAGAGTGCTTGGCACGGCATTCAGCGGCGCGAGTTCCTGTTGAGTTACTTCCTTGACGGCGGTTGCCGCTACATACGCGGCGATCCCGAATGCAACACACCCGACCGCGAGGACGATAAGCAGGGCGATGACTATTGTCTTCTTCATGTCCAGTGCCTCCGTCCCACGATAACAGGGGGGAGTATGTTGGCTGCGACGGCGAACGATAGGCGGATGGAAGCCTGACGAACTGGCGTACGCCTGACGGCCTCGAGCTGAGCGGCCCGGCCAAGCCCCGTTCACACTATCACGCCGAGCTGGCCGGGTCCGCTCCAGCGAGAGGCTGTGCGAAAACCCCAAAAACGCGAATCGCGTCCCCACCCAACGACAGATTCTGGCCAAGAATTGGCTCGCGGTCCCCACTTTCTCGGCAATATCGTGCTGGTTTTGGGTGTGGTGTCCCACCGCCCCGAGTTTTCACACAGCCTGGCGAGTGGTTGGGCGGCGTTTCATACCTTGGTCAAGAGTCGGTTTGCTATTTTGGGGTGGTCAATAGGCTCGCGGTTGACCCGCCAGGATCTCATCACCGCCATCCACCACAAGCGTTTGACCAGTGACCCAACGCGATTCATCTGAGGCTAGATAGAGTGCTGCAAACGCGATATCTTCCGGTTGACCTTTACGTGCCAGGGCTAGTTGAGGTAACCCAACCGGACCCGAGTCCAGTGGTTGGCGAATAAGCCCCGGGCAAATGCAATTGACTCTAATGTTGTGAGGCTGGAGTTCGCGAGCGAGATTGCGCGTAAAGCCAATAACTCCTTCTTTGACGGTAGCATACGCAACATTTCCATCTCGGATAGTCTTGTACGCTGCACCGATTGTAATGATCGCCCCGCTGCCGGCTTGTTGGAAATAGGGTATGACTGCGCGTGTACCGTGAAACAAGCTCATTAGATGGTTGCGGAATAGGCTCGAGAAGAATTCTTCTTCGATTGCTGGAAGATCATTGGTATGCTTAAACCCTCCTCCAGCTAATGTGATAAATACATCCAAGCGGCCGAAAGACTCTAGTGTTTGTGCCACTGCGTCTTCTATTTGCGATCTTTCAGTAGCATCAGCTTGAATGACAATTGCCCGACCTCCAATTCGTTCATGTATTTCTTGTGCAACGGCTCCAATCACGGTTGCTTTTCGGGCGACAAGTGCGATGCGTGCTCCCTCCTGTGCGAACAACAAAGCCATCGCACGCCCCATTCCAGAGCCTACTCCAGAGAGTAGCATGACTCTATCCTCAAGGCGCATGTTTCCTCCAAGTGACGTTCTTCATTGAAGATTAGTCCAATCTCAGAGCGTCTATTTCAAGTCTCAAGCGCAGAAGAGCCTCGATCCTATCATTGCTCAATCACACTTCTAGCGTTGGTAGATAGAAAGACGCCCAACGGCCTCGAGCTCAACGGCCCGGCAAATCTACCCTCGACCTGAAACCGCGCGCAGGCCGGGTCCGCTGCAGCGAGTTGTTGGGCTGCGGCCACTTACTCGAGTCGACCGGCAGCCCACAGGAACACACGGCGCAGGAATTCATCGCTAACCCGCTGTGGGGAGTCCGCAAGTTCGCTGGCCGTTGAGGTGTAGACTGCGATCCTTCCCCTCCCGTAAGTCAGCACTGCTAGCGTCGGGTAGTTGTGAGTAGCGGACAGGAGCAGGACGTCATACTCAGAGGATATCGACGTAATCGCGTTGTCGGGGCCCGGGAGCGCGGAAAGCGGTAGGGCGTCGGTTATCGGGTGACTCGCGACAAGCACAGGCGGCCAGTCATTCGTATCTTTCTCTCCAAGGTAAAACGTGATCGGAAAGGGGAGGATTGTTGGCTCGAAGGGCGGTATCCCATTGGGGCTCTCGATTACCAGGCCACCACCTTCAGAAGTGAATCGTTGGTACTGCGGAGCGTGAGCGTCAATGACGCCAGAATACCACGCCCATCCGACAGGGAGGTAGATAATGTCGAACTTCTCGAAGTCCTTGTAGGTAGAGTAGGGATCGAGCGCCTCAATGTGGAGACCAGTCCGGCGAAGACGTCCGATTATGTCGGTGTACTTGTACTGAGGAATCTCGATCATGCCGACCTTCAATGGCAACGCCGGCGTGGGTGTAGGCGTGGGTGTAGGCGTGGATGACGCGGTCTCGGTAGCCGTAGGGGTCGCCGAAGGCGTGGGGGTGGGAGTCCGTGTTGAAGAGGGAGTGGGAGTGGGTGTCTGGGTTGGCGGGGGTGTCGGTATATAGCTGCAACAGAAGGCCCGCGAGGGAACGACGCCGAACAGCAGAGCTGCAAGGATACCAGTTAGCAGACACGCGAGCAGAGTGCGGGTGTGCCTCCAAGAGGTCGCGCGCGGGATACGCGAAATGGGCAGGTACCTGTGGGCAATGAGGAATACTGTAATGAGTAGGAGAGCGCATGTAATGACCCTCGCGACGATGTTGCCGCTGGCTATCGCCGTTCCGAACGCCAAAATGGTACCGAGAATTCCCGCAATCCACGCGGTCTTCTGGACTGGATGCCAACCGGGATGCTGATTGTCGGCCACCTGTTGATCCCCTTGGGTCGTTGCAGCTGGGCAGACACCATCTCCGATGAACAAGGCCGCTGGGATATGTGCCTGGTGATTCTAGGCCGGTGGCATGTATGCCGCAGCCCAACGGCCTCGAGCTGAGCGGCCCGGCCAAGACACCTTCATTCTATCGCGCCGCCGTGGCCGGGTCCGCTCCAGCGAGAGGTTAGGCAGCAGGAAGATGAAGTCGCGATCCTGCACAGGCCCATCGTCTCTACGGTTCCACTGGCGGGACGACGAGACTGATGCGGGCGCTGTGATAACGATTCCCCAGCGCATCAACGACCTTCGCGCGGATCTTTATAGCCCCGCGGGCGCCTTGAGCGCGGAGCCAATCGAGGAAGTCATCAGTGGAAGCCGTGAAGACGGCATTATCGCTGGGAGGGAGCAGGAAAGGCGGCTTCTTGCGCGGCTCAGTCTGGAAATCTGGGTAACTGGCGTTGGCCTTGTTCCACTCGATTACGATGTTGTTCACCTTCACACGCTTCTCTCCCGGATTTGAGATGTCTAGGAAGATGAGCTCCTCGGGCGGGGGAGGGCCCCATTCGTCGTCTGACTCGTACTCAACTTCCTCGCTGGAGATCGAGAGAATGAGCCTGGGCCGCCTATCCAATCTCGAATAGAAGAGGCTCAGGGCCGAGACAACGAGGGCGAACAGAGAGACCAGCACTGCCGCCCCGGGGGCGAGTGAAGCTATGTCCCAAGACATGGCGGATTCGTCTCCTCATTATGTGTGGACAGTTGCCACCTAGATAGGCGCCGGCTGCTGCCTAACGGCCTCGAGCTGAGCGGCCCGGCCAAGACCCCTTCATATTGTCGCGCCGTGCTGGCCGGGTCCGCTCCAGCGAGTGGTTAGGCTGCATCGACCGGGGGCGAGAAGGGGTGGGCGCTACGAACCGAGGCTAATCACGGTTACGACGCCACACACGAGCACGACAAAGAAGAGGAGCCCGGTCAGGAGGAACCAGAAACCGCGCCGGCGCGCCTGATCATCGTACACCACATCGCGGCGATTGACGGGGGCAAGGAGTCGGCCGGAGTACGCGATACCCGTCGCCATGGCATCCGCCCCCCTGAGCAGCGAAGTGGATGCGAGCGAGAGCGCCCACATTGCAGCGCCGAGTAGTGCGATGGTTGTTTCCCGGAGAATGCCACCAATCAGGAAGAATGAGAGGCCAGGAATCAAGAGCATCTCGGCCCACTGGCGAAGCCTGACGAGCCGCGCGTGGGTCTTCTGGATTGGGGCGGCTCTAGCAGATATGGCCTCCTCAAGTGCATCGCCGGAGGAGATCCCAGAGCTTGTGGGTCGCGAGAAGAGGGCAATTGCCCAGTTCCAGAATCGAGTGAAGGGACGGTATGTGACGAGCAGGATCAAAGACAATCCGAGCGAATAGAGTAATGCCTTGGCCATTTGACGGAATCCAGCAGATGCAGCCTAACGGCCTCGAGCTGAGCGGCCCGGCCAAACCTATTATGGACCTGAAATCGCGCGCTGGCCGGGTCCGCTCCAGCGAGTGGTTAGGCAGCCATCGGTCATGGAGTCGGGCTCGTCGGCGGAGCGGGCATGCCTTCTACAGAGATGTCGCTGGAGTAGACGGGGGACAAGTTGCCCAGAGCGTCCCTGAACTGCACGGTCACGTAGAACCCCGACCAGTTGAGAGGAGGAACGTGTTCGAACTGTTTCTCGGATGAGAACGGCTCCCATTCCGTTTCAGACAAGTCCAATTCGTCGAAGGAGGTAAGGCCGGCGCGGACTCGCATCTCAGTCACTTCTGCCAGCGGGCTGGCGGCGTGAAATACGACAGGAATGAGGATCGATTGGCCGGCAATTGCGGCCACGCAGCAGTTGCCGTCATCGATGAGGAGAGAGCCCGCCACGAATGGCGTCGGCAGCGATCTAGCGACCGGGGAGGGCGGCAAAGGCGGGACTCGGGTGGCCAAGTAGGAAATGTATTCTAGGTGCTGGGCAATCTGGGTAGACTGGGACGAGACCTGAGTGAGCAGGGTCTGGACGGTGCTCTCGAGCTGAGGGGATGCAAACTGCGCGCCGGATGTGCAGCTGGAGAGGAAAGGAACAAGGAGGCACAGGCCGATCGTTGCAAGGGAATCGCGAAGGAGTTTCATCGGACCTCACAGTCCTCTCAAGCAATTGGAGATTGCTGCCTAACGGCCTCGAGCTGAGCGGCCCGGCCAAGAGACTTTCATCCTAAATCGCCGAGCTGGCCGGGTCCGCTCCAGCGAGTGGTTAGGCGGATACTTCCAGCTCACTGTCATGACACCAATTGCGTAGCGCTTGCTCTTCGCGGGCATGCTCGAAGTCATACCAGCTCTGAAGCAGTCCTTTGAACTCCAATAGGCCTTTGAACTTCGTATATGCGCCACGGCTGCGAAACATCCTCTGGACTTCTTCAGAATCTTCTGGCAGATGTTCTTCGACAAACTCGAATACGAGTTCTTGGCCCAATCCAAGCTCATTCCTATGGGGGATCTCGATGTAATCTCGGGAAGTCAGGTCGTTTTCACCGATGTCATCGAGGTCGCCCTCCTCAGAGCGCCAGTATGACTTGCCGGACTCTCTGGAAATGACTGCTGTGTGCAGTCCATATCTGGCTGAGCTGACGAAGAAGAACGCATCCTGAATATCACTGAACTTGATCATCGCGGTATCCGGCTAACGGCCTCGAGCTGAGCGGCCCGGCCAAGACGTCTTCAGATGATCGCGCCGTGCTGGCCGGGTCCGCCTGTCCTGGTGTACTTCCAGGGCTCCAGCGAGTGGTTAGGCTGCTCGATTTCGTAGGGTCTCGATGGCGGAATTCAGCAGCCCTTCTGCCGCAGCCCATGACATGAGGTAGAGAGCTTCTTGCTCGTTAGAGTCCTCAGGGCGGTCTGACGTGCGCCACGCGATGTGATCGTAGTCCTTGACGTCGCGGGAGCCCTCGCCGAAAGCCAGGACCAGGGCATTTCTGAAGTCCCTTCGACATGTTTGAACGGCTGCATGGTGATACGGTAGAGAGCTCGTGTCGTGCAGTGAGCGTCGTAGCTTGGAAAGGACTTGAGCAGGCGGGGGAGGATGCCCGCGGACAAACCTTGTGATGACGCCGGCAGCGATCCCCGCCCAGAGAATGAGCTGGACCAAGGAGGTAAGAGCTTGGATGCGGTCGCTGTTGGCGCCCAGGATACGAAGGAAGGGTGGAAGCCAAGACCGCGCGGAGAGGGCTAGGGCGATGACTCCCAGGAGCAGCGCAATGAGAAGGATCGTTCGCTTATTCATCGTCCCCCCACGAAGCAAGGTAGTCGGGCAGCCTAACGGCCTCGAGCTCAGCGGCCCGGCAAATCTACTATCGACCTGAAACCGCGCCCTGGCCGGGTCCGCTGCAGCGAGTTGTTGGGCGGCTCACAATTGATAGACATGCCTCTATATGGACCACCGTGCCTTTGGCTTTGGCGCAGATCATTCCGGTGGCGCACCCTCTAGCCCTTCCAGAATCTTGCTTGCGTCTGATTCAAGGCGCTGAGGATCCCACAGCCTTCTATATTCTCGTAGATCGTCTAGTGCCTTTGCATGATTACTGGTGTGATAGAAGCATAGACCCCGTAATCGATAGCAATTGCCCCATCCAGGAACTAGGCCGATCAGCTTGCTAAAATCGGGAATAGCATCGGCAAATCGGCCCAGCGCAAACAACGCTGTGCCACGTTCAAAATACCACTCACCATCATCGGGCTCTTGCTCAATTCTTGATGTCATCTTCCGAACAATCCACTCATAGTGTGCTTCCGACGTCTCGGGTGCGGGTTCAATTGTCCCATCTGGCTTGAACACGACTGCGCCGGGCGGCGGGGGGCCACCGACAAAGATGTTGAGTTTGCTGCGGCCTTTCTTCGGGTTTGAAGGGTTGTTGCTTGGCATATTTCCCTCCGATGATCATTTGCCGATTCTGTTATCCACTCGAATTGTGAACTCGAGGTAGGCCGCCTAACGGCCTCGAGCTGAGCGGCCCGGCCAAGACTCCCTCACAGTATCGCGCCGAACTGGCCGGGTCCGCCTGTCCTGGTGTACTTCCAGGGCTCCAGCGAGTGGTTAGGCGGCTCGAGGTCTGTCGCAGGAGTTGGACAGAGCTAGCCGCAGGGTCAGTCCATGGCTGGGACGTCCGCGCAAGGTCCGAAAAGACCGATAGGGGAGCGGTCAGTGACCCACCCTGTGCCGGACGCGTTCTCTCCGGATGCCAGGTCATATGCACCCGTGGCATCGATCCAGTACCAGCCATCTGCTGTCTTTTCCAGTACGGGTTGGTACGTGCCGGGGGTGATGTACGCGAAATTCTCGGAGTCGAGCGAGCGCTCGCGGAAGATGTCTACGACGCCGACGCTTGTGGAGCGAATGGTGCACACGTCATCGGGAAGGGCCTGTCCTGAGTAAAGCGCCAAGGATGGAGGCGAGGAGATCAAGGAACCATCCGTGAAGTAGGCAATCGCCGAAAGGCTTGCAGAGAGATGTTCGGGCACGACCCAATGGATAGATGTGCCGTCGGAGGGGTCAGGGTCTGTGGCGATCAGAACAGGGGCGTGATCATCCTCGCGCGTCAGAAAAAAGTCGTAGCGTTGGGCACCGGGAGGGGAGTCTATCCATGTGACAACCATTGTTGTCCCTGCCAAGACGACGGCGTTGCCGGCATCGGCGGACTCATACGGCAAATCAAGCAGGCCGAGAATTGGAGTCGGGGTTTGGGAAGGGAGGGTCTGGGGGGACAGATCCGATGGAGTGGCAGGGGGCGCTTCAGTGGTGAGACGTATTGGGGTCGGCGAAGAGGGTGTCGTCGTTGGAAGGTCTGGCAAGGGGGTCTGGCTGCAGGCGCCCGAGACAGCTGCGCCTAAGAGGACTGCGAGGAGGAGAGGAACCTGACGAGAGTGCTCGCTCATTGTGTTCGTTCCCCCGAGGGGCCCCTTCAGCCGCCTAACGGCCTCGAGCTGAGCGGCCCGGCCAAGACATCTTCAGAGTATCGCGCCGAGCTGGCCGGGTCCGCTCCAGCGAGTGGTTAGGCAGCGCAACGGTTTGTATTACTCGCTCTCCCCCGTCACGGCCATCCGATAGAGGTCCATGTGGGTCAGCCTCAGGTGCTCCACGCTCCCCAGCCCCGCGCGTTTAGCCATCTCCTTAATATCCTCAGGTTTGAGACGGTGCTGCAAAGGCGGCCCGTCTTCCTCTAACACGTATGGCCACTCCAGGACCACCACTCTCCTTGTTGACACCCTCCGCGCTTCCCTGAGGGCAGCCAGTGGATCGTCCGTCTCATGGAGCACATGCCCCAGGAAGGCGACATCGAAAGTGCGGTCGCCGTACGGAATCGACTCGGCCGTAGCTTCTTTGAAGGCCACGCCTGGGATGAGCTGCCTAGCCACCTCCAGTAAGCTGCGATTGGCATCGATCCCTACTACCGCAAAGCCCTTCTCGGCAAACGCTTCTGCGAACACCCCGGTACCTGTCCCGACGTCCAGCACACGGGGCGCGGCTAAGCCCTCCACGGCGAGGGTCACGACGCGATCGACCTGAAGGAGAGAGATCCTCTCAGGCGACCGCAGGCGGTCGGCCTCTCCGTGGAAGCGCCGTTCGTGCTCCTCCTCTGGCATGTGCCTCCTGATGAAGGGATTGCGCTGCCTAACGGCATCGAGCTCAGCTGCCCGGCGGCCCGGGCAACGGCCTACTCTTTCTCGCGCATTCCAGCGTGCAAGGCACGCTCCGGCTTTCCGCACGCCAGCCGGGTCAGCTGCAACGAGTTGTTGGGCGGCAGGAAGCCAGCCCGGTGGGCATGCAGAGGGCATTCAGTGTAGTTCCGTCGCGTCTATGCAGGTAGAGTGTTGGTGTGGGGACGCTCATAGTTCCGTCTCCGGCGTCTCATGTCAATTGCCTTCGTAGACACCCCAGGCAAGGTCGTCCTGCTGGGCAACGAAATCCTCCGAGAAGTAACGGGCGAGGTCTTCGCGGCCCTGCAGATAGTATCCAAAAAACGCAACCGCAAAATGATCTATGCGGCTTATTACTTCTTCATTCTCCACCATCATGTGACCCTTGCCGATAAAGGAAATCAAGACCCTATCAGAGTTCACAACATGCTCATAGATATAGCAGGATGCCATCTCATACGAAACGAGGTCATCGGCTGTTCCCGCGATAATCAGGGAAGGAATATGTATCGCGGCCAATCCCTCAGGTCCGTATAACCAGGCCGAATCAGGCGCCATGGGCATAACTGCTAGGATTCGATCATCCGTTGTTGGCTGCCACAGTCCATCAGAAACCGTCGAGATTTCTGCACCCACCTGCGACGAGAATTCATCCCATCTTTCAGATAGGTTGCAGAAATACTCGGTCCAGAAGGGGC
>Ga0299915_10002014_pt1 | contig 14891 bp, 10 predicted proteins | sample RVTome_13_FD_200263 | JGI IMG/M metagenome (GOLD analysis project Ga0299915, IMG submission 200263) | Soil microbial communities from uranium-contaminated site in the Upper Colorado River Basin, Wyoming, United States - RVT92D227 (version 2) ... | reverse complement strand
GGCTGGCCGCCAAAGGGTTCGTCCCTTTCATGGCGACATTCGCCGCCTTCCTGACGAGGGCCCACGACCAGGTCCGGATGGCCGCCTACTCTTTCTCCAACATCAAGCTCTGCGGCTCCCACGTCGGCGTGAGCATCGGCGAGGACGGGCCCTCCCAGATGGGGCTCGAGGACCTGTCCATCTTTAGGCCCATCCCGGGATGCGCCATTCTTTATCCCTCCGACGCGTTCTCCACAGAAGCGTGTGTCGAGGCCGCGGCCAACCACCGGGGGATGGTTTATATCCGGACGACGCGCCCGGCGACGCCGCTCGTCTATCCGCCGGATGAAGCCTTTCCCATCGGCGGTTCGAAGGTCCTCAGGAAGAGCGATCATGACGCGGCGGCCGTCATCGCCGCCGGCGTCACCGTCCCAGAGGCGCTTAAGGCCTGCGACGCGCTGGCCAACGAGGGCATCGCCGTCCGGGTCATCGACGCTTATTCCGTCAAGCCGCTGGACGAAGAGGGCATCCGCCGCGGGGTGGGGGAGGCGGGCCGGCTGGCGGTCGTCGTCGAGGACCACTTCGAGGCTGGCGGGCTGGGCGAGGCTGTTGCCCAGGTCCTGAGCGGGGAAGGGCGGGTCAAGCACCTGTGCGTCCGCGAGCTTCCCAGGTCCGGCAGAGCCGGTGAGCTGATGGAGATGTTCGGCATCAGCGCCGCCCATATCGTCAAGGCGGTCAAAGGATTATGCGGCCGCATGTAGCCGCGCGCGAATGCGCTAAAGTATGATATGGCATGAGCATGAACTTGAAGTCATGATGGCATGGAAAACAAAAATATTTTCCGCGGCCTCCCAATCATCCTTACGGCTTTATGTCTCATTGCCTGGGGCAGTTCCTTCGCCGACCCCGGGAAGTCCCAGAGAAATCAAACGCTTCCCGACTCCGGCCAGGTCGTCGTCGTTTATGACGGCGACACGGTGAAAGTCCGGTTCGCGGACGGGGGTGAGCGGAAGGTCAGGCTCATCGGGATCGACTCTCCTGAGATGGACGATCCACGCGAGGAGGTCCGTTTCATGGCCTTCATTGCTAAACGGTTCGCCTTCCTGAATCTCTACCGGAAGAACGTTCATCTCGCGTATGATTGGGAACTTGAGGACCAGTATGGACGGCTGCTCGCTTATCTGACCACGGATGACGGTGCCCTTTTTAACGAACTCATCCTGAAGGAAGGGTTCGCGTTCGCCTACCGCAAGTTCCCCTTCCGCAAGGACTTCATGGAGAGGTTCAAAGCCGCCGCGACGGATGCCCGGAGGGCCGGCAAGGGGCTGTGGAGGAAAGAGAATCCCCTCGAGGTTCCGGCCTCCGGGGCGCGGGCGTATCTCGGACAGCTCGTTTCCGTCCGGATGACCTGTGCCGGGTTCGAGGAGAGGCGTTCGTTCGCAGTCCTTCATTCCCATGAGGGCGGGTTCGAGGCCCTTGTCCCGAAGGAGTTCAGCGCGGCCTTCCCCGGCTTAAAAGGCTTGACAGGAAAAACGATCGTGGTCTCCGGCCTCGTCGAAGAGTTCGACGGCGCTCTCCAGATCCTTCTCTATCTACCGATGCAAATTATTATAATTAAGTAGGTTATATAGGTGGCTATCGAAGGCCGCGGATTCAGATCGACAGGCCCGCCGGTTTGACAGGAGATGCGGCTTCAGCTATAAAACCTCGTGACGATGGAAGAGAGGTCCTTTGATGGCAGAACCGCTGAACCAAGAATTCCTCGATGAGCTTCGGAAGATCGTCGGAGGCGGGAACGTCCTCATCGATCCCGAGAAGCTCGTGGACTACGGCCACGACGAATTTTCGCTCCGGGATATCGCCCGCGTCCCCGAGGCCGCGGTCATGCCGTCCGACACGGCCCAGGTCGCGGCGGTCCTCGCCCTCGCCGATGCCTTTCGCGTCCCCGTGACTCCCAGGGGCGGGGCGACGGGTTTGTGCGGCGGCTGCGTGCCTTCCGCCGGAGGCATCGTCCTTTCTCTCGAGAAGATGGGCGCGATCGAAATCGACGGAGAGAACCAAATGGCCGTCGCCGAAGCGGGAGTGACGCTCATGGATTTCATCAAGGCGGTGGAGGAAGCCGGCCTTTACTTTCCGCCCCACCCGGGAGACGAGAGCGCCATGATCGGCGGGCTGGTCGCCACGAACGCCGGCGGGAGCCGGGCCGTGAAGTACGGCGTCATCAGGAACTACGTCCGGGGGCTTGAAGTCGTCCTCCCGGACGGCCGAGTCATCCATCCCGGCGGGAAATACATCAAAAGCAGCACCGGCTATAATTTGATGAACCTCTTCATCGGCTCCGAGGGGACGCTCGGCGTCATCACCAGGGCCGTCATCCAGCTCATGGCCCAACCTCCGGTCCTTCGGACGCTGGTCATCCCGTTCCCCGAGCTTGAGGCGGTCATCGAAGCCGTCCCCCGGCTTCTCAGGAAGAACATCGTCCCGGTCGCAGTCGAGTTCGTGGGGCTGGATGTCATTGCCATCACCGAGGAGTTCCTCCGCAAACGCTGGCCCAGCCATGAGGGGAAGACACATCTCCTCGTCATCCTGGATGCGGCGACCGAGGAGGAGCAGGACCGGTTGTCCCAGGCAGTCGCCGAGGTCTGCCTGGAGATGGGCGCGATCGACGTCTTCATCGCGGACACACCCGCGAAACAGGACGACATCCTGGCCATCCGGTCCAAGATCTACGAGGCCATCAAGGCGGAGACCATAGAGATCCTGGACATCTCCGTGCCCCGGGCCGGGATCGCCGGACATGTCCGCAGGGTCCAGGAAGTCGCGAAAAAATACGACATCTGGCTTCCAACCTTCGGTCACGCTGCCGACGGCAACGTCCACACCCACATCATGAAAGCCAGGTTCGAGGGCGGCAAGGTCATCCCGGTGCCGGAGGGCGAATGGCGGGACAAGATCGATGCCGTGAGGGCCGACCTCTACCGGGACGGGAGGGAACGGGGAGGGGTCATCTCCGGGGAACACGGGATCGGGCTCGTCAAGAAACCGTTCCTGTCCCTGTCCCTTGAGGATGCGCAGATCGAACTCATGAAGGGGATCAAGAAGGTCTTCGACCCCCACGGCATCCTCAATCCCGGGAAAATATTCGATTGACATCCGCGGCTTGCGCGTGTCCTTGTTTTGTGCTAATAGATAAGTTTAGGGAATTGGTCACGGACCCAATAAATTCGGTTTAGGGGGAATACATGGAAAGAGTCACGGAAATCTACGTCATCCTGGAAAACAAGCCCTCGGTGCTGGGAGATCTGTGCAGCCACCTGGCTGAGAACGGGATCAACATAGACTCCATCGGCGTTTTCCATGATACGGCGAAGATCGTCGTCTCGAACCTCAACAAGGCCTTGAAACTCCTCGGAAAGTTGAACTACATCACCGAGCAGAGGGACGTCCTGCGGGTCGACCTAGAGAACAGGCCCGGCGCCCTGGCCGAGCTGACCACGAAGCTCGGTGACGAGGGGATCAACATCGAATATTGCTACGGGACGCTGGGCCGCAAGGGCAACACGATCTCGGTCATTTTGGACGTCTCGAACATCGACCGGGCGATCGAGGTCCTGAACAAATAGCCGCGCTTTAAATTGATCTCTTAGCCGGCCGCTTATTTCCCTAAATCGCCGATAGGGTTTTTACTTCTCAAGCGATGAGCTGACTTCCGCTGATACCCGGAATACCGATTCACGTCCTATCGGCAATTTTGGGCTACTTGTCCTCCGGATATAGGAACGCGTTGAGGAGGAGCTTGTACGTCCCGTGCGCCTGGGCCCGATGCTGGGCGCGGACGCCGATAAGGACGATCCGGCCCTTCTTGTACTGCGTGTCCACGACCGCCGCCTTGCGGGCGATGTATTCTTCGCCGACGAGCCAGCCGCTCATGAGGACACCGTCCTCGGCGTAGCTCGCCACGACCTTGCGGTTCCACTCAGCGGGGGGAACCCAGGTGTCGAAAGCCAGGCTGTCGGAGAAAACGGCCGGCGTGTCCTCCGGCAGTCCGTAACCGATGGGCGTCGTGTTGTCCACCTTGAGCTTGAGGATGGACGTCGGGCAGAAGAACTTCGCCCGGTCGAGACGGTCGAGGGCGCTGCGGGCCGGCGGCTCGAACTCCTTGATCGCCAGGCCGCAGGCCTCGTTGAGGGTGACCAGGATGCCGCCCTCTTCTACGAACGTTTTCAGGGCCGCGACACCCTCGGCGCCGATCCCGCCTTCGTATTCCGGAGGAAGGGGAGTGATGTAGCGGGCGTATTCGGATTCCTGCTTGGGTTTTCCGGTCTTGATGATGTCCGCGTCCTCGTCGGCGAAGACGATGACGTCAAACGCCGCTTTCAGGTCGGCTTTCTTCTTTTTGGCCCCCTGGAAGTCTTTATTGTGGAGCGTCGCGTAAGGGATCCCCAGATCGTCGAGCATGTAGCGCGTCCAGCCCTCGTCCATGTTCGCTTTCCAGGATTGGTAGAGACCGATGCGGGGGTTCTTGATGGGCGACATGGCTATGTCGGATACGCTATCGAAATCAAGGACCCTCATACTGAATTTCGCGAGAAGCCCCGGCAGGGCCTTCTTGATCTCCGGCGTGTTCCTGACGATGAAGCTCCCGGCGGGGACGTCGAAACCGTCCTTCTTGAAGCCGGCCTTGGCCCGGTAAACCTCGGCTTTGTCCCTGAGCAGGGCGAAGACGATGGCATAGGACGCGTTGAGCTGCGAATTGAGCAGGAAATAGGCGCCCTGGCCCTGGACTGCGGGAACCGGTGGATAGGGGGCCTTGTCGATATTTTCGAGCTTGGCCTCGAAGGGCTTGTCGATCTGGTCGCAGGCGACGCCCATCTGGAGCGGCAGGGTCCAGCCTGCGTTGTCATAAGGGGGGACGGGAGGGCCGCCCGGATACTGGCGCATGTCGGGGTACTTTTGATTCTCCAGGAGTGCCCAGGCGTAGGCCTTGTAGGGCTGGGCCATCCGGACGACGAACGACCCGGCCGGATAGGCCCGGCCTCCGGCGATGAAATCTTCCCCGGCCCGCTCGACCTCGACGCCGCCGAACCTGAGGATGTCGATCATCTTGAGCATGGTCAGATAATCATGCTGGCGGGCGGGGATGATGAAAGCGTAAGGCTGGTTTTTGTCCGTCTTTTCGATGCTCGTTTTGGCCATCAAATACGAGTTGTAGAGGAAGTCATCTTTGCGGAGGCAGGCCGTTTGGACCAGGCTCTTGGATAGGACCAGCTCGTAGTCGACCAGATCGCGCAGCCGCCACCAGCCGCCCGGCCAGGGGTCGGGGAACTCCATGCGCTTTTCGGTGTAGGCCTTCCGGATCTCCGTCGGCTCGATGTAGATGGGTGTCGCGACCTTGACCGAGGCCATCTCGCTCAGAAGCCCGACGACGTTATGGAGCCAGCCGGTGTCGTCGCAGGCCCCGATCCACCAGCCGGTGAAACTTCGGCCGTGGACGACGCCGCTCAGGCCGTTCTTCTGGAGGTCATAGGCCATGTTGACGCCGCAGAGGTTCACTCCCCGCCAGTTGAGGGGCTGGACGTTGGGGACGGGCGGGTCCATGAAGGGCGGTATGAAAAGCCGCGCGTCGCTGGAGCCCATCTGGTGCTCGTCGATGTGGATCTGCGGGAACCAGCCGTGATAAAGGACGTTCGTGACGGCCTTCGTCTCGGAAAGGTTGAACATGAACCAGTCGCGGTTATTGTCGTGGCCGGCGTAATGATGATAGATCCAGGGCATGCTGCCGCCTTCGTATTTCGTCCCGACGTATTTCCGGTACCAGTCGGCGACCATCTGGTTGCCGTCGGGGTTATGGCTGGGGACGAGGAGGACCACGACGTCCTTAAGGACGTCGTCCGCGTTGAAAGGCGTCTTCCCGGTGACGAGGTCGTAAGCGAGCTCCATGGACATCTGCGAGGCCGCGATTTCGGTTGCGTGGAGGCTGCAGGTGATAAGGACGACGACCTTGCCATCCTTGGCCAGCTTCCGGGCGTCCTCGGGGGAGAGGCCGCGGGCTTCTTTCAACCGCCTGGCGGTGTCACGGATGGCGTCGAGCTTGGCCATGTTCTCTTCGGACGTGATGACGGCCATGATCATGGGTTTACCCAGGGTGGACGTGCCGATCGCCTCGAGCTGGAGCTTCGGCGACTCCTGGTCGAGCTTCTCGAAATAGGCCTTGATCTGTCCGTAATCGGCGAGTTTCCGGTCTTGGCCGACCTTATGTCCCAAGAAGGCGTCAGGGGACGTCTGGGCGAATCCAATCGAGGGGATGACGGCCAGAATGGCGAGGACAATCAGGATTTTCTTGGAAATGGCGGAAAGCGGCATGAGGACCTCCTTTTAAACGTGAAGGCTCTTTTTTATCACTCGGCGGCGGCGGATGTCAACAATATCTAAGATATCGGAATTCCCCGATTTTCGCTATAATGTCCGCGGACCGTGCTAGATGGGGAGCCAGCGGTGCCCTGTCACCCACAATCCGCTCTAGTGGGGTCGAATTCCTTGCCGAGGCCGGCCCCTTTCCGGACCGTGTCTTCGCAAGCGGCGATGAGGGTTAGGGCCCCGCGCGAAGGGCCTTCCGTGAATCCCGTCAGGACCGGAAGGCAGCAGCGGCAGCGGAACGGTTCCTTGTGCTGCGGACAGCCTTGCCTGAGCTTGCTGCGGAGAAAACGCGGGGAGGGTACGGTCGAAGCCGGGTGCACGGTCCATTTCCATTCAAAAAGGAGGCGACCATGTCAGAAAAAAAATCCCTTGTGATCCTTTTAGCGCTCGGATCAATCGTCCTGCTCTTTTCCGGGCTCTGCCCGGCCCAGGAGCCTGATGCCGAAGGCTGCAAGGACCACCCGATGCTCTCGCGGCTGAAGAACTTCTACATCGGCAGCTGCGAATCCAATTTCGACGCCGTTGAATTCACCGTCGCCGACGACAAAGTCGAGACCCTCGAAGGCCAGAAGACCACGGTCAATTACTCCCTGCAGGAAGGGGCGACGCCGCCCTCCGTCCTCCAGATCAAGCGGAACTACGAGAACGCCGTGAAATCGTTGGGCGGATCCGTTCTTTACGATTCTGACTGGTACGCTTCAATGAAGGTCGTCAAGGGGGGTAAGGAATATTGGATTAGCGTCCAAGTCTACAACAATGGGAGCGATTACACCCTAATCATCGTGGAAAAAGGCGAGATGGCCCAGGAGGTCATGGCCTCGGATATGCTCGACACTCTCAATAGGGACGGGTTCATGGCCCTTTACATCAACTTCGATACGGGCAAAGCGATGATCAAGCCCGAGTCCGGGCCCATCATCGAACAGATCGCCTCTCTCCTCAAGGACAACTTGGACCTGAATCTGAGCGTCGAGGGGCATACCGACAACGTCGGGACGCCGCAGAGCAACAAGACGCTCTCCGACGAGCGGGCCAAAGCCGTCGTGGCCGCGGTCGTCGAGCTCGGTATCGACGCCGGCCGCCTGGCAGCCGTCGGCTGGGGACAGGAGAAGCCCGTTGCCGACAACCGGACGGAGGACGGCCGGGCCAAGAACCGGCGCGTTGAGATCGTGAAAAAATAGGCTAGAGAATTCCCAATCTTTTCATGTGCGCGGCGACGTCCGACTTCGCTTGTTCGTCGACCGGGAGGAGCGGCAGGCGCGCCGGCCCGCCGTAAAATCCCCTAAGGTCGAGGGCGTGCTTGAGCCCGGGAATGCCGGTCCCTTCCATGATGGCCTTGTTGAAGGGGAGGAGGTCGAGCTGAAGGCTCCGAGCCTCCTCAAGCCGGCCTTCTCCGAAGAGTTCATAGATCCTGACACAGATCTCCGGGGCGGCATTGGCGACGGCCAGGATGGCTCCGCAGGCGCCGAGCTCTAGCGCCGGCAGAAATACGCTCCCCGAACCCAGGAAATAATGGAAGTCCGGCGGGACCTGCCGGATGACCTCGCCGAGAAAGGCCAGGCTGCCAGCGCTTTCCTTGAGCCCGATGATGTTGGGGTGCCGGGCCAGCTCGACGATGAGCTGACTCTCCAGAAAAATACCCGTGTTTTGCGGAATATTGTAGATGAGAACCGGAACCCTAGCCCCGTCGGCCACCGCCAGGTAATGCGCCCGGAGGGCCTCCAGGTTCATCTTGGACTTGTAGTAAGAAGGGGGGCGGACGAGGGCGGCATCCACGCTGATCTCCGCCATCCGGTTCGTGAATTCCACGGTCAGCTTTGTTGACTCCCGGGCCGTGCCGGCGATGACCTTCTTCCCGGGCGCCGCGGATTCCCGGGCCGCCCGGACGAGAGCTTCCGATTCCGCGTCGGAGAGCGATACGCTTTCGCCCGTCGAGCCGAGGACCAGGTAGCCGGCGAGTCCGGTCGCGTTGAACTTGGCGATATTCTCCTTGAACTTGGGGACCGAAACCTCGTCACGGACGAACGGGGTCGTCAGCGCCGCGAAGATGCCTTCGAACGGTTGGCTCATGTTCCGTCTCCTTTCTTGCGGGACCGTCTTCTGGTCGACTCGATGTCCCGAAGCGTCCTTTCGTCGAGGCCGAAGTAGTGCCCGACCTCGTGGAGGACGGTCTCCCGGACCTCGTCCCGCACATCCTCGTCCGTTCGGCAGATGCTCTCGATGGGTTCCTGATAGATGATGATGACGTCGGGAGGGACGTTTCCGTAATCGGGACCCCTATAGCGCATGGGAACTCCATGGTAGAGGCCGAGAAGGTTCCTTCCGCGCGGCGGTTTGGCCTCGACGATTACGGCGATATTGTCGAGGAGATCCCTGAACCTCGGCGGGATGTCCGAGAGGGACTCTTCGACCAGCCGCTCGAACCGTTTCCTGTCCATGTTTCGCCGCGTCCCTCTACTTTTCGATCCCCTCTCGCGCCCGGACCCCTTGGGCTGAGTAATGCTTCCGTTCCTTCATCTCGGTGACCAGAGCGGCCCGGCGGATGAGGGCGGGCGTCGCGAACCTTCCCGTGAGGACGACCTCGACAGCGTCCGGCTTCCCGTCCAGAAATTCCAGGACGGCCTCTTCGGACAGGAGCTTGAGGCGGACGGCGACAAGGACCTCGTCCAGCACGACGATCTGATACTCACCCGAGAGCATGGCATCCCGGCATTTCCGGAGGCCCTCCCCGGCGAGAGAGACGTCCTCATCGCCGGGCTCGTCGGTCACCTTGACGAAGCCCTTGCGGCCAAAAAGTTCCAGCGTTATGAGAGGGGAGAGCCTGCCGACGGCCAGCGCCTCTCCGGAGGTCCGTCCCTTGAGAAATTGGCCGAAATAGGTCCTCAGGCCGCGGCCGGCCGCCCGCAGGGCGAGTCCCAAGGCCGCTGTGGTCTTACCCTTGCCGAGGCCGGTATAGATCTGTATATAACCCTTGAATTCCTGAGCCATGTTGAGACGGGTCAACTATAAAACAACCGGCGCCGCGAGTCAACTTGGAGGGGGAACCCGCTTCGCGTTTCCCCCTTCCAACGGTCGCTCCGCTCCCTGCCTTCCTTTCTCGGGCGGGGCATGGACCCGCGCCCTGCGACCAAGGGGGCATACCCCCTTGGATCCCCCGACGAGCGGTTCCCCGCGGCAAGCCGCGGGGAACCGCTCGTCAATTGGACGAGTATTTATGTTATAATCGGGAGCATGTTGGACCTTAAATATGTCCTGGAAAATCTCGATCTCGTCCGAAAGAGGATCGAAGCCCGAGGGACGAAGTTCGACTTCGACGTCCTGGTCAAGCTCACCGCCGAGAGGAAGGGCCTCCTGAGGAAGGTGGAAGACCTGCGTTTCGAGAGAAACAAGGCTTCCGAAGAGATCCCCAGAAGGAATAAGGAAGGCCGGGACGCTTCCCCCGTCATCCTGGCCATGCGGAAAGTGGCCGAGGAGATCTCCCGGCTCGAGGAGGGCCTGAAAGGGGTCGACGAAAAACTGGACGCCTTTCTCCTCAACGTTCCAAATCTTCCCGATGAGTCGGTTCCCGTCGGCAAGACGTCGGCGGACAACGTCGAGGTCCGGCGGGTCGGAATACCCCCGGAGTTTTCCTTCGCTCCCGAACCACACTGGGACATCGGGAGGCGTCTCGGCATCCTGGACTTCGACCGGGCCGCCAAGATCACCGGCTCGAGGTTCACGGTCTACCTGGGGGCGGGGGCCAGGCTGGAAAGGGCCCTGATCAATATCATGCTCGACATCCAGACGCGCGAACGCGGCTACAAGGAGGTCATCCCTCCGTTTATCGCCAACGCGGAAAGCCTCACCGGGACGGGGAACCTCCCCAAGTTCGCCGAAGACCTCTTCAAACTCGAAGGCTTCAACTGGTACCTCATCCCGACTGCAGAGGTGCCGCTCACGAATTTCTACCGCGGCGAGATCCTGGAAGGCGTGCCCCTGCCGCAGAGGTTCGCGGCCTACACGCCCTGCTTCCGGAGCGAAGCCGGCTCCTATGGCAAGGACATCCGGGGCCTTATCCGCCAGCACCAGTTCAACAAGGTCGAGATGATGACCTTCTCGCTTCCCGAAGACTCGTTCCGGGAACTCGAGAAGATGACCTCGGACGCCGAGGAGGTCCTGAAGAGGCTCGGTCTGCCCTATCGCGTCGTGATCCTATGCACGGGCGACATGGGTTTCGCCAGCGCCAAGACCTACGACCTCGAGGTCTGGATGCCTGGCCGGAACGGATACGTGGAGATCTCTTCCTGCTCCAACTGCCTGGACTTCCAGGCCCGGCGCGCCGACATCAGGTTCCGGCGCGGGCCGAGGGCCAAGCCGGAGTTCGTCCACACCCTCAACGGCTCGGGGCTCGCGGTCGGACGGACCGTGAGCGCGCTCCTGGAGAACGGCCAGCAACCGGACGGCTCGGTCCTGGTGCCCGATGCGCTTCGGCCGTATATGGACGGGCTGGAACGAATCGTTTGAAATCGCCCTTTTTCTTACCTTGGGGATCGCCTTCTCAGGACTCGGGGTGCAGCGATAAAGGCCGCCCCTCTCCCCCCGACCCCGTGGAACCAGTCCCGGCGGTTCCCCCCGCCGTGAACGGCGGGTTCCCCCTCCGCTACGGGGGGCTTCAGGGCGGCCTTTATCGCCGTGTTCCTTTTCCTCCGCCTACGCATGTCTTCGTCCTTCGTGCGGCGATCCATCTCTCCTCTCGCTCATCTTGCGCTGACCTTCGTATTGTCGCTGCAGCCATATGTTTTAGCCCACCAATCACGGGTCTGAGGAGGCGGCGTTGAATTGGCTTGCTCCGCAGGGACGAGCAAGTTAGAATGAGGCGATATGCGGAGGGATGGCCGAGTGGTTTAAGGCGGCGGTCTTGAAAACCGCTTTCCGGGTTTCCGGAACGGGGGTTCGAATCCCCCTCCCTCCGCACCACTGTCAAAGGCACCTACCTAATCCAAATTCCCCCCTTGTTTTAAGGGGGGATAAGGGGGGATAAGAAATCCAAATAAAGTCTTGAAGGTGCCTTTGTATGTCTTAAGTTCCGACCAGCCCCTGATTAGAAGGGGGGATAAGGGGGGTTAAGAAATACGGTTCTCTTCCGCCCCTCGCGGGCCGGCAAAGGCCCGGCCGGAACGGCCTCGCTCTAATTGGGCATGATGGCAATGAGGGCTTTGGTCAAAGGGCCTTGCTCCCGGCTCCGGTCCAGATCGCCTTCGACTTGCGTTCGGCTCGGCTCCTCGGGCCCAAGACTCCAGGCACATCTAATTAACTGAAGGAAACCCATCCTCGGAGCCTCGGGTCTCTCGGAGGCCGGGGGCTTCCCTCGCCGGCCGCTCGTCTCAGGCTGACCTCCGCATGGTCGCTGCGGCCCTTTGCCAAAACCCTCCCATCACGGGTAAGGTCCGCTCGGTCCGTCTCATCCGAGTCCCATCTCACAAAGCGCGGAAGAGAACCGGAACACAGAAGGAATTTTGGAGGCGTCTTTGTAGAATTAGGACGCCGCCGCTCGGGCTCCGATTGCTTCTTCGAAATATTGATGCTAGAATAGCGCCGCCATTCCCGGTCTTCGCGGAGAGGTGCTGGAGTGGTCGATCAGGATCGCCTGCTAAGCGATTGTCTCGGTGAATGCCGGGACCGCGGGTTCGAATCCCGCCCTCTCCGCCATTCCCAACCGTTGCAAGACGAATCCCGGAGTTGAAATCTCCCAGGGTTTGTCATAACATACAGCCGGAGCGATGGATCAAGCGGCACCCTCCGAGGCCCCTATCGATATGAAGGAGGGATCTTGCGCGTTGGGTAGGGCGCTCGGTGGCTGTTCGCCGTTAAAGGCCACATGTTCGGCATGAACAGAACCAGGCATCCGGTACGCGGATCGGTCTTTGCCTTATTTGCCCTGATCATTCTGATCCCCGTTTCCTCCCTCTGGCCGCAAAACTTGGGGATCGATGTCCCCTCCCAATATAAGTTGTACCTGAGGATTCTGACCTTCGATCGGGCGTTCAAGGAACGCGTCGGCGATGAGCTGGTCATAGGGATCCTTACCGAAAATGTCACAAGGGAATCCCGGGATACCAGGGACGAAATGATCAAGGCGATCTCCAGCGGCCCCAAGGACCTGGAAGGCATTCTCATCCGCTGGACGGCCATCGATCTCATGAAAGACAGCGACCTTGGGGAATCCCTTGCCCGGGAATCGGTTGATGTGCTCTACATCACCCCGATCCGGATCTTCAGCATCGGCTCGATAGCCGGAGTCTGCCGGAAGATCGGGATCTCCACTTTCACCGGCGTTCCCGCTTTCGTCGAGGGCGGGATCGCCGTCAGCTTTTCGATGAAGGGACGGTCGGCCGAGATCATTATCAACCTTAAAAGCGCCAAGGCCGAGGGCTCGGACTTCAGCTCGAGGCTCCTGGACCTGGCCGCGGTCGTGGATAAAGGGCCTGAGGAAGGCGGCCTGTGAATCTTCTCAAACTCCTCCGCCCGAGACGGATCGGAGTCAAGCTGTTCCTCGTCTTCACCCCCTTGATCCTGGTCCTGAGCTTTGTCATCGCCATCATAGGACCAAACCAGAATAAGCGGCAGGCCCTTGCCGCCGTGGCGGACAAGTCCGTGAGCATATCCGGGATGATCGCCTACAGCCTTGGTCCGGCCCTCTATTTCGAGGACGTGCCGACCGTCCAAGAAGTCATCCTGAGCGCGGAACAGAACAAGGACCTGGCGTATATTGTCGTCCTCGATGCGTCGGGCAAGGAACTCGCTTCCTTTCAAAGGGACCAGGCCCCGGAATTGTACCCCTTGCTATTAAAGAATGGACGCATCTCTTCCGACGGCCGACTCTATCACCAGGCCGTGCCGATCGCCTATAAAGACAAGGAGATCGGGCGCCTTTACCTTGGGCTTTCCTTGGCGGGCGTCCTCCAACAGATCGAAGCCATCCGAAATCGTCTTATCGCCGTCGGCTCCGCGATCTTAGTCCTTGGTATCGTGGCTGTCCTCTTCATGAGCTTTCTGATCACCGGGCCGCTCTGGCGGGTTTCGGAAACGGCGAAAAAGATCGCCCAGGGCGACACGTCCCTTCGGGCCCAGGTCCAGACCTTGGACGAGGTCGGACATATGGCCATGGCTTTCAATTCCATGGTCGATGCCCTGAAAGAGGCCCAGGAGACGCTTGAACACCGGGTCGCAGATCGGACCAGAGAACTCCGGGACGAGGTCGACGGACGCAAACGGGTGGAGGAAGCCCTGCGCGAGAGCGAGGAGAAATTCCGGAGCATGATGGAGAACCTCGGAGAAGGGGTCGTCGTCGTTTCCGCGGAAGAGGACTTCCTGTTCGCGAATAAGACCGTCGAACTCCTGTTCGGAGTCCCTCCTGGGGGTCTGGTCGGGAGAAACGTCCGAGACTTCACCTCGGCCGAGAGCTTCGTCTTCGTCAGAACCCAGACCGAACGGCGGCAGAGAGGGGAGAGGTCGAGCTACGAATTGGAGATCGTAAGGCCGGACGGCACATTGCGGACGGCCTTCCTGACGTCCATCCCCAGGTTCGGCCCGAAAGGAGATTTTCTGGGATCTCTGACCGTTTTCATGGATATCACGGACAGGAAGAAAGCCGAACGGGAGCTTCGGGAAGTTAACGAGAGGCTGAGAGGCACCATTGGAGATCTCGAGCAGCGCAATGTCGAAATCGGATGGCTCAGCGAGCTTAATGATGCGTTCCAGGCCTGTCGCGACGAGAAAGAGATCTATGATACGACGAGCCGCTTCGCGGGCAAGCTCTTCCCGGGAGATGAGGGGGTCCTTTATATCTTCAAGGAATCCCGGAACCTCCTTGACGCGGCCGCTTCTTGGGGAGAACGCCGAATGGAACGGGATTTCATAGTTCCCGAAGACTGCTGGGCCCTGAGGCGAGGGAAGCTTCATCTTGCCGATGAGCCCGGGTCCAGCCTGATCTGCCCTCATGTCACGGCCGAAGGGGAGCTGGTTCATCCCTACGTCTGCATCCCCCTGATAGCCAGGGGGATAACGATCGGCCTTCTCCATATCGCGTTCCGCGGGCAGCTCAAGCTTCATGGCGCGTACGTGGAGCGGCTCAAGGTCGGATTGAGCCAAAGCTTCTCCGAGCGTATCGCGCTGGCCCTGGACAACCTGAGGCTGCGGGAAACCTTGCGCCAGCAGTCGCTGCACGACCCGCTCACCGGGCTCTTCAACAGGCGGTACATGGAAACGACCCTCGACCGGGAGATGGCCCGGTCGAAACGGAATGGCGCGTCCCTGGGGGTCATTATGATGGACATCGACAAGTTCAAGGACTTCAACGATACGTTCGGCCACGAAGCCGGGGACGTCATGCTCAAAGCCCTCGGGGGCTTTCTCCAATCCCCCGTACGGAAAGAGGACATTGTCTGCCGCTATGGGGGAGAGGAGTTCATCATCATCCTTCCCGGAGCGTCCCTTAAGGTCGCCGCCGCCAGCCC
>Ga0299915_10002012_pt1 | contig 14896 bp, 10 predicted proteins | sample RVTome_13_FD_200263 | JGI IMG/M metagenome (GOLD analysis project Ga0299915, IMG submission 200263) | Soil microbial communities from uranium-contaminated site in the Upper Colorado River Basin, Wyoming, United States - RVT92D227 (version 2) ... | reverse complement strand
CCTCGACGATGTCACCACATCGCCTGCGTCGCGGCGCCTTGCATCTGCCCGCCCGGCGCTCGCGCCAAAGTGTTCATGTTATTTCGACGCAGACCCTTATGATCATGAAACGATTGAACCTTCAGATACCTGCCGAGCTGCACCGGCGCTTCAAGATCGCCTGCACGCTGCAAGGAAGCGGCATGAGCGAGGTGGTGCGCCGGCTGATTGAGACGTACGTTGAAAAGACGAAAAAACGCAAGCTGATCGTCGTTCCCAGGAGAGAATCACCTCAATCCGGATAAGCCGGAACCGAACAGGTGCGTTGCACATGCATCCGGATATCAGCACCGCGAATGCCCAGAGCTATCAGCCGTCAGCAGTCAGCTTTCAGCTCCTCGCTGAAAGCGCACCGCTTACCGGCAATCAGGGCGAGCTGAATGCTGACGGCTGATAGCTGAAAGCTATGCCGCCATTCGATACGGGATCAGCTTGGAATTAGTGCCGTAAGGCACTATGCAGAGATCCCGCGCCGGTCTGGAGACCGGCGCCTACAGGACGGCTATAATCGGCTCATTTGCCTCTCACACGACATCCTGTGGGGGTGGGTCTCCAGACCCACCCCGCGGCCAATCCGGTTCCTTTATCTGCTGTCATAAAGATCGCAGGTCGCGTCCTAACGGGGCTTAGATTTTGAACGCTGTTGGTCTATAATGTTAGCTTCGATCAGGCGCGATGCAGCTCGATTGCGCATCGCGCTCATGCGTACCTCCCAAATAACTCAACAGGCAAAGGCGAAGCGCATGCGAATAGGTATCCGAAGGGAAGATAAGAACAGATGGGAGCGCCGCGTGCCGCTGATTCCGGCTGACGCAGCCGATCTCCAGCGCCGCCTGGGGTTGGCTTTTATCGTTCAGCCTTCGGAAATCCGCGTATATCCGGACCAGGCATATCGGGACGCGGGCATTGCGGTTGCTGAAGACCTGCGCCCGGCCGACCTGGTGCTCGCCGTGAAGGAAATCCCGACCCATCTGATCCTGCCGAACAGGATATATGTCTTCTTTGCCCACGTCGCCAAGGGCCAGCCGCATAACATGCCCATGCTCCGCCGCTTGATGGAGTCGGGCTGCTCGATGGTGGATTATGAAAAGGTCGCCGATGACCAGAAACGGCGGCTCATTTTCTTTGGACGCCACGCCGGCTATGCCGGAATGATCCAGACCCTGCGCGGCATTGGGCTGCGGCTGGCGGCCATGGGGATTCAGACCCCGCTGGCAGAGGTACGGCACGCATTTGACTACGACGACCTGACGGCGGCCAGGAGCCATCTTCGAGCCCTCCGAGACGATATCGCGCGCAGTGGTCTGCCGGCGGAGCTTCCGCAGCTGGTGTTTGGGTTTTCGGGCTACGGCAATGTCTCCTCAGGCGCCCAGGATGTCCTCGAGTGCATGCAGCCCGCACAGATTGCGGCGGCCGACCTGCCCGGCCTGGCATCATCGCCTTCAGCTCGGGCACCCCGGCTGGTGAAAGTGGTCTTCCGCGAAGAAGACATGGTCCGGCCCGGAGATCCGGGCCGGACTTTTGATCTGCAGGAATACTACGAGCACCCCGAGCGCTACGTGGCCTGCTTTGACAGGCACCTTCCCTATCTGGACGTGCTCGTCAATGCCATATACTGGGAGCCCCGCTACCCGCGGCTCGTCACGCGCGCATGGGCGCAGAAGAACTACCGCCCCGGCGCTCGGCCGCGCCTGAAGGTGATCGGCGATATCAGCTGCGACATCGAAGGGAGCATCGAGATGACCGTCAAGGTCACGGAACCCGACAATCCCTTCTTTGTCTACCTTCCGCAGGCGGACACCATCCGGGACGGGGTGCAGGGAGACGGCCCCGTGATCATGGCTGTCGACAATCTGCCGTGCGAGATCCCCAGAGAATCGTCGCAATACTTCAGCTCCGTTTTGCGCGACATGGTGCAGCCGATGACGGCCGCCGACTGGAAAGCGGATTTTGAGAATCTCAATCTGCCCTCATATTTGAAGAGGGCGGTCATTGTCCACAAAGGCGAGTTGACGCCTTCATATCGTTACCTTCATAAACATCTCGAGGCCGCCCCGCCACACGGGAAAGGACCTTGAACTTTTCGGGAAGGTTTTGCGTTGAATTTCCTTCCCTGGATTAAGGAGCCGGTTATGAAACGAGTCCTAGTCTTGGGCGCCGGGCTTGTGGCCCGGCCGTTAGTCAGATATCTGCTGGACAAAAACTGCCAGGTGATCATGGCCAGCCGGACGGTCGGCAAGGCGGAGGTCATGATCGCCGGGCACCCGAACGGCAAGGCATTCACCCTGAATATGAACGACGAAGGGGAGATTGCGCGTTTCATCAAAGAATGCGACCTCGCCGTCAGCCTCGTGCCTTACAGCTATCATCCCGTCGTAGCCAAGCACTGCATTGCAAACAAAAAGCACATGGTAACGACTTCGTATGTCTCGGCCGCCATGCAGGAATTCGACAGCGCCGCTCGATCGGCGGGCGTGACCGTCCTTAACGAAATCGGGGTGGATCCGGGGATCGACCACATGTCGGCAATGCGCATCATCGATGCCGTGCGCGGGCGCGGCGGCCGGATTGTGGCCTTCAAGTCCTACTGCGGCGGCCTGCCGGCGCCGGAGGCCAACACCAATCCGTTCGGCTACAAGTTTTCGTGGGCGCCGCGCGGCGTCCTGCTCGCCGGGCGCAACAATGGCCAGTACCTGCTGGACGGGCGCAACGTCGATGTCCCGTCGCACCGCCTGTTCCGCGATATGCACATCCTGGCGGTCGAAGGCCACGGGGATTACGAGGCCTATCCCAACCGGGATTCGATCAGCTACATCGATATTTACGGGCTGCAGAGTATCGAAACCATGTACCGCGGGACGCTCCGCAACATGGGCTGGTGTGACTGCCTCTATAATTTCGGCAAGCTCGGCCTGCTCTCCCTGGACGAGGTCGACGTAAAGGGGAAAACATACGCCGCCTTCACGCGCGAACTGGCGGGTGCCGGCCCGGGCGATGACCTGCCGGCCGCCGTTGCGCGCAAGCTCGGCATCCCGAAGGAGTCCCTGCCCGTCATGAACCTGCAGTGGCTGGGAATGCTCTCCGACCGCAAGTTCACAGTCGACCGCATCTCCCCGCTGGACGCCATGGGTGAACTGATGTACGAAAAGCTGGCGTTCAAGCCGGGCGAGCGTGACATGATCGTTCTATACCACGACTTCCGCGCGGAATTCCCTGGGGGGAAAAGAGAGCGGATCACTTCACGGCTGATCGATTACGGCATTCCCGGCGGCGACTCATCCATGTCACGGACTGTGTCCCTGCCCGCCGCAATCGGGGTGGATATGATCCTCGCGGGCAGAATTACAGAAACGGGCGTACTCCGGCCGCTTTCTCCGGGCATCTACAATCCGGTCCTCGACGAACTGGCAACGCTCAACATCACCTGCCAGGAGAAGGCCGAGTCCTTTTAGCCCGGCAGCGGCGAAAAACAGCATCCTGTGGGCTCCGGCTCAGCCCCGTGTGGGCGCCGGCCTCCTGGCCGGCACCTTAAAAATGAAGAAAAGAAAGGAACGAAATCATGGCAAAGACGGACCATAACAAGATCTTCAAATCGCTGGGATTGAAACCGCGCATGAAGGGCGCCAACTGCGGCGACGATTGGTTCTCAAGCGGCGGCGACTGGCTGGAGGTCCACAGCCCGACCACCGGCGAACTGCTCGCCAGGATCGAGCAGGCCAACGAAGCCGACTACAACAGAGTAGTGGCGCAGTCCATGAAAGCATTTATGTTCTGGCGTGCCATGCCCGCACCCAGGAGAGGCGAGATTGTGCGACAGCTGGGCGTGGCGCTGCGGGCAAAGAAGGAGATGCTCGGCCGGCTGGTCTCGCTGGAAATGGGCAAGATCCTGACCGAGGGTCTGGGCGAGGTCCAGGAGATGATCGACATTTGTGATTACGCCGTCGGCCTCAGCCGCACGCTCTCCGGACCGACCATTCAGAGCGAGCGGCCGATGCATCGCATGATGGAGCAGTGGCACCCGCTCGGCCCGATCGGCGTGATCACCGCCTTTAACTTCCCCGTGGCGGTCTGGTCATGGAATTCGGCCCTGGCCTTCGTCTGCGGAGACCCGGTGGTCTGGAAACCATCGAGCAAGACGCCGCTTTGCGCCATCGCCTGCCAGAACATCGCCGGGCGGGTCTTTAAAGCCAACGGAATTCCGGCCGGCGTCTCATGCGTCGTCGTCGGGCGCGGCTCGACCGTCGGCGAGCGGATGATCGCGGACATCCGGCTCAACCTCATCAGCGCCACCGGCTCCACCAAGATGGGGCGCCGCATCGGGCAGGTAGTGGGCGCCCGGCTGGGCAGGACCATTCTGGAGCTGGGCGGCAACAACGCACTGATCATCTCGAACAAGGCGGATATGACTCAAGCGCTGGCTTCGGCCTTTTTCGGCGCGGTCGGAACGGCGGGGCAGCGCTGCACCTCGACGCGCAGGCTGATCATTCACGAAAAGGTCTATGACGCCTTCATCGCCAAGCTGATCACGAACTACAAGAAAGTCCGGATCGGTGACCCGCTGGACCCAAAGACTCTCATGGGCCCGCTGATTGACGAAGAGGCCGTTGCCGACTACGAGAAGGCGCTCGAAGATGCGCGCCGGCAAGGCGGCAAGCTCCTGTATGGGGCCAAGGCGGTGCAACCGCCCTTCGGCCGGCGCACCTTTGTCCTGCCCACGGTCGTCGAGCTGCGCAATGATGCGGAGATCGTCCAGACCGAAACGTTCGCCCCGATTCTCTACGTGATGAAGTACAATAAGTTCGATGACGCACTGGCCATGCACAACGGCGTTCCGCAGGGCCTGTCATCCGGGATTTTCACCGACAGCGTTGCCGAGGCGGAAGCATTCCTCAGCTACAAGGGCTCCGACTGCGGCATCGCCAACATCAACGTCGGCACTTCCGGCGCGGAAATCGGCGGCGCCTTCGGCGGCGAGAAAGAAACCGGCGGCGGACGCGAATCGGGTTCCGACTCATGGAAGGCATACATGCGCCGCCAGACCAACACCATCAACTGGGGCGGAGAAATCCACCTGGCCCAGGGCGTCGAGTTTCATGCTTAGGGTCTGTCACGGAATAACCGGTACACTTTGGCGCGCGCGCCGGGCGGGCAGATGCCAGGCGCCGCGACGCAGGCGATGCCTCGGTGCATCGTCGAGGAGCGGCAACGCAGCAGATGCCCGCCCGCCGCCTGTGTTGCTCGCTCCTTACACACCGCAGCGGGCATGCTCGTCGCTCGCTCCTTGCCAGCGGGCCTAGGGGCCTGCAGCAAAGTGCGCCGGTTATTCCGTGACAGACCCTTAGCGCCTTGCGGCACGTTTGGTGCGCCGTAAGGCACTAGATCCAAGTCGGTCTGCATCGGATGAGCACAAAGCTATCAGCAATCAGCTGTCAGCTATCAGCTGTCAGCTATCAGCCTGGCCGAATCGAGAAAACGCGATTTTCTATTGTAACAGAGCTGACCGCTGATAGCTGACGGCTGACAGCTTGGGGCCTTTGCCCGGCTGATATTTGTGCCGCATGCATAAGGCATTTCTATCGTTCCGGCTTGTCCGGGTTATGCAAGTCAGGTATGAACGTGGACGACAAAGATAAACAATCCGACACGGTTCAAGCAGGCCCTGAGGCTGCTCAGCCGCTGGTCCTGGCTTCGCAAGTCCTGCCCGAAGAGATACCTATTATTCCCATCCGGCCCCGGCCGTTCTTCCCCGGGCTGCCCATTCCGATGGAAATCAATGCGGAACGAATACCGCTCCTCCAGCACGCCGTGGAAGTCACCTCCAAGACACTGGGGCTGGTTCTGGTGCGCGATCTCAAGGGCGAGGACAAGCCCGACAATCTGCGCCGGGTAGGAGTGGCGGCTAAAATACTGCAGGCATTCCAGCCGAATTCTGAGACGGCCCACATCCTGGTTAACTGCATTGCCCGTTTCACGATCGAAGAGGCAACCGAGGCGCCGTTCGGGCTGGTCGCGCGGGTCAGGCACCATCGCGAACCGGAATATGTCGTCAATGAGGAACTCAAAGCCTATGCGCTCGCCCTCATCTCGGCGCTGAAGGAACTGATTCAGCTCAATCCGCTGCAGTCGGAGGCGATCAAGATGTTCCTCAGCCGTTCCACGCTGGACGATCCCGGAAGGCTGGCTGACTTCTCAGCCAACCTTACTACGGCCAGCGGCGAGGAACTCCAGGGCATTCTGGAAACCTTTGATGTGCGCCGGCGAATCGACAGGGTCCTGGTCCTGGTGCGAAAGGAGATCGAAATCTCCAGGCTGCAGGCGGAAATCACCCAGCAGATTCAGGAGAAAATCACGACGCAGCAGCGGGAGTTTTTCCTGAAGGAACAGTTCAAGGCTATCAAAAAGGAACTGGGGCTCGAGAAAGACGGCAAGACGAGCGAACTCGAGAAGTTTCAGACGCGCCTGGAGGAGTTGAAGCTGAATCCCGAAGCCCAGAAGACTGTGGAGGACGAGATCGAGAAGTTCCAGCTGCTGGAACCCCAGTCGCCGGAATACACGGTGACACGCAACTACCTGGATTGGCTCACCGTGCTGCCATGGGGAAAATACAGCAAGGACTCCTACGACCTCGCGCGCGCGCGCAAAGTGCTCGACCGGGATCACTACGGGCTTGATGACGTCAAGGACCGCATTCTGGAATTTGTTGCCGTCGGCAAGCTCAAGGGCGACATTTCCGGTTCCATCCTCTGCCTGGTCGGGCCGCCGGGCGTGGGCAAGACTTCGGTCGGCATGAGCATCGCCGATGCGCTGGGGCGCCAGTTCTATCGCTTCTCACTGGGCGGGATGCGTGACGAGGCCGAGATCAAGGGCCACCGCCGCACATACATCGGAGCGATGCCGGGCAAGTTCATCCAGGCAATGAAGACCGTCGGCACGTCGAATCCCGTGCTCATGCTGGATGAAATCGACAAGATCGGGGCCTCCTTCCATGGAGATCCGGCGTCGGCGCTGCTCGAAGTCCTGGACCCCGAACAGAACAAGAACTTCCGCGACCACTACCTGGATGTGCCGTTCGACCTGTCGAATGTCCTTTTCGTTGCGACGGCGAACCAGCTGGACACCATCCCCCGCCCGCTGCTGGACCGCATGGAGGTGATTCGGCTGTCGGGATACATCGCGGAGGAGAAGATCGAAATCGCCCGCCGCTACTTGATCCCCAAAGGGATCAAGAACCACGGCTTGAAAAAGGGCCAGGTGAGCATTCACAAGAGGGCGCTGGCTTACCTGATCGACAGCTATGCGCGTGAAGCCGGCGTGCGCAACCTCGAGAACCTGATCCGAAAGATCATGCGCAAGGCGGCCATGGCGCTGGCCAAGAGACCTGAGCAGCCGGTGATGGTCGACAAGAAGGACGTCGAGAAGTATCTCGGCAAGCCCGTTTTCTCACCGGAAGAGCTGTTCGAGTCGCGGCCCGGCGTGGTAACCGGGCTGGCATGGACCAGCCTCGGCGGCGCCACGCTGCAGATCGAGGCCACCGCCATGCCGAGCAAGACCAAGGGATTCAAGCAGACCGGCCAGCTGGGCGGCGTGATGGTGGAGAGTTCGGACATCGCCTACTCCTACGTCATGGCTCACATAAAGGAGTACGGCGCCGACGAGGGCTATTTTGACCGGCACTTTGTCCACCTCCATGTTCCCGCGGGCGCAACGCCCAAGGACGGCCCGTCAGCCGGCATCACTATGGCGACTGCGCTCATATCGATGATCATCCGCAAGCCGGTGCGCAGGCACATGGCGATGACCGGCGAGCTGACGCTGACCGGCCAGGTGCTGCCCATCGGAGGAGCGCAAGAAAAGGTCATTGCCGCCCGCCGAGCCGGAATCAAATTCCTGATCTTTCCGGCCGCCAACCAGAAGGACTTCGACGAGCTGCCGGCATACCTGAAGAAGGGCCTGAAGGCTGTTTACGCCAACCGCTACGAAGACGTCTTCAAACAGGCCTTCGCCAGGCCCTGACTACGGTGGCTGACGGGGCTGTGCCGCAGCCGCGGCCCTGTGGCAAAATTAGGCCTCGTGTTCACAGCAGCCTGGATGGATAATTGGTGACCAAATCAAACTGCGCGCGAGGTGGTGCATGAGCAGCGAAGAACTGAACTTCAAGACTATCCGGCTCGGGGAATGCCGGATTCCCTCTCCGATGTCGGGCATTCGTTTTGTCAGTGATGAAGAACATGTTCTGTTGACATCGGACTTGAGAGACATCCAGGCATGCATCGGCGCGGGCCAGACGCCGCCCTCCTTCGAGATCGCCGGCCCGCGCCGGTTGATTTATTTCGATCCCTCCAAGCTCAAGTGCGGTATCGTGACGTGCGGCGGGATGTGCCCCGGCTTGAACGACGTCATTCGCGCGGTCACGCTCAGCCTCCATCATCATTACGGAGTGCGCACGGTCTTCGGCTTTCGATATGGATTCGAGGGGCTGTCCTCGAGGTACGCTCGCGCCCCCCTGGAACTCACACCAGCGATAGTACGCGACATCCATCGCGACGGGGGAACCATTCTCGGCACCTCCAGGGGCCCCCAGGACGTCTCCGACATGGTGGACAATCTCGAGCGGATGAACGTGGGCATGCTCTTCACGATCGGAGGGGATGGGACCCTGCGCGGCGCGCGCGCCCTCGCCGAGGAGATCGAGAAACGCAGGCTGAAAATCGGCGTGGTCGGAATACCCAAGACCATCGATAATGACATTTACTACGTCCAGCGGTCATTCGGATTTCAGACCGCCGTGGCCGCGGCAACCCATACCATCTATGCCGCCCACTCCGAGGCGGAAGGGGCGCGCAACGGCATCGGCCTGGTTAAGCTGATGGGCCGTCATTCCGGCTTTATTGCGGCAAGCGCTGCGATAGCAAGCAATGACGTCAATTTCTGCCTCATCCCGGAGGTCCGCTTCTCGCTGGAGAAGTTCCTCCAGGCATTGCAGGAGCGGCTGGCACGGCGGGGGCATGCGGTGATCGTCGTCGGTGAGGGGGCGGGGCAGTACCTGCTGGGCGAGTCCGAGGAGAGAGATGCTTCCGGCAATATCCGACTGGGCGACATCGGCGCCTTCCTGCGCGACAAGATTCGCCTTTTCTTCAAAGAACTCGAGGTGGAGGTGAACCTGCGGTACATCGACCCGAGCTACACCGTTCGCAGCACACCGTCTGATCCTCACGACTCCGGCTTCTGCCTGCTGCTCGGCCACAACGCCGTTCACGCCGCCATATCGGGACGGACGAACATGGTCGTCGGCTATTGGAAAAACGAGTTCACGCACGTTCCGATACCCAGGGCGGTCTCCAGGCGGCACCAGATCAATCCTGAGGGCAAACTATGGACCGCGGTCCTGTCCTCGACAGGCCAGCCCAAATCGTTGCTGTGAAACGCGATCCGCCCGCAGGAGAATTAGTCATCCTCTAAAGCACTTCTAAAGCACTTCGCGCCCGCGCTGCGTTTGTTGTACAATCTCCCGCCAGCCGGAGAGGTGTCCGAGCGGTTTAAGGAGCACGCTTGGAAAGCGTGTGTAGGGGCAACCTTACCGGGGGTTCGAATCCCCCCCTCTCCGCCACTTCCTGCAGATCCCAAACCACCCCCACAGGCAGCGCTTCGTCAAGGCGATCTGCGGCATCCTTGTTTCCCGCCGGCAGCCATGTGCCGTAAGTGTCAACCGTTGCGGCTATGGCGGCGGAGTCCATGCCGGCAAGTGTCTCGCCAGCAATCTTTCCGCCTTTGATGTTGAGGGTGGAAGAGCGAAGGTCGTCGAGGTTAAGACCAGATAACAAGCTCTTCCAGCCGACGCGCAAGACCGCGCGGCTGAGGCGCAGGCGTTAGACGGATCCATTCTTCCGCATCATCCTGGTGTAGAATGTTGTGATGGGAACTAGAAAGACGCTGCAACGAGTGTTGAGCGGAACCGTGGATGCTGCCATCCGATTTGATGACCTTCGCCAGTTGCTCCTGAACCTGGGTTTTGAAATGCGAGTTCGGGGCAGTCACCACATCTTTCGAAAAGCTGGGATTGAAGAAAAGGTCAATTTGCAACGTGAAGGTAGCGAGGCAAAGCCCTATCAGGTCCGGCAAGTCCGCAACGTGCTCTTAGAGTACCATTTGGGTGAAACAGAATGAACCGATACGAGGTTATCATCTACTGGAGTGTGGAAGATCAGGCATTCGTAGCTGAAGTTCCAGAACTCCCCGGCTGTGCTGCTCACGGACCATCACATGAGGCGGCTCTAGCCAACGCTCAGGAGGCCATCGCCCTTTGGATCGAAACGGCGAGAGAGTTTGGTGACCCGATCCCCGAGCCCAAAGGTCGTCGCCTGATTTTCGCTTGAGCATGAAACCGTCTAACAAATGGCTCCAGCCGCCGCGCTGAGGCGCGCGGCTTGTATGTGCCGAATCACGGATGAACCGTGAAACCCCCGTCCCCTGCTCGGTTTCTGTTTACCGGCAAGTTATGCGGTAGTCTCGACAATGATATGCCCACAGGACGTGCGGCCGACCGCCAGGTTCTCTCGGTCCCGCGTATCCCGCGTCTCGGCTGCTTCAGGAACAGCCATGAGGCTGATGCGCGCCAGTTCCCGGGCCTTATTCGAGAAAAACAGGGGCGAAAATCGAATCTGAGGGTATATTGGTGGCTGTTTTTTTAGCCTATCTAAAGCAAATGCTTGATTTACCTGGGGCCAACCCCGGATATACATGAACGGCAAGAGCAGGATTGCAGCAGCGATGCGTCACGGCAGTGTCGACCGCATACCGGTCATGTGCCAGCTTGCGCTGGGCCATTATTTCCTGAACACCGAAATTCCGCAGATCGAAATCTGGCATTCAAGCGCAGGGTTCGGCGAAGCACTCATCGCTCTCCAGCGCAGGTACCGGTTTGACGGCATTCTGGTCAACCTGCCGGGCCGCGATCCTGACTGGCACACCTATGTTCGGCGCATCGAGCATAAGGAAATCACGAAGGTGATACATTGGACCAACGGCTGGCGCACTGTCTGTCCTCGGGACGACAACCCGCACGTCTACCGCGAGGACGGCAGCAGATTTCACGCCGACTTCAGGTCGCTCGATCCTGAGAAGCTCTTCTACATCGAATCCCACGATATCGGCGGGATCCAGTACCCTCATCGATGGGGCTTTGCCGCTGACCCGGCTGATCCCGATTGCTTCTTCCCGCCGTGGCAGTTCGCCACCATCGATTACGTCATAAATCGCGTCGGCATGGATGTCTCCGTTCACGGCGAAGTCTTCTCGCCATTCACGCAGTTTCTGGAGTTGCTGGGTTACACAAACGGGCTGATGGCGCTCATGGATGATCCGGGCAAGTGCAAAGCGTGCCTGCAAGCGTTGACCCGGGGGGCCATCGCACTCGGCCGCGCTCAGGCTGCCCGCGGCGTGGGTGCGATCCTTATTTCTTCGGCATTCGCCGGAGCGGGCTTCATCTCGCGCGTCCACTACCGCGAATTTGTCTTGCCGTACGAGAAAATGCTGGTCGAAGGAATACAGGCCGTCTATGACATCCCAGTCTATACACACACTTGCGGCAGCATCGGGGACCGGCTGGAACTGATGGCAGAGACCGGGACCTGCGGCATCGACACCCTCGATCCGCCGCCGCTGGGCGACGTCGAGCTGGCCGACGCCAAGAGGAGAATCGGGTCGCAGCTCTTTATCAAGGGAAATCTGGATCCTGTCCATGTGATTCTCGAAGGGCCACCACAACTGGTTTACGACAAAGCCATGAAATGTCTGCGCGACGGAGCGCCGGGAGGAGGGTATATCCTGAGCTCGGCCTGTTCCATTCCGCCGCATGCACCGCCGGCGAACATCCTGAAATTGATTGAGGCTGCCGAGCGGTTTGGGGCGATTCGCTGACCCATATAACAGCTCGTGGAAAACGGCGGCATCGTTGCACCGGAAAATTCCTGCCCGGCAGGCAAGGAATTGTCGGATAGTTGTGCACAGTGGAGGTATATTATTGGCAGACTTGGAGGCTGCCATGATCCCTGCATCCCAAATGCGCCCCGGCCTGGTTGTTCGACATGAAGGCCACCTCTTCCGGGTAATATCCGCCGAGTACCATGGAGGCCAAGGCAAAATGGGCGGGGTCGCGCACGCGCGTCTGAAAAACCTCGACACGGGGGCCTTCTGGGAACACGGCTTTCGCTCAGACCTCAAGATGGAAGTGGTCGAGGTCGAAAGGCAGAACCTCGAGTTCCTGTACGCCACCGCCGACCAATACTGTTTCATGAATCCGCAGACGTTCGAGCAGGTCGAAATACCCGCAGCGGTCATCGGCGCTTCGGGCAAGTTTCTCAAACTGCAAATGCAGCTGCCGATCGAATTCGTCGATGGCAGGCCCATCAGCGCGGTCTTTCCTGACATCGTGGAACTCGAGGTCGCCAGAACTGCACCGCCCGTGCACCAGCAGCAGGACAACGCGTGGAAGCAGGCGGAGCTCGAGAACGGCGTCAGCATCCGCGTGCCGCAGTTCATCAAGGCCGGGGATACCGTGCGCATCGACGTCGAGGGACTCAAATACGTGGAGCGGGTGAAGGGGGCAGCTCGATAGCATAACCCGGACAAGCCGGAACCCAGGAAATGCCTTATGCATACGACACGGATTTCATCTGACCAAAGGCCCAAAGCTGTCAGCCGTCAGCAATCAGCTATCAGATCTTCACCGAAAGAGCGCCGCAATGCGTCGATGCGGGCGAGCTGAATGCTGAAAGCTGACGGCTGATAGCTCAGGCAATATGGAGGCACAGGCGCGACCATGTCGATCCGGACTGTTACATTGCTGAAAGTTCTTTTCCTTGGCTTGCTTTTTCTCCTATTGATCAGCTTCTGCCCGCGGCTCGCACATACGCAGGAACCGCAATCCGCCGGCCTGCAGCCCGCCGCTACGCGTGGATTGCGCAATCTCGCGGAATTGGAGGCCTTTTTCGACGGCATCATGGCAGCGCAGCAGGAAGCGCTGCACATCTCCGGGGCCGCCGTTGCCGTGGCGGCAAACGGACAGGTCTTATTTGCCAAGGGTTACGGCTACGCCGACTTCGAAAAGCGCAAAAAAGTAGATCCCGGGTCGACCTTGTTCCGCATCGGCTCCGTGTCAAAGCTCTTCACCTGGACGGCAGTCATGCAGCTGGTCGAGCAAGGCAGGCTGGACTTGAACGCCGACGTTAACACCTATCTTGGCCAGTTCAAGGTCCCGGAGACATTTCCCGAACCGATCGCCCTCTCGCACCTGCTGACCCATACGCCGGGTTTCGAAGACCAGGTCATCGGCCTCTTCGCCCGGACTCCGGACCGTTTGAGACCTCTGGGCGTTCTGCTCGCCGACGAGTTGCCGGACCGCGTGCGCCCGGCCGGCCGGCTGGCGGCATATTCCAACCATGGAACGGCCCTTGCAGGCTACATCGTGCAGGAGGTCGCCGGCCTCCCCTTCGAAGAATATGTTGAGAAAAACATCCTGCAGCCCCTCGAGATGAAACACAGCACCCTCCGGCAGCCCGTCCCCGCCGCCCTCGAACCCGATCTGGCGGTCGGCTACAAGTATTCGAGGGGGGATTTCAGGGCGCAGGGATTTGAGTACGTCCCGGCCTTCCCGGCGGGCTCCATGAGCGCGCCGGCCATAGATATGGCTCATTTCATGATCGCCCACCTTCAGCGAGGCATATTCGGCCAGTCCAGGATACTGTCAGAGGAGACGGCCGCGCGGATGCACAGCCGGTTGTTCAGTCACGCGCCTCAGCTCAGCGGGATTCTCCACGGCTTCTATGAGATGAACCGCAACGGCGAGCGGATCTTCGGCCACGGAGGCGACACGATCTGGTTTCACACTCAGCTGGCTCTCTTCCCGGAACACGGCATCGGCGTGTTCATATCCTACAACTGCGACACCGGCTCGAAAGCCCGCAGCGATTTCATGCGCGCCTTCATCAACCATTACTTTCCGCCCGCAGAAGCTGCTCAGCTCAAGCCGGCCGCCGATTTCCGCCGGCGGGCCGGGATGTTCACCGGCGCCTATGCCTCGCTGCGTCGCTCCTATACTTCGCTGGCGAAACTGGCGGCGCTGGTTCAGACGGTCCGGATTTCCGTCGACTCGGAGGATTTTCTCACCATTTCCGGCCCAGGCCAGGAGGCCTACCGGTGGGTAGAGACCGAGCCGCTTGTCTTTCGCGATGTCAAGGGGCAGGACACGCTGGTGTTTCGGCAGGATGAGGACGGAAAGATCACGCACGCCTTCATCGGAAGTCTGCAGGCATTGGAAAAACTTGCTTTCATCGATGACCCCCGCTTTCAGTACACATGGATGGGGCTATCCGCGCTCATCCTGGCTGCAGCCTGCGTGGGCTGGCCGATCGGCTACTGGCGCCGCCGAGGCAGGTTCACACCCGGCCCCGCATCCCGGGCCGCCCATATATGGGCCTGGTCTGCGGCGGCGCTGCTTGTTGTGTTTCTGGCAGGCCTTGCCGTCAGTCTGATCGATCCAATGCAGGTGGCTTTCGGCGTTCCTCAGGCGATCCGGATTCTGCTGGCCCTACCCCTGGTGAGCATTCCGTTTGTGGTCGTGGCTCTGGCTTTAGCAGTCTTGTCCTGGATCCGGGGGATCTGGAGCGCATGGCGGCGGGCAGGGTATTCGCTTGTCGTGGCGGCCGCAATCGCCCTGCTCTGGTGGTTAAGATATTGGAACCTGCTGGGATATTACTTCAAGTGACGCGGGCCGGCCCTGAGGGCGGCGCCCATGGAATTCCATGCGGCTGGGGCGGCAAATTGCCCAGAAATGTCGGAATGTGAATGATATGGAGATCCA
>Ga0299915_10002011_pt1 | contig 14897 bp, 13 predicted proteins | sample RVTome_13_FD_200263 | JGI IMG/M metagenome (GOLD analysis project Ga0299915, IMG submission 200263) | Soil microbial communities from uranium-contaminated site in the Upper Colorado River Basin, Wyoming, United States - RVT92D227 (version 2) ... | reverse complement strand
AGCCCTTGGTCTGTCCGGAGGTGATGTTCGTGCTCGTCTCGTTGGCGCCGTCGCCGCGCATGTCGATGGCCGCTTCGTTGTAGTAACACTTGATCGTCGTCTGGGTCGGCCCGGCCCCCCGAAGAGCTACGTTGCTCGGCATGGCCAGGGACGCGTTGATCCTGTACGTCCCCGCCGGCAGCAGGACCGCCTGACCGGCGGGACAGGCGTTGAGGGCCGCCTGGAGCTTGGCCCGGCAGTCCGTCGCCCCCGTCGGGTCGCAGTAGTACGTGGCGGCCGTGTTCGTCGTGTTGATGGTGATGCCGACAGGATAGGCCGGGATCCCCTTGACCCCGTCCCGCCAGACGCCGGCCCGGCCCCAGTCGATCTTCCGGTCCGCCGTGAGTATCGTCGATGCCGCGACGATGGCGACAGTCCGGCTCGTCGTGGCTGAGCCGGAACCACTGCTGACGATCAACGTGACCGAATAGGACCCTATTGACGAAAATACGTGACTGGGATTCTGGGCCGTGCTTGTGGCGCCATCGCCGAAGTTCCACTGCCAGGCCGTCGGACTGCCCGTCGACGTGTCCGTGAACTGGATCGACCTTCCCGCCTCAGGAGAAGCCGGGCTGAAGACGAACGAAGCCGCTAATGGGGATTCCCTGTCAACGACCGGTCCCACCTGGCAGCCCGGCGCGAGGCTGGCGAGGCCAAGAGCACAGAGGAGAGCTGCCTGAACCAAGGTCTTCTTCACCGGGCCCTCCAATTCCATCACCTCACAACCCATGCATCTTAGGCCCTCGAGGGATCTTTGTCAATCCAATACGGACGGCTTCACAGCATGAAGGTCCTCGCTCCGCGGCTGAACGGGCAGGCCCTGTTGTCCCGAAGCTGGATCGACCCTCCGGATGCGGTCCCGGGCGTCGCGTTTTCTCAGTCTAGGAGCGTCGCTTCTTCGACGAATCGGGCCAATCCATCAAGGGGGCGGCCCGCCCGCGATATCAAGACCACCCAAGTTTATCGTATCAACAGCTTCCGGCTATGGAACGCTTCCGCATATCGGGACGAGGAGTTGGATTCGAGGCCTCGCAGTCTCATGATCGCCCGGAACGTTTCTTCCGCGAACCACGCATGGTCTGCTTGCGATCTGAAGTATTTCAGGATGTAGCTGATTTTCGTTCTGCAGAGAGGCTCATCCAGGTGGACAAATACGTTCGGCGCCCCCAGGTCGCCGTCGTATTTGGGGATTTCATACTCCAAGATCATCTGATCTCGAAACGTGTTCCAGGTGAGTTCGGAAACCAGGCGATGGTCCTGATGCATGTCCGAGCGATGGTGGGTGAAAATCAAGTCGGGATCCGCCTCCCTCTTCAGCTTTTCAAAATAGTCTTTGATCTCTCCGCCTTCAAAAGGAAAGTAGCCGTCCCGGTAGGCCTGAATGATGACGGACTTCACCGGCGCTCGCCTCAAGAAGGCCCGGGCGCTTTGTTCCGCTTCCCGCTTCCGCATTTCATTGGAGCTGAAAACGACCCAGTGGACATCCGCCCGCCGATGTGCCGTCAGCAGTTTAAGGACCGTGCCGCCACAGCCGATTTCGATATCGTCACAATGCGCGCCTAGGCAGAGGATCTTGAGCGAATCGGCCTTGGGAGAGAAGGTCAGGTTGATCATGGGCCCGGTTCCCCGTTCATGACTTCCTCGTTTTCCAAACTTGCCAGGGAGCCTCATCCCGAGAGACCAGATCATCCAGGAATTGCTTGTCCTTGAACGTGTCCATCCCCACCCAGAAGCCGGTGTGCTTGCGGGTCAGGATCCGCTTGGCCTCGATCAGCCTCTGGAAGGGCTCCATGACGAGTTCTTCCCCTTCCCGGATAAAGCCGAAGACCTCCCGGCGGAAGATAAAATAGCCTCCGTTGACCCAAATCCCGGAATCACCCATCGGGCTGATGGAGGTCACTTCATTGTTATTGTCGATCTTCACGACGTGAACGCTCTGGGTAGGCTTGACGGAAAGGAAGGCCGCGATCTTGTCGCTCGCCAGGAAATCCGAAAGATAATCAGGCAGGAACAGATCCGACAGGCCGTCCGCATAGTTCGCCATAAAGGCCTCGTCGCCGCCGAGGTATCTTTCGACGGCCAGCAATCTCTGCCCGATGTTGGATCGAAGCCCGGTGTCGATGAAGGTGATGTTCCAATCGCTGATATCGCTGTTGAGCAATCTCAATTCGCTGGCCCCCTTGGTCAGGACGAAGTTGTTGGAAATACATTCGTCATAGTCCACGAAATATTTCTTGATGACATCGGCCCGGTGACCCAGGCAAAGGACGAAATCCTTGTGGCCGAAATGGGCGTAGTATTTCATGATGTGCCAGAGGACGGGTCGATAGCCGATCTCCACCATGGGCTTGGGGATCGATTCCGAGTATTCCCGAAGCCGCATCCCCATCCCGCCGCAGAACAACACGACCTTCATGTGCACTTCTCCTTGCAGATCGGACTCAACATCCTCTCTTTCCCTGACGGAACTGCTCATCGGCAGCGTCACGGCCGGTCCCTGAGCGGAGAACCGCGGGCGCGCCGGTCAACCGTCCCGTCCTGAGATCATTCATAGACCTTGACCTCGGGAATAGGGACGATGAACTTGCCGCCCCAGTCTCGAACATAGGCCAGTTGCTGGATGATCTCATCCTTGAAGTTCCACGGGAGGATAAGGACATAATCCGGCCGTTCCTCCCTGATTCTTTCGGGAGGGCAGATCGGAATATGCGTCCCGGGGGTGAACTTGCCCTGCTTATAGGGATTACGATCGACCGTAAAGTCCAGGAAGTCCGTGCGGATGCCGCAATAATTCAAGAGGGTATTGCCCTTGCCCGGGGCCCCATAGCCGCAGATCTTCTTTCCTCCGCGCTTCGTCTCGATCAGGAACTCCAGGAGCTTTCTCTTGGTTTCCTGGACCTTGGCCGAGAACCCGAAATAGGTCGGCATCCGGGCCAATCCCGCGGCGATCTCCCTCCTCCGGAGTCCATCGGCCCTTGCCGAGACCGGCTTCGTTGGATCATCCGCGTGCCTCGCGTAGATCCTCAACGACCCGCCGTGCGTGGGCAGCTCGTCCACATCGAAGATGGTCAGCCCGTGGGCGATAAAGATCTTCTCGACCGTCAAAAACGAAAAGTAGGAGAAGTGCTCATGATAAATCGTATCGAACTGGTTTTCTTCCATCAGGCGGACCAAGTGGGGGAACTCGAGGGTGATGATGCCGCCGGACTTCAGCAGCAGCTTCATCCCGCGCACGAAGTCATTAAGTCCGGGAACTTGGGCCAAGACGTTGTTTCCCAGGACCAGGTCGGCCGTCAAGCCCTCAGCCGCCAGGTCCTTGGCCATCTTCTCCCCAAAAAACTCGATCCTTGTCGGAATGCCTTTTTCAATAGCCACTTTGGCCACATTCCGCGCCGGTTCGATTCCCAGGACGGGGATGCCTTTTTCGACGAAATATTGGAGAAGATATCCATCGTTGCTGGCGAGCTCGACCACAAGGCTATCCGGACCGAATCCGAAGCGCTCGACCATCAGGTCCGTATAGGTTTTGGCATGTCGAAGCCAGGAAACCGCGTAAGAGGAAAAATAGGCGTACTCGTTAAAGATCTCTTCCGGCGTCACGTACTCCTCGAGCTGCGCCAGGAGGCAGTTTTCACAAACATAGACATGAAGGGGATAGAAGGGTTCCATGCGGTTCAATTGCTCGGCGCTCAAGTAGCTTTCGCAAAGCGGCGACATCCCGAGGTCGACGAGCGTATGCCGCAGCGGCGCCGAACAAAACCGGCAAAGAGGTCCTTGTGGGGCCGTCATGTCATTCTAGCTCCTTGCTGCCTTTCTTCCGGATCCGGGATCACGCGCCTGTCCAACGAAGCTGATCGTCCAGAAGCTCCTTTTCCTTCAATTCCATGAGGATGTTGAGCCGCATGTATTTGGACTTGCGGAAATCCCCGTCCTTGAATCCAATGGACTCCAGGCCGGCCTTCAGCTCTTGGATGGACTCCAACAATCCAACCCTCGGCTGGTGCTGCGGGGCGAGCTTCCTGAAGAGTCCGAAGTCCACTCTGTACGAACGCTTATCCGGCTGCGCGTCCGGATTGATGGATACGCGCGTGCCGGGAACGGCCGAAGCCACGGCCTGGGCCAGGTCCTTGACCTGATAGTTCCATCCATCGCTGCCCGCATTCACGGCCAGGAAGTCCGGGGTATCTGAAGCATCGCGGGACAATGCCCAGTCGATCGCCCGGGCCATATCCTTGACGTTGATCAGCGGCCGCCACGGAGTTCCGTCGCTCAATATCGTGATATGCCCCGAAGCCAAGGCCCCGGCGACGAAATCATTGAGGACCAGGTCCAACCTCAATCGGTCCGACCAGCCGCAGGCCGTGGCGAACCTCAAGCATGTTATCCTGAATCGCCCGGACGCCAGCGGCTCCAGGTCTCGTTCCGTAAGGACCTTGGATCTCGCGTAGGCCGTCAGCGGATTCAGAGGGGATTTCTCCGTTCTCGCGTTGTCCTCGGCAGCGCCGTACATGCTGCAGCTCGAGGCAAAAACAAAGGCCCGGACTCCGCTTTCCTTGGCCTTCCGGGCGAGTTCGATGCTGGCCCGGTAGTTGACGTCCAGAGTGACATCTTCGAACCTGTTGCCGATCGGATCGTTGGATATCGCGGCGAGGTGGACGACGGCGTCCAGGCCCTCCAACACATCGTCCGGCAACTGTCTGATATCAGCGAAGTACTGGAGGTTGACCAGCCGCTCGGGGAGGGCTTCCCTGCTCGTTATGCAATTCCCGTAAAACGCCGTATCCAATCCAATTAATAGGGATTTCGGGGACGATCGGCGGAGATGTCTGATCACGGCCGGCCCGATATAGCCCATATTCCCGGTGACAAGGATTCTCATGCGGTTGCCCTCGTGCCTATTAAATTAGGTAATTCGGCGTCCCAGGTCAATAGGCATTCTATCTCTCTCGAATCCTTTGGACGATTCGACGGCCGCGTTCTCCGGCCCGAAACCTCGTCTCGGGGCAGGGTAGGATGTGCCGCTGGGACTTCCTTTTCCGTCGGTCGGGGGTTGGCCTCTCCTCCTAACGATGGCAAGAGCACTCAGCACGGGGACTCTTGTCGTCCTTGACATAAGTCCGTGATCCAGAATATGATTTTTCCATGAAACACCGCAGTGCCAGGGCAGTCCCCTGCATTGCCTGCATCGATAGACGACGGCCTCTAAGGACCCGCGGACATCCGTAATCCTGGCGACCAAGGCCGCATGCGTCCCTCCGTATCATGACGGAAAAAAGATGACCGAACCTTTCTATGGACAGCCGACGTCCGGTCTAAAGACCAAAGCCATCAAGGGGGCGACCGTCAACATCGTCGCCCAATTTGTGGGGATCGCGGTCCAGACGATAGGGGTCGTGATCCTCGCCCGCCTGCTGAAACCCCGGGATTTCGGTCTCGTGGCGATGGTGACCGCGTTCAGTCTCTGGCTATCCAATTTCGGCGTGAACGGATTCACGGAATATATCATCCAGAAGCAGGAAGTCCGGAAGGAAGAGATCAATTCCATCTTCTGGCTGCATCTTCTTGTAGCGACGATCCTTTCCGTCGTCTTCGTGTTCTTCGGATTCCTTCTCGTCGGCTTTTACTCCGAACCCGCGCTGAGCGGGATCGCCGCCGCCATGACAGCCAGTTTCATCTTTCAGGCGCTTTCGACGAGCCCCATCGCTCTCCTCAAACGGGAGATGAGGTTCACCGGCATCGCGATCGCGGAACTCATCTCTGTGGTCCTCAGCGTTCTCTTGGCGGTGGCCGCGGCCTTTCTCGGCTCGGGTTACTGGGCGGTCGTTACGCGCCAGCTGACAGCGCCGGCCGTGATGATGCTGGGCGCCTGGTTTCTATGTCGCTGGCGGCCGGGGGGACCTTTGCGCCTCGCCGGGGCGTTGCCAGCCCTGAAATATGCGGTCCAGGTGTATTTGAACTTCACGTTGGGATTCCTGATGCGTGGCGCCGATAAGGTCCTGCTGGGAAAATTCCACGGATCGGTGCTCCTGGGCAACTATGACCGGGCCTATCATATTTTTTCGATGCCCGCGGCTCAAATCGTGACCCCTCTGCACAGCGTCGCGCTCGCGACGCTCAGCCGGTTGAAGCATGACCGGGAGAAATTTTCTTCCTATTTCTCCAGAGCGGTCACGTTGGTCGCCTTCCCCGGCACCCTTGTTGCGTTGGGATTGACGGTCTCGGCAAGGGACCTGGTTCAGCTGCTCCTCGGCCCGAATTGGGTCGAGGCGGGCAGGGTAGTCATGGCCTTCGGTCCCGGAGTCGTTGCAGACCTCCTCTTCGCAACGCATTCATGGCTCCACCTTTCTCTGGGGACTCCAAATAGGTGGCTACGATGGAATCTCATCGCGTCAATCGTCACATTGACCGCCTTCCTGATCGCCGCTCCATTCGGCGCGGTGGCGATGGCCACGGCCTACAGCATCAAAGGCTACATCCTCATTTTGCCCGGGATCTGGTATGCCGGACGGCCCATCCAACTGAGGCTCCGGCAGGTCATAGGCTGCTTGCGGACGTATTTTCTATCGGCCGCCGTCGTGGGCGTGTCTTGGCTGTCGCTGTCCGGTCATTGGCTTCCCCTGAAGACGCTCGTCACCGGCTTAAGTCCCTTGAGCCGGATTCTCCTGGCCTCGTGTGTTACGACGGTTCTTTATGTGGCCATCGTGGTCTTGCTCGAAAGGGGCTTCAGATCCATCCGCGATATCCTATCGTTGATACCCCATATCCTATCGCGCTCGGAGCCATCATCATAGAAGCGCCCGAGATCGGACTCATGAGAGAGGCGGGAATACGCAGAGCGGGGCGAGTGCGGGCGGCTCGTGGCATCCTCGCGACGATGAAGTCTGCGACGGCGGGGACGGTTCCCGCCCGATGGCGATCGGTCGACCCTCACCCGAGTCTGCTTCAGGAGGCCTGCTTGGCAAGCTCATGAGCGAGAATCAGAAGCATATCTCGGTCTGTATCCCCACCTTCAAGCGGCCAGAGATGCTCCACAGGTGCTTGGAGGGTGTTCGATCTCAGACGCAAAGCGGCTTCGATTATTCCGTGGTGGTCGTGGATAACGATGCAGGGAGATCGGCAAAAAGGGTCGCCGATCTATGGAGAGAACGTTTCCCCGGCAGGCTCGGCTATTTCGTGGAGACCGAACAGAACATCGCCCTGGCGCGGAACAAGGCCATCGCCAACTCTTCCGGCGGGCTCCTGGCCTTCATCGATGACGACGAGTTTCCTGAGCCCTCCTGGCTCCTGAACCTTCTCGCTGCCTTTGAAAAGTACTCTGTCGACGGTGTTCTGGGGCCTGTTATCCCTTCTTATGAGGGCAACCCCCCCGAGTGGCTTGTCAAGAGCGAGCTCTGCGTTCGTAAGCCCTTTCCGACCGGCACCCTTCTCCGGGATCCCAGGTACATGAGGACCGGGAACGTCCTCTTCAGCCGGCACATCCTCGGCGCCGACACGGCCCCTTTTGACCCACGGTTCGGAAGAACGGGCGGAGAAGACGCGCACTTTTTCGAAAAGCAGGTTCGTCTGGGCCGGTGCTTCGTTTGGTGCGACGAGGCACGCGTGTTCGAGACGGTGCCCCGAGAGAGACAACAAGCACGGTATTTCGTGAAGCGTGCCCTCATCCGGGGCGTGACGTCAGCGGACGACGAACGATTCTTGAGCCTGGGCACCTTGAAGTCCGTCACGGCCGTGCTGATCTATACCGCCAGCCTGCCCTTCTTATTGCTGGCAGGCCGCCACTTCTTCATGAAGTACTTCATCAGGGACTGCGATCACGTTTCCAAGTTGCTCGCCCATTGCGGCATCAGACTTGTCCGGGAAAGGGGGTTCTAGCGTTGGCTTTATCCCGTAGCGTGGCCATCACGGCCTCAGCCCTCGGATGAGAGGCCTCGAAAAGCCGGCGCGGAAGGCCGCCCGTATTCTGGGACTCCGTGAGTGGACATGTTGATCATCAACGCCGATGATTGGGGAAGGTCCGTGGAGGCGACGAACGCCGGTCTGACCTGTCTTGAAAGAAAGCGGATCACTTCCGCAAGCGCCCTGGTCTTCATGAAGGATTCCGGGCGCGGTGCGGAGTCCGCCCTCGCTGCCGGTCTCGGGACAGGTCTCCATCTCAACCTGGATATGCCGTTCGATGGTCCGGGAGTCCCCTTCCGATTGAGGCAAAGCCACTCAAGGATCCAGAGATATCTTGGACGCGGCAAGTGGCCGGAATTCGTGTACAATCCTCTTTTACGAAAGGACTTCGACTACGTGTTCAAGGCCCAATATGAAGAGTTCTTTCGACTGTTCGGCAAAGGGCCGGCCCAGATCGACGGTCACCGTCACCGGCATCTGTGCGCAAATATGCTGATCGATCGCATCCTGCCTTCGGGCGCATGCGTCCGGCGGAACTTCACCTTCGAGCCCGGTGAGAAAAGCGTCATGAACAGGGCCTACAGATCCGCCGTCGACAAATGGCTGGCCTCACACTACCGCTGTACGGACGCTTTCTTCAGCATCGAACCCCTCGCGGACTCGCTCCGTCTGGCCCGAATTGTTTCCCTGGCCCATGCTTCCCATGTCGAGGTCATGGTGCACCCGGAGAGACACGAACAGACCAGATACCTCCTGGGCGATGAGTTCGGAAATCTTATTGCGTCCGTCCCCGCCGGGAGCTATCTGGCGCTATCCCGGGCAAAGAACGGGAATATGGCCGGGAATAAGGAATAACTGGTGGAGAAGCTCACGTCCGTCTATGCCTTTGAATCCGGGCGCTTCGACCGGGAAGCCTGGCATCAGATCATCGAGGATTTCGCTGATTCGAGCCTCTACCAAACATGGTCCTATGACGCTCTCAGACGGCGCCCTAACGAGGTCCATCACGGCATCCTCAGGGACGGTCTGCGGATCGTGGCCGCGGCGCAAGTCCGAGTCATCAGGCTTCCGCTGATTCGAACAGGGTTTGCCTATGTCCGCTGGGGACCCTTATGGAAGATCAAGCAAGAGGACGCCAAACCGGAGGTTTTCCGGCAAGTCATCCGGGCCCTCAGGAACGAATACGCGCTGCGCCGGAGGATGGTGCTGCGAGTCTATCCGGGTGTTTATCAGGACGAGGACCCGGCGCTGCGTTCCGTATTCCTGGAGGAAGGATACCGGGAGCATGAACAGGAGACCGAAGACCGAACGCTTCTCTTGGACATCCGTCCGTCAGCGGAGGACCTGCGTAAGAACTTTCATCAGAAGTGGCGCAACTGCCTCAACCATGCCGAGAAGAACCGTCTTGAGGTGATTGAAGGCGAAGATGACGAGATCTTCGGAGAATTCGTCAGACTGTACCAGGAGATGTTGGGAAGGAAGAAATTCGCCGCTCAAGCCGACATCCATAGGTTCCGGACGATCCAAAGGGATCTGCCCCAGGGGTGGAAGATGAGGGTCTTCCTGAGCCGTTCCGAAAAGGGCATAGGCGCGGGGGCCATCTGCAGCGCATCGGGCGATAGAGGACTTTACTTGTTCGGTGCCACCAACGAGGTCGGCTATGCGGACAAGGGTTCCTATCTCCTTCAATGGAGGATCATTCACTGGCTCAAAGCCAAGGGCTGTGTCCTTTACGACCTCAACGGAATCAATCCCGGCCAGAATCCCGGCACGTACCGTTTCAAGTCCGGAATCGCAGGAAAGAATGAACGCGATGTCCTTATGCTGGGGCAATATGACAGCTGTGCGACGATGCGGGGTCGTCTTATGTCGACAGGAGAAGCCCGGCTCCTTCCGATCGTGCGTCGTTTAAGCCGAATTAAAGACAAAATAGTCGGTTAATTACGCTGGGCGGGGATCTCTTCACGGACCAGGGCGAACACCGGATCTCCGGTCCCCCAAGGGTCGGTTTTCGCCGAAGAGCCCGATCGGTCGGCAACCGATGATGACCAGGGGCTTCCGGTCATCGCCGACTTCCCGTCAGTCCAGCTTGAAGACCTTTTTCCAGTCTCCGTCTTCTGCGAACTTCGGCTGATCCTTCTTATCAAGAAAGAAGTTCTCCATGACCAGATAGTCCATCTCCGTGCGCATGAAGCACGTATAGGCATCTTCGGGCGTACAGATGATGGGCTCGCCGCGGACATTGAAGCTCGTGTTGACGACCAGCCCGAAACCCGTCAACTCTTTGTACGCGTTTATCAATTTCCAGAACCGTTCGTTCGTGCTTCTGTTTACGCTCTGGATCCTCGCCGAATAGTCGATATGGGTGATGGCCGGCACATCGGAACGAAGGCAGTAGAGACGGTCGTACATCTTCATGCGGTCATAGCCGTCAGGCAATGGATTCCTGCGCTCCTCCCGGACCGGGGCGACAAGCAGCATGTAAGGCGACGGACGGTCAAGCTCGAAGTATTCGGCAATATCTTCTTCAAGGACCGCCGGCGCAAACGGGCGGAATCCTTCTCGATACTTGATCTTCAGGTTCAGTTTCTTTTGAGTCTCAGCCCGGCAAGGGTTTCCGAGGATGCTCCGGTTGCCCAGGGCCCTGGGCCCATACTCCATACGGCCCTGGAACCATCCCACGACCGTGCCCTGTTCCAGCAGGTCGGCGACGGCTCTGCACAGCTGATCAAAGTCATCGAATCGCTTGAAAGGCGCCTTGAATTTCTTGAGCGTTCGTTTGATCTCGTCCGCACCGTATTCGGGGCCGAGATAGGCACCCGACATGGCATCCGGACCGGGGGCCGGCGTCCGGGGCATGCCTCTGCCAATATGCCACGACGCAAGAGCGGCGCCCAGCGCTCCCCCGGCGTCTCCCGCCGCCGGCTGGATCCAGATATCATCAAAAATCCGTTTTCGCAACAGCTTCCCGTTGGCGACGCAGTTGAGGGCCACGCCGCCGGCGAGGGCGAGATGCCGAAGGCCGGTAAGTCTTCGGGCCGTTTCAGCAAGGAGGAGGATGACGTCCTCGGTCACCTTCTGAATCGCGAAAGCCATGTTCATATAGGCTTGACCGAGCTCGCTCTCAGGCTCTCTCCGGGGGATCCCGAACAGCTCTTCCCACTTTTTGTCCCTGCACATGGTCAATCCTGTCGCATAATCGAAGTAATCCATGTTCAGGAGAATGGAACCATCCTCACGGATATCCACCAGGTGATTGACGATCTTATCGATGAAGCCCCCCGTCTGTTCAGCCTCGGGATGTCCATACGGAGCGAGCCCCATTAACTTGTACTCGCCACTGTTGACCTTGAAGCCGCAGTAGTATGTGAAAGCAGAATAGAGGAGCCCGAGGGAGTGAGGAAAATCGAGTTCGCGCAATATTTTGATATCGCGGCCCTTTCCCGTTCCGATCGTCGCGGTGGCCCACTCTCCGACGCCGTCCAGTGTCAGGATGGCCGCTTCTTCGAACGGACTGGGATAGAAAGCACTGGCCGCATGCGACAGATGGTGTTCCGGGAACTCTAGCGGTATCTTTCCTTTACCGAGCATGTTCAGCTCCTGTTTGAGCAGGCGCCGCATGAAGAGCTTCTCTTTGATCCACACCGGCATCGCCGAGGCGAAGCTCTTCATTCCGTGGGGAGCCAAACCATGGTAGGTTTCCATGAGCCTTTCGAATTTTAGATAGGGCTTATCATAGAAAGCGACCGTGTCGACATCCGCGAGCCGGATGCCCGCCTCATTCAGAACATACTTAGCGGCGTTTGTCGGGAAGACGCTCGTATGCTTATCACGCGTAAATCTCTCTTCATGCGCAGCGGCGACGATCTTGCCGTCGACCAGAAGGGCCGCGGCGCTATCGTGATAATAGGCGGATATGCCCAGGATTGCACATGACATCTGTGAACTCCGCTAAAAGATCGTGTAGATGAACGGCGCGATGGCAGAACTGCTCGTCAGCACGATGAGGACGCCGACCAGCAGTAATACCAGAATGATCGGCAGAAGCCAGAATTTTTTTCTAGTCTTCAAGAAATCCCATAGATCCCGCAGGAATTCCATAGTTGTTCTCCAATCCTAAAAGGGGTGGGCGACATCGGAAGGAACATATTCGTGATCTCGGACTTTGAAAACCGACTCGGTTCCTTTTTTCCACCTCTTAAGCAGTAGGGCATCTTTCCCCATCAATCTTCGGACAAAGCCGACCGGGATGACCAAGGCAATAAAGATGAGCCTGAACAATATCTTGGATACGAAGGCTCCCAACAAACGTGAGAACCCGAACCAGACCTTGGCCAGAGGCCTGAAGACGGCCGGCGAGATCATATCGACCACCAACAGAACGACTCCGACCCAGAGGAAAGGTCGCGAGTCTCCTAGCAGAACGATCAGGAGGCAGATAAGAACCATGGCCATGCCTGTGTCCTTGGCCTGGCCGGAAGAGATCTCTTTAGGGATATGCTCTCCCAGTTTCTTGAAGACAGTCTTTGCCATCGGCTTCACCTTCTGCTTATCATGATGGAAATGAGTTTGGAACTTTGTGTTTGCCCAACTTCCTTTTCACTGAAACGATACGAAGATCCTCCTTCCCACAATTACAATGATATTACGAGGTTATGGGTGATGTCAAGAATAATATGGGCCTTCAATCGTGCGGCCTCCGGTGAGGAAGAGTCCTTTGAGGGACCCGGCTCCATTCTCGCTTGGCCTGGCCTTCGGGCAATGGGAAAGCGGCGATCCATGACTTCACGAGCTTGACGGACGTTGTCTTTTTCGATAACATCGGCGCTTTGAGGCGTCTGGACCATCATGAAGGATGCTTGAAGTGATCAACCCCCCCAAGAAAGCGAAGCGCGTCCTATTCTATCTCCTCATGGTTCTGATAACCGTATTGATCTGTTTTGTCATACTCGAATTAGGGCTCGCAACATACTACTCCGAAGGCCAATCCGCCAGCTGGAGCGAATTCCATCCGATGCGCGGCTGGGCGCTCATTCCGGGTGAGTACAAGATCAAACCCTTGCAAAGGCTGAGCCGCTTTCCCATAAGCATCAATAACTACGGTCTTCGCAGCCACACCCTCCCTAAAAGCTCGGGAAAGAGAAAGCAATTGCTCGTGCTGGGAGACTCCTTTACGTTCGCCAAGGAAACCCGAACAGAGAAGATGTTCACCCAGCGGTTACAGGTCCTTTTGGAGAAGAGGTCGCCCGGAATATACGAGGTCCTCAACGCCGGGGTTCCCGCATACGGAACCGGTCAGCAACTGCTCCTCATGCGGGAGTTGCACGAGAAACACAATATCGCTCCTGGGCTATACGTCCTGATGTTTTTTACCAACGATATCCTGGACAATCTTTGCCTGAGCTACGGCAATCTCACACCTCAATCGGTCCGGCCGGGTTTTATCGTGACAGACGATCATCAGGTGGTCCTCGAGCGACTCCCCGAGAATAGGCTGGAGGAGGAAGCGGATGACACGCTTCAGCGAGGAAAGCCCAGGCGAACGATCAAGTCATTTGCCGTCATAAAGGCCCTTATGGAAGAATGGCTTCAGCCCCGGCCGAAGCTTGTCCGCTTCCTCGGTCGATTGGGGATCAAACCTCGAGTGGCAAGAATGCCGGCGCTGTTAAACGGCTGGTATCAGGAGGACGTTGTTTTCCGAGGCGTCGATCTAACGGCGGCCCTGATCCGGCAGATGAGTACCGAGGTCCGGCAGAGGGGAGGGCTTTTACTGGTTAGCATGGTCCCCTCCCCTTTACAGGTTTATCCGGAGACCTACATTCCGCTGCTCCGGAGGAGCTTTCCCGACAATCCTCGGGTAAGCCGCTTCATTGAAGACGTCCGAAGACCCCAAGACCTGGTGAAACGGATCTGCGACGAGGCGGGGATACCCTTCCAGGACCTGCTGCCGATTTTTATTAAAAACAACAGAAGAACGCTATTTATCCCAAAGGATGGACATCTCAACGATGCCGGCCACCGGCTGGCCGCCACGAGCCTTTATGACTTCTTGGATCCCCGACTGACCGAGCGCCCTTTTCCCTGACCAACGGTCTCGCCGGAACGGAAGGCCGATCCCCGACCCCAGGACGTCCCCGCTCTCCGATAATCGGTCATCCAACCGGCCCTTTGGCTCCATGCCACCCAGCAGCCCCTCAAAGTCGATATCCGCACGGTCGGCAGGGCAACTCCAGAAAGGCCAATGCGGAATCATCGCAGACAACAGCATCTCCCGGCCGGCTGACCGGATTCCGCCCTGAGCCCGCTGACCTCACGCCGGACCTCAGGGGAGGGGATGAGCATGGGCGAGTATAGCTAGCCTAAGAAAAGGAATCTTGCCCCTGTGAATCCCCTCTAAGGGTGATTCGAGCGCCCTTCTCTCGGGGCAAAATCATCTGGAAAGAAGCAATGAAGAAAAGCCGGCTCAATTTCGGGAGTGACCGAGGGAGAGGTCTCGGCCCCGGTAGGAGAATCCATCAATGAAGAAGATACATGCCCCCTATCGCAACGTCATGAGCATTTTGTCCTGTTCTGTGATAGTGGCTCTCTCCCTGCAACTGCTGCCATCTCAAGGCCTGGCACAGGATACCTCCAGATCACTCCTGAACCGCTTTTCGTCGAATCGGACGAACAATCTGAAGGCGTCGTTCAACCTGACTCCAAGATACCCTCATGCCGGGCAGACGGTTCAATTCCTTGACTCTTCAACGGGCCAGCCGGTCTCCTGGCTTTGGGATTTCGGCGATGGCGCGACTTCGGCCGCCCAGAATCCCGGTCACGCTTATGCGACGTCAGGGTTCCGTAAGATAACTCTCGTGGTCACCAATGGCGCAGGCCTTTCGAGGAGAGTGATAAAAACACTGGCTGTCGTACCAGGAGCGGAATCTGCGACCTTTGTCTACAGCCCCACAACCCCGGGGCCT
>Ga0299915_10002010_pt1 | contig 14901 bp, 12 predicted proteins | sample RVTome_13_FD_200263 | JGI IMG/M metagenome (GOLD analysis project Ga0299915, IMG submission 200263) | Soil microbial communities from uranium-contaminated site in the Upper Colorado River Basin, Wyoming, United States - RVT92D227 (version 2) ... | reverse complement strand
ACATGTGTTACCCATGTCCCCGGTCTATACACCCATCAAGGGGGAGGGAACCGGACCAATATCGTTGATTCGGCCATTAAAAAGACTTTTGCAAGAGGCTCAACTGTCTTGCCAATATCTGTAATTTGGGGATAGCGCCGATGGAGGGCGGAGAAGATAATGACGCCAGGCTTAATTCTGCGGTGATTCCGTTCCCTTAAACCACCGGTTTACCAATTCTTGGAGGCTCAGGGATGGTAAGGGGTAGGACCTGGAGCCTTCCACCAGGGCCTTGAGGCCCGCGGCCAGTTCCGGTTCTTCTTCCAGGGTCCGGGCCAGCACCTCCCCCCGCACCCGCCTGAGGCTCTCCAGCACTTCCGCGACGGTGATCTGGTCCAGGGGCAGGCTGGGAAGAAACCGGGGGGAATTATCGGGTTCGGCAGAGGCCACCTGCACCACCAGGTTGCAGTCCTGGAGCAGCCCGGCCACCCGCACCGCCAGATTATTGCCGCCGGGGAGAAGGTGCCCCAGTTCTTCCAGGGACAGGGGCTTCCGGCGTTGGCAGAAGCGGGCGCCGATGGCCGCCAGCCCGGCCAGGGCCAGGTATTCGTCCACCGGCTCCGGGGACGGCGGCGAGCGCCGGAAATCCCGGCTGAGACGGTCCAGGTTCTGGTGGGCGTAGGCCACCTCGGTGCCGAAGAGCACGATGAGCCAGGACCAGAACATCCAGATCACCAAAAAAAGGAGGTGGTAGAGGGCCCCGTAGATGGCGTTGTAATAGGTGGCCGCGCCCTGGAACAGGGCAAAGACCCATTGGGCCACCTGCCAGATGCTCCCCCCGACGATCCCTCCCAGAAGAGCGGAGCGCAAGCGCACCTGGGCGTTGGGCATCACCACGTAGATAAAAGTGAAGGCCAGCCACAGGACGCCCAGGGAAACCAGGCCGCTGGTGGCGGCATGGAAGGCCCTGGGAAACATGCCGAAAAAGAGGCGGCGGATCTCCGGGTGCCCCACAAAGGTGGTGGAGAAGGAGATGGCCCCGGCCATGATGATGGGAAAGATCATGAAGATGCTCAGGTAATCGCTGAGCTTGCGGCGCCAGGGGCGGGTGTGGGAGACCTTCCAGGTCTCGTTGAAGGCCCGCTCCACGTTGGTCATCAACACCACCAGGGCCAGGAGGAGGACCACCACCCCGAAGACCCCCAGGGAAGTCACCTGGGTGTTTTCGATGTACTGGAAGATCTGGGCCGCGAATTCCTGGGACCCGGGGGCCAGGCGTTCCATGAGGTGGCCCGCCAGCACCCGCTGGATCCCCAGCCCCTTGAGAATGGCAAAGAGCAGGGCCAACAAGGGAATGAGGGCCAGTACGGTGGCATAGGCCAGGGCCGAGGCCCTGACCAGGGAGCGGCTTTGGACCAGGCTGGCGCCGGCCAGAATCAGGACCCGGAGGACCTTGAGGAAAAAGAGGCCCACCTGGCTCCACCCCTCATCCTGCCAGAGCCGGCGCTGAAAAAAATCCTTTATCCGGGACTGCACGTCCATGGTTATTAATGCCGTTTTCAGTTTTTAGTTTTTAGTTTTCAGGTTTAGGGTTTAGTTTAAAAGAACATAGATTATCAATAAGTTACCTATTAGATTTTTATCATTTGAAAGTAATAAATGGTATAATTGGTTCCCTCCACGGCCGGTAACCGCGCCGCTATCGGGCCAATTCCTTCACCCGGAGGTCTTCCTCCTCCACCTCCACCAGCCGGGCCTTGCCGGTGTCTTTGCCGAACTCCCCCAACACAGCCACCAGCAAATAATTGATGGTGGTTCTCAGGTCCGCGGAGGTGCCGGTGCTCCGGGCTTCCCCCACCCACAGGGGGTGGAACTCCCCTTTCTCCCGGTAGCGCTTCCCCTCCACCACATTGATGAGCAGCCAGCGGTCATAGACCGTCTGCACATCGGGACCGTAATAAAATCCCGGAACCGCCACGAACCAATAAGGCTGCCAGAATCTCCCGTAATAGGGGTAACACAACGGGTCGTATAGGGGCACCGGAATGGAGACCGCGCGCCCCGGCCCCTGGCCGTAGTAGAAAAGGAGATAATAATCGGCCCGGTCAAAGGTGGCAATCCTATACCCCTGTTTCTCCAGGAGGGTGCTGATCTTGGTGGCGATTTCCTTTTCCAGGAGGGGGTTTCTCGCGTCCCGGTTGTCGATGACGAAGATGGCCGCGGCCGGAGCCAAGGGGGCCGCGGCACCGGGTTGGGTATAGCCGTTCACCTGGACCTGGTAGGTCAAGGGCGCGCAGCCGGAGAGGAAAAGCCCTAAAATAATCAGTAAAAGGCCATGCATCATCTTCTCTCGTTTATGGCTGGTAGCGCCGGACCAATATCTCCTGCAACCGTCCCTTAATATCCTTTAATGGGGGCAGGGCCGGCAGTTCCGGCAGGTCTTCCGGGGTCAGCTTCTGATGCTTGAAGCGCATGCGGGTGGAGAGTTCCTCCCGTTCCACGGCAAACAGGCCCCCGGAGATGACTTCCTGGCGCCCTTCCAGGGCCTCGATCTGGGCGGCAATGAGCCCAAAGTCGTAAGAGAGATTGAACTTATCGATGTCTTCGTTGAGGAGCCGCAGGTGGATGCTGATCTTGTCGTATTGCTCCTTGAGCTTCTGGGTATCCTGCTGCAACTGCCCATAGACGTCGAAGACCAGGTTACGGTAGCGCCGGGCCGCGGTAAAACCCCGGCCGCGGTAAGGCCGCAGCAACTCCTGGCGCACCCCTGGCGCTAAGTCCTGGAACTGGCCGGAAAAGGGCCGCTCTTGCAGGCCCAGGAGGTCCAGCACTGCGTTGATGGCCGTCTCCGAGTTTAGGGCCTGGTAGAAGGCGATGAAGCGGCGGCCCGCCAGGTCGGCTTCCTGGCGATAGGCCTGGGCTTCTTCCTGGAGGAGGGCAACCTCCTCCTCCAGATAGACCCGGTCCGCGAAATAGTTGTCCACTATTTCTTTTTTGATTTGGACCTTTAAGGCCTCCAGAGTCCTATCTACCTCATCCATGCGGGCCTCGTGGAACAAAAGCTGTCAGCGGTCAGCTATCAGCTATCAACTAAAAACGGTTAGAGTATGCACTACCTTCTCTAGGGCTGCTAATGCTAAATTTTCCGTCATGCCTAGCGTATTGGATGCTTGGTTTTGGTGGGGCGGGCCTCCGTGCCCGCCTGCAGTTCTTAATAACCAATGGTTTTCTTGAACCAGAGACGCAGGCTAAAGCCTGCGGCTACAGTTTTCGTAGGGTGCGTTGTACGCACCAAGAATGGCGCGTAAAACGCGCCCTACAAATCATGGCAGTCAGCTTTTTTCCGATTCCCCGCTTCTATCATGCACGGAAATCTCCGCCAGGGGGATCTCCGTCTCCCCCCCGTCTTCCATCTCCAGGGTGGCGGTCTGGCGGATCAGGTTATAACGGATAATTTTTGCTTCCCCCTCCGGCAGGCTCAGGCGTTTGCCCAGCCGGGGCAGATGTTTTCTGATCTCTTGGTAAGTGGAGTATTCGTAGGTGAGGCAGCACATGAGGCGGCCGCAGGTGCCGGAAATTTTGCTGGGATTGAGGCTGAGCTGCTGTTCCTTGGCCATGCGCACCGACACCGGCTCGAAGTCCTGGAGAAAGGAGGCGCAACACAAGGCCCGGCCGCAAATCCCCAGCCCCCCCACCATCTTGGCCCGGTGGCGCACGCCGATCTGGCGCAGTTCAATGCGGGTGCGGAACTCCTGGACCAGGTCCTTAACCAGCTCCCGGAAATCCACCCGGCCCGGAGCGGTAAAGAAGAAGACAATTTTATTGGCCTCAAAGAGGCATTCCACCAGCACCAGATAGATGGGCAACTGGCGGGCCTGGATGCGGCCCAGGCAAAATTGGTAGGCCCGCTCCTCCAACTGGCGGTTTTTCTGGTCCTGGGCCAGGTCTTCCGGGGTGGCGGGGCGTACCAGGGGTTTGAGTTTGGCGGGGGCCAGGCCGGGCTCCAGGTCCCTAAAGATGGCCGTCACCTTGCCCAGGCCCAGGCCGTCCTCCCTTTGCACCACCACCCGGTCCTCCACCTTCAGCTCATGCTCCCCCAGGTCCACCAGGCAACATTTTCGCCCCGGCCCCAGGCAGACTTTAGCGAGATTCATGGCCGAATCCTTGCCGCTGCAAGCGAAAACCCAGAATATCCAGAGTCAACTCCGGGTTGAGATTGGCTTGCAACTGGCGATGGGTCGCGGCCAGGGCCGCGAACCCGGCAAACCAGGTTTTCGGCCCCCCCCGGCCCTTCTCCTGCTCCAACTCCGGCAGGCAGTCCTGATGGGCCAGGAGACGGCCGGGAGCGCCGCATTTCAGGAGCAGCAGGTCCCGATACCACATCTGGGCCAGCAAGAGAAAATGCTCCAATTCTTGATTATTCTTGGCCAGGCGCTTGGCCCAATCCAGTACCGCCGCGGCCGGGCCGGAGGCCAGTTTCTCCAGGTCCCCCAAAACCTGCCGCCGTTGCTGGGCCAGCTCCGTGGGGTCCAGGGCCAGGGCCCGCCCCAGGGAGCCGCCGCTCAGCGCGGTGAGAAAGACCGCGTCCTCCCGGCTCAGGCCCCGCCTGGCCTGTAATTCTTGGACGACCAGGGCGTAGGGCAGCGGCGTAAAAGTCAACTTTTGGCACCTGGAGACCACCGTGGGAAAGAGGTCCGCTTCCCTGACCGCGGTGAGCACCAGCAAATGGCGGGCCGGGGGCTCTTCCAGGGTTTTGAGCAGGGCGTTGGCCGCCGCGGGGTGCATGTCTTCTGCGGGTTTAATCAGGGCCACCCGCCAGCCCCCCTCCATGGGGGCATAAGCGGTGACGCGGCGGAATTCCCGGATCTGCTCTATCTTGATCTGGGGCTGGCGGCTTTCGGAAGTGGGGGCGATGACCAGAAAGTCGGCATGGGTCCCCGCCAGCATCCGCCGGCAGGAGGGGCAGTCCCCGCAGGCGTCCCACTCCGCGCCGGGCCGGGCGCAGTTCAGGGCCGCGGCCAGGGCCCGGGCCACCGACGCCTTCCCCACCCCCTCCGGCCCCAGGAAAAGGTAGGCATGGGCCAGCCGGTCCGCCTTCCGGGCGGCGCGCAGGTGGCTCAATATCCGCTCCTGTCCCAGGATGTCCCGGAAGAATATCGGGGCCGATGCCGGCGGCGGTGATAATGTGCTGGCCTGATCTTTCTTGGGAGTTGCCATATGATTGATAATTATCCTAAAGCATCTGCAAAATCCCCCTAAATCCCCCTTTAAAAAAGGGGGACTTAAAAAGCCTTGCATCCACCCCCCTTTTCTAAAGGGGGGTTGGGGGGATTTTATTAGCGCCTAAGTTTTCGTAGGGTGCGTTCTACGCACCATTAATCTGAGGTTACGCCATTGGCGCGTAGAACGCGCCCTACACCTTACTACTCCCATTCAATGGTGCTGGGCGGCTTGGAGGAAATATCCAGCACCACCCGGTTTACCCGTTTCACTTCGTTGATGATGCGGTTGGCCACATGCGCCATAAAATCATGGGGCAGACGGCTCCAGTCCGCAGTCATGGCGTCCACGGAGTCCACGATACGGAGAGCAACCACGAACTCATAGGTGCGCTCGTCCCCCATCACCCCCACGGTGCGGATGGGCAGCAGCACCGCAAAGGCCTGCCACACCTGGCGGTAGAAGTCGGAGGCTTGCATCTCCTCCTGGACGATGGCGTCCGCGTCCCGGAGAATATCCAGTTTGGCCGGGGTGACCTCCCCCAGGATGCGGATGGCCAGACCCGGGCCGGGGAAGGGGTGGCGCCAGATGAGGCTGTCGGGGAGGCCCAACTCCTGGCCCACTTCCCGGACCTCGTCTTTGAACAACTCCCGCAAAGGCTCCAGCAACTTCAGGGGCATGACCGTGGGCAGGCCCCCGACGTTGTGATGCGTCTTGATGGTGGCCGAGGGGCCTTTGAAGGAGACGCTCTCGATGACGTCGGGGTACAGGGTCCCCTGGGCCAGGTATTTGACCCCCCCCACTTTCTTGGCTTCCCCGGCAAAGACGCGGATGAATTCATGGCCGATGCGGCGGCGCTTCTCCTCCGGGTCGCTGACCCCTTTGAGGACCTGCAAAAATTCGTGGGTGGCGTCCACATGGATCAGGTTCAGGTGGTGGTGCTTCCTAAAGAGGTGGGCCACCTCTTCGGCCTCGCCCTTGCGCAGGAGGCCGTTGTTCACGAAGATGCAGGTCAGGCGGTCGCCGATGGCCCGGTGCATGAGGACCGCGGTCACCGAAGAGTCCACCCCGCCGGACAGGGCGCAGATGACCCGGTCCTCCCCCACCTGCTCCCGGATGGTCTGGGTGGCGGCCTCGATGAAGGAGCGCATGGTCCACAGGGGTTTTAAGCAGCAGATGCGGAAGAGAAAATTTGAGAGGATTTCTTTACCCTTGGGAGTATGCTTCACTTCCGGATGAAACTGCACCCCATAGATTTTGCGCGCCCGGTCCCGGACGGCCCCCACCGGGCAGGTGTCGCTGGAGCCGATGATCTCGAAACCCGGGGCCAGCTTTTCCACCCGGTCGCCGTGGCTCATCCACACGGTCTCCACCGGTTCCAGGCCCTGAAAGAGGTCGCTGGTATCCGTAATAGTGAAGGTCTTGGCCCCGTATTCCCGGGAGACCGCGGGGGCCACTTCCCCGCCCAACAGGTGGTTCAAAAGCTGAATGCCATAGCAGATTCCCAGGATGGGGACGCCCAGGTTGAAGAGTTCCACGTCCACGCTGGGCGCGTCCCGGTCATAGACGCTCCGGGGGCCCCCGGAGAGGATGATCCCCTGTGGGGCAAACTCCCGGATGGCCTTCAAAGACATGATGTAGGGGTGAATTTCGCAGTAGACCTTGAGTTCCCGCACCCGCCGGGCAATGAGCTGGGTGTATTGGGACCCGAAATCCAGGATGAGGACTTTTTCCTGATGGGGATCGAGCATAAGAAAGTTTTCAGTTTTCGGTTTTCAGTTTTCAGTAAAAAACAGAGGTATCGCCAGCAGAGGCACAGGCCCCCGGAACCTTCATTCAAGGCCTTTGATTTTCAATGGAATTAAATAATTATAGCCGGGAGAGCGGCAAAAAGCAATGGAAGTGTGGTTTGGTGGGGGTGGTCGGTAATTTTTAATCACTCAGATTTTTTATGACATTATTATTTTAAGGAAAATTTACAAAGAACATAATAAAATAGTCTTATCTGGATAACGAGTTACCTTGAGGTTCCTGTGCTTCCGGCCAACGCAAAGCTGCCAATGGCCTGGTATTCCCCAACATTACTGTTTCAGTGAAACTAAATCTATCTTGACTTTGGCAAGATGGTGCAGCTTAAAGAAGAGACTCCAAAAGCGTATTTTTACCCAGTCCCAGGCTCCCCATAAACCATGTTGGGATAGAGACGAATAGGCTGGGGCATAAAATCCTTATACTATAACTTATTAATAATTAACAATAAACAGGATCGTCAAGAACAATTATAAGGAGGGCTCCCCATGGCCTACATTTTTAGAAACCTGGTATTTGAAGGCGGCGGCGTCAAAGGTATTGGCTATGTTGGCGCTATGGAAATCCTGGAGCAAAAAGGCATTTTGCCCAACATTAAACGGGTGGGCGGCACCTCCGCCGGCGCCATCAACGCGATGCTCCTGGGGCTCAACTACTCCCCGGCGGAAACCGAAGATATCCTGGGGAACCTCGATTTTAATAACTTCTTGGACGATTCCTGGGGAGTGGTCCGGGACAGCAAGCGTCTATTAGAGAAATTCGGCTGGTACAAAGGAGATTTTTTCCGGAGTTGGATCGGCGAGCTGATCCAAAGGAAAACCGGCAATAGCGAATCCACCTTTGATGAGGTGAACCGCCTGAAGTCGGAAAATGGCTTTAAAGACCTCTTCTTTATCGGCACCAACCTATCCACCGGCTTTGCCGAGGTCTTTTCCTATGAGCACACCCCTCGCAAATGCGTGGCGGACGCGGTGCGCATCTCCATGTCCATCCCCCTGTTTTTCGCGGCCTGTAAAAGCGACCGGGGGGATGTCTATGTGGACGGTGGGGTCATGGACAACTACCCCATCAAACTTTTCGACCGGAAAAAATATGTGCAAACCGATTTTAAGGAGCAGGGCTACTACCAACAGCATAATATCGCATTGAAAAAGGAAAATAAGGACCTCAGCCCTTATGTCTATAACATGGAGACTTTGGGGTTCCGCTTGGATTCCGCCAAAGAGATCGCGGTCTTCCGGGATCAGGCCGAACCCGCGCACCAACAGATCGAGGACTTTTTCACGTATGCCTGGTGCCTGGTGGAGACGGTCTTAAACCTGCAAAACAGCGCGCACCTGCATAGCGACGACTGGCAACGGACCGTGTACATCGACACCCTGGGAGTGAAGACAACCGATTTCGACCTGAGCGACGATTTGAAGACTGCCTTGCAAAATTCCGGGCGGGAATGCACCGAAGCCTACTTCCGGTGGTACGACGACCCCGCAAACCACCCGGCCAACCGGCCTTAATTGAGGCCACTTGGGGGCAGGGCGGGGGAGCCACTGCTCCCCCCCGGCCCTCCCCTCAACTTACCTGCTCTTACAGCCCCAAGGGGGCCAGGTATTGTTGTTCGATCTCTTTTAGGGTGGTGGGGGAAGGTGCGGATTCTTTGGCGGCCAGGAGTTCCGTCAGGCCCCCGGCGGTGCGGCGCAGGCGGGTTAGGGCCTGGACCCGGGCCTCTTCCAGGGCCGGCCAGTCGCCCCGGGCCGCAACCCGGCGGCAGGCGGGGTCCAGTTCCGGCATGAGCAGGGGATAGAGCCCCGGCCGCCAGGCCAGCATCAGGGCCAGGGAAGAGAGGTCGCGGGTCTCGATCAGATAAGAAAGCCGCCCAAACTCGTTCACCTCCGCCAGGGCGTCTTTGAGGCCCCGGGCCCAAAGTTCCACCCGGGTCTGGGGGTAGGTCTCCAGGACTGCGGGCAGGGCCTGGCGCAGGGAGGGCTCCAGGGCCTCCCCGATCTCGTGGTGGATGGCGGCTTCCAGCTCTGCGGCCAGCAACGCCTGGAACTGCTCCTCATGGGCCTCCGGGTCCCGGAGCAAATCCTTGAGGGCCAGGCGGTATCCGGCCAGGGCGATTTTCAGAAATTCATTGTTCTGCTGCATGGGGTCGGAGAGGCGGTCCCAGAGATAAAAGGCCAGGGCCTGCTTGCGGGCGTAGATCAAGGAGCCCTGGCACAGGGCCGGAGTGCCGTCCAGGTCCCGGGCCAGCTCCGGGCCCAGGATGAGGATGGTGAGCTCCCCCCGGCGCCGGGCCTCGGCCAGTTCCCCCAGGAAAAAGGTGGGCTTCAGCCCCCGGCTCAAGCCCGCGCCGTAGGCCAACCCCAAGGGCAGTAGATGCCGGTTCAGAGCGTCCACCTCCTGGGGTTCAATGATTTCCCCATCCCAGGTGAGGGGGCGCCAGGGCGCGCCTTCCAGGGAGTCCCAGACGCTCTCCTGCTCCGCCACCCAGGTAAGCACCGCGTCGGGCTCCGGCTCCTGCCAGGGTTGGAGGCCGTGCTCCCACTTGTAGAGCTGGCGCAGGCGCAGCAGCAGGCCGCACAGCGAATAATAGTAAGCCCCCCCGGCGCTGGCGAGCCGGCAATTCCACCTGACCTGGCTGATCAAGGCCTGGAGCCTTTGGGGAGTTTTTGGGTTATCCGCCATGCTAAACAAATTCCTGATAAATCAGCTCGAAAAGCTTGTGGGCCAGTTTCCCGTCCAGCTTCAGGAGAATCTTATACTGATCCAGGGCTGAGGCCCGGTTCTGCTGGCAGAGATTGGCGAGGCCCAGTTCATAATGGGCCTCGGGGTAGTCCGGCTGCAGACGGATGGCCTGGAGAACCGCGTGGAGCCCCAAGCGATGGCGGCCCAGCCGGCGGTAGGCGATCCCCAGGTTCAAATAAGTCAGGGGGTCATCCGGTTTAATGGCCAAGGCCTGCCGGAAGGCCGCCACGGCTTGCAGGCCTTTTCCCAGGCGGTTTAAGGCCACCCCCCGCCCCACGTGGGCTGCGGCCGACCGGGGCTCCAGGGTGATCGCCTTCTGGAAGCTCTCCAGGGCCTCCTGGTTTCTCTCCAGATGGAGCAAGGCCGTCCCCAGGTTATAATGGGCCCCGGCATTCTCCGGGTTCTGGCGGACCGCCCTTTTCAGGGCCAGGATGGCCTGCCTGGGGGTCCGGGAGGTTTGCTTGGTATGGGGCCGGGAACCGCTGTCCCGCTTTTCCTGGGGCGGGGCGGGGGCAGGAGACGGCTTCTTTTTGCTCTTGGCCGGGGCCGCGGCCGGCCGGGGGGAGGCCAGGAGGTGTTCGTACGCCGCGTTGATCTCCTTGAGCATCGCTTCCGCCTTCTTCTGAAGCCGGGGATTTTGGGCAAAGCGGTCCGGGTGCCAGACGTGCACCAGGTCGCGGTAAGCCTGCTTCACTTCCGACTTGGAAGCGCCCACCTCTATTCCCAAAATTTGGCAACACCCCTCGATTTTCTGCATCATCGGAACTGTGGAGTTTCCGCCTTAGGGATTGGAATTCTTTCCAACTATTTTTGGAGCAGGTCCGCCAACTTTTTGGCCATCTTCGGGTCCAGGCGTTGGAGCGCCTTATATTCCCTGGCCGCGGCCTCCCGGTCCCCCGCCTGGACATAGTAAACGCAAAGGCCGTAGCGGGCCTCGGCGTCATCCTGTTTGAGGCTCACGGCCTTCTTGAAAGCATTGCCCGCGTCCGGCCAGCGCCCTAATTTGATATAAGCCATACCCAGATTATTATAGGCCTTCACCGAATCGGGCTGTAGGCTGATGGTCTTGGTGAAGGCCTGCATGGCCTCTTGATGGCGCTCCAGTTTGCCCAAGGCCAAACCCAGGAGGTAGTAAGCTTCGGCCCCGTCGGGGCGCAGCCGCACGGCTTCCTGGAACTCCGCCCTGGCCTGGTCCCATTGGCCCATCTTGCCCAACGCCGCGCCCAGGTTTTCATGGGCCGCGACCCAGCGGGGCTGGAGGCGCACCGTGGCCTTGAAGGCCTCCACCGCCTGGGGGTATTGCTCCAGACGGGCATAAGCCAGACCCAGGTGATGTTGGGCTTCCGCATAATTCGGCTGGAGGCGCACCGCGTCCTGAAAAGCCTGGGCCGCGTCCTGGAATTTGCCGTTTTTCTCCAGACGCATCCCCCGGTTAAAGAGGAGGACCGCCTCCTGGTTGATCTCCCGGGAGAGGGATGGTTCTTCCTGGTCCGCCTGGCTCCAGGCGGGAGGAGCCAGGCACAGCAAAGCCAAAGCGGCCGCGAGGGCCAAAAAGGTTTTCATTTTTCATCCTGACAGGTTGGTTCGAGTTTTACCATTATTGATTAAGACCGCCACTTCAAGGGATTACCGGCCCGGCCCGGAGCAAAGAGCTGAATCAAACCCATACCGGCCAGGAATCCTCCCACATGGGCCCACCAGGCCACGCCTCCGCCCCCGGCGAACCCCACCACGGAGAACGCGCCCTGAAAAAACTGCAAAACGAACCAGAAACCCAAAAAGAGATAGGCCGGCAGCTCAATCACCGTAAAGATAATGAAAATGGGCACCAGGGTGAGGACCCGGGCCCCGGGAAAAAGGCTGAAGTAAGCCCCCATCACCCCGGCGATGGCCCCGCTGGCCCCCACCAGGGGGATGCGGGAATGGGACGAAAAGAGAAAGAAGATTATTAAGGACGCCACCCCGCTGACCAGATAAAAAACAAGATAACGCCCCCGCCCCAGGGTGTCTTCCACGTTGTCCCCGAAGATGAACAGAGTCCACATGTTGCCGATAAGGTGCAGCCAGCCCGCGTGCATAAACATGGAGGTGAAGATGGGAACAACCGCCAGGGTCACCGACCCCTGCCCGAGGAGGCTCAGGAACCGGCCCGGCACAAATCCCAGGAACTGGATGATCTCCTGCAGGTGGGCACCATAGGATTTCTCCCATAAAAAGATCAGCACATTAATGCCGATAAGGGCATAATTTACATAAGGGGGTCGGGTGGAAGGAATGTTGTCCCTGAGGGGGATCATACCGGAGCCCCGGGGAAAAGACGGATATGGGCAACCATATGGGTATTATCGTAAGGAATTTCCCCCGGAAGGGCAAGCCATCCCCGTAATTTTGTTAAGGATGATTCACCAACAGGCGTTTGCCGCTCATCTCCAGGGCCGGGATCGCGCCCTGAAGATAGTCTTCCAGGGGCATGGAATCATCCACCAGCAGAAAGACCCGCTTCGGTCCTTCCCAAAGCTCTTGCAGCCGGGCCGGAGGAATCAGGTAGTCTTCCGATGGCGCCACCGGATAGGGAAATTGGGGGAGTCCCCGGCGCTGCACCATGAGGATGCGGCGGCCGGCATAGTAGGCCAGGGAGGCCCCATATTCAAACTCCTCAATGCTCTCCATGATTACCAGATCCTGGGACCCGGCCTGACGGTGGAGAAACTCCCCGGGAATCTTATCGCTGAGATGGGGGGAAAGGGCGATGAGGGCCTGAAAGGTAAAGTAGCTGATCATCAGGGCCAGGGCTCCGAAACAGCCGGCCGCGGCCCGGGGGTGGCGCCAACCGGCCAAGACCCCCAGCAGGGCAACCCCCGGTATCCAGTAGGTCACCTGCCAGGCCATGGGCCGGACCAACTGGAACATGCCGATGAACTCCCGGCGATTATCCCCGCAAATCCGCTCCAGATACGGGACGGAAAACAGGGTCCCCAGTCCCAGCAGGCCCATGGCAAGGAGGGCCCAGACCAGAGTCCGGTCCCGGGGCGCGGCCAGATAGCGGTCCAGGCGCCAACCCAGGATCAAGGCCAGGGGCGGCAGCGCGGGCAGGGAATAATACTCGATGCGGCTGGAGGAGAGGGTGAAAAAGCCCAGGATAACTGCGGCCCAAATCAGGAGAATCCGTCCTTCCGGCGCACCCGAACCCCGGGGACCGGTCTCCCGCCAAAAGCGATAGAAAGCCTCCGGCAGCAGCAGGGTCCAGGGCAGCAACCAGATACCCAAAAAGATCCAGAACTCGGTGACGGAGAAAGGGTTGATATCCTGGGGCTGGCGCTGCCCCAGGAAGCGCATGATCTGTTCGTTGATGAACTGATGCCTGAGGAAACCCGGATGGGCCTGTTCCACCGCCACAAACCAGGGCACCACCACCACCCCCAACAGGGCCAGACCCCAGGGGTTCAAAAAGAGACGGGCCCAGGAGGGCCGGTTCCGGGGCCAGAGAAAGGGGGCCATGATTAAGAGGGGGAAGGCCACGCCGATGAATCCTTTGGTCAAAAAGCCCACGGCCAGGGCCAGATAGAAACCCGCGGACCAGCGCCAGTTAGGCTCATCCTGCCAGCGCAGGATAAAATAGAGGGACGCGGCCAAAGACAGGGTAATCAGATGGTCCGTGAGTATTTCCAAGTGGAGGGCAAAAAAGCCCAGGCTGCTGAGGAGGACAAACCCGCCCAGCCAGGCGGCCCTGGGATTAAAGAGCCGGCGGCCCAGGAGGTAAGTGAGCCAGATTTCCCCAAAGGTCACAAGGAAGGTGGGAATACGGGCCGCTGCCTCGGAAACCCCCAAAATTTTGTAAGCCAGAATAGTGAGCCAATAAAGGAGGGGGGGTTTATCCAGGTAAGGGGCCCCGTTCAAGGTAGCCACCAGCCAGTGGCCGGACTTCAACATCTCTTGGGGGATAAGGGCGTACATGGCCTCTGCCCGGGTCAGGGGGATCTTGAACAAGGAGGGCAGATAGACGGCCAGGCCGATAAGCAGCAGAAAAAATCCAGACCAGAGGACCGGGGGCGAGGGTCGGCTCATCAGGGCTCAGCCAGCAGGGGCATGGTTAACATCCAAAGGCGCCTCCCTTCCGGTTCAGGAAAGATTCCAGCGCAGCAGCTGCCAGATGTCTTTGGCCCGGTGGCCCGCCTGGCGCACCACGGAGGGTTCAAACCCTGAATGCATCATACATTGGGCGCAGCGGGGGTCCCGGCCCACGCCGTAGCGCTCCCAGGGGGTTTGTTCCATCAGCTCCTGAAACGTGGGGTAGTGAGTATCTAAAATCTGATAGCAAGGAGCGCGCCACCCCTGGGGGTTGCGGGTGGGATTGGCCCAGGGGGTGCACTCGTACTGCCGCTCTCCCCGGAGGAAACTGAGATACAGAGGCGTGCTGAAGAACCTGAAATTCCCGCCGTTGGCGGTGAGGCGGGTAAATTTATCCCGGATCTCCTCCCGGCTCAAAAACATTTCCGGGTCCACCCCGGCAAAACTATAGGCCGGGGAGACCAACAGGCCGTCCACCCCCATCTGGGTCAGATTAGTAAAGAGGATTTTGATCTCCTCCGGGTCGGTCTCCTTGTAGATGGTAGTGTTGGTGCAGACCCTAAAGCCCCGGGCTTTGGCCTCCTTAATGGCCCGGATGGCCAGATCATAGAGGCCCGGCCGTCCCAAAATCCGGTCGTGCAGCGGCGCCAGGCCGTCCAGATGCACGCTCAGGGTGAGGCGGGGAGACACCGGCAGCCGGGGGAGCGACTTTTCCAGGAGGATGGCGTTGCTGCACAGATAAATATGCTTATGGCGGTGGAGCAACTCCTGCACCAGCTCAAAGATGGGCGGATAGATCAGGGGCTCTCCCCCGGTGAGAGTGACCACCGGCGCGCCGCTCTCGGAGACCGAATCCAGGCACTCCTCCAAAGTCAAAGACTGCCCCAGCGTGTCCCGGTACTCCTGGATGCGGCCGCAGCCCGCGCAGGCGAGATTGCACTGATGGGTGGGTTCCAGCATCAGCACCATGGGGAAGCGCTCCTCCCCCTGCCAGCGCTTTTTCAGCAGATAGCGGGCCAGGTCGATGCTGAGACTTAAAGGGAAGCGCAAAATTAATACCTCTTTCAAATAATTAAAGCT
>Ga0299915_10002009_pt1 | contig 14902 bp, 15 predicted proteins | sample RVTome_13_FD_200263 | JGI IMG/M metagenome (GOLD analysis project Ga0299915, IMG submission 200263) | Soil microbial communities from uranium-contaminated site in the Upper Colorado River Basin, Wyoming, United States - RVT92D227 (version 2) ... | reverse complement strand
AACGACGCTCTCCCGGCGGCACCGTAGCGGTCAAGCCTTAGCGGGAAGGGTCCTCGAGGCCTGAGGCAAGGCAACCCGGGCAGGGCGGTGTGGTCGTCGCTAGGTGGCAGGGCAGGTATAGGGTGGGGCGCAGGTAAGCCACGGAGAACAGGGTGACCGAGAGCGAAGGGGACTATATCCGCCTGTTGATCGTCGACGACATTGCGGAAACGCGGGAGAACATTCGCAAACTTCTGCAATTCGAGACGGACATCCATGTCGTCGGGTCTGCGCGCTCCGGCGAGGAAGCCATCCAGTTGGCCCATGATACCCAGCCGGACGTCGTCCTCATGGACATCAACATGCCGGACATGGACGGCATCGTGGCCACAGAAGCGCTATTGAAGGACGTGCCGTTCGCCCAGATCGTCATCCTTTCCGTCCAGAACGAGCCCGATTACATGCGCCGGGCGATGCTTGCCGGTGCCCGCGATTTCATTGCCAAGCCACCTTCCGGCGATGAGTTGATTTCGACCATCCGGGTCGTCGCTGAACGGGCGCGCGAACAGCGCAAGGTCTTGGAGAAACCGGCCCACGCCATGGTCCCCATGGAACCGGGGGGGGCGTCCGGGCGCTCGCAACGGCCGCAGGGCAAGGTCCTTACGGTTTACAGTGCTAAGGGCGGCGTGGGCTGCACCACCCTGGCCTGCAATCTGGCCATCGGCCTGAACACGGAAGAGACCCCGGCGGTCCTGGTGGATGCAAATCTCCAGTTCGGGGATGTATCGGTCTTCATGAATCTCCAGGTCAAGAACAGCATGATCGATCTTGCGGCCCGGGCCGACGAGATCGACCCGGACATCGTCGAAGAAGTGCTCATGACCCACGAGTGCGGGCTTCATGTCCTGGCGGCACCGCCGCGGCCGGAGATGGCCGACGAGATCCATGCCGACCAGGTGCGCAAAGTCCTCCAGTACCTGCGCCGCACCTTTCCGTACGTGGTCGTCGATACGAGCTCGACGATGGACGACATCACCCTGGCCGTGCTAGACGTCACCGACCTTCTGGTGGCGGTCGCCACACCCGACATCCCTTCGATCAAGGACTCGCGCCTGCTGTTCGATCTATTGAATGTCCTCGAATTCCCGCGCGAGCGTCTGGTCTTCGTATTGAACAAGATGGACCGGAAGAGCGGGATCACGGCGGAGGCGGTCTCGGAGAACCTGAAGCAACCCGTCGATGGGGAGATCATGTCCGATGAACGCGTGGTCGGGCCATCGATCAACCGCGGCGTGCCGTTCCTGCTCGGCGATCGCAGCCGGCCGCCGGCGAAGAATGTCATCGAGCTACTTGGCGCGATCAAGCAGAAGCTGGTTCGAGAGGCGGAGGTAGGCGAGGAACAACGTACCCCGGAGCGGCAACGGCTGTTCGGACGCTAGGCCGGGGGGTGGGGTGTTGAGCTCCTTCAGGAGGTAACACGTGTCGCTGCTAAAACGCATTGAAGAGGGCCAGGCTCAGCCGGCACCGACGCCGCGGGAGGTCCCCGCCGCCGCTCCCAACGCCGCTGGCACCTCGCGCCTGAGCGGGCTGAATGCCCGCAGAGCCAACCCGCCGGGAGCCGCCCAGCGGGATACGTACTACGACCTCAAGACCAGGGTTCAGAACAAGCTGCTCTCCGAGCTCGATCCGTCGATGGACGTAAGCCAGACGGTCGAGGTCCGGCGGACCATCGAGGAGTTGTTCGAGAACATCCTGGCGGAAGAGAAGATCGTCCTCTCCCGGCCCGAGCGCCGGCGTTTGTTCGAGCAGATCGTAGCCGAGATCCTCGGTCTCGGGCCTCTGGAACCCCTCCTGGCAGACGATACCATTACCGAGATCATGGTCAACGGCTCGAAGAACATCTACATCGAGCGGTCGGGCAAGATCCACCGCGAGCCGGCATCGTTCGAGAGCGACGATCACCTGATGCGCATCATCGACCGCATCGTGGCTCCCCTCGGCCGGCGTATCGATGAGTCTAGCCCATACGTCGACGCACGCCTCACGGACGGCTCGCGCGTGAACGCAGTCATCCCGCCGATCTCTCTGGTCGGGCCGGTGCTGACTATCCGTAAATTTGCCCGAAACCCGATCACCGTCGAACAGCTAATCGACTATGGAACAATCAGCGCCGAGACGACTGAGTTCCTCAAGTCTTGCGTGATCTCGAAAATCAACATGGTCATTTCCGGCGGCACGGGTTCGGGCAAGACAACCATGCTCAACGTTTTGTCGCAGTACATCCCCGCCGACGAGCGGGTCGTCACCATCGAAAACGCCGCCGAGCTCCAGCTGCGGCAGGAACACGTTGTCACCTTGGAGTCGCGCCCCCCGAACATTGAAGGCCGGGGTGAAGTCACGATCCAGAACCTGGTGGTGAACTCGCTGCGAATGCGCCCCGATCGGATCATCGTCGGGGAGATCCGCGACGAGGCGGCCCTGGACATGCTCCAGGCGATGAACACCGGTCATGATGGATCGATGACCACGGCCCACTCCAATAGCCCGCGCGACACCCTGTCACGTATCGAGACTATGACGCTTATGGCAGGGATGGAATTGCCCGTACGGGCGATTCGAGAGCAGATCGCTGCCGCCCTGGAGCTTGTCGTTCACCTGGAGCGCATGCGGGATGGAACGCGCAAGGTAACCCATGTCGCCGAGATCCAGGGGATGGAAGGCGACGTCATCACCATGACCGACATCTTCGTCTTCGAACAGACCGGATTTGAGAACGGGAAAGTGATCGGCCGACTCAGGCCGACGGGCCTACGACCGAAGTTCATGGACAAACTCGAGCAATCCGGAATCCACCTGCCGGCGGCGATCTTCGGCGTTGGGGAGAGGGTGCGGTACTGATGACACTAAATGCCAACATGATCCTGTACTTGGGTGGCGGCCTTGGCCTGGCCATGCTGATGATCGGCCTGCTTGTGTCCGTCTTCGGCAGGCAGTCGGTAGTCGAGGAGCGGCTTGGCCGGTACACCGAAGCCGGAGGGCTGACGTTCTCCAACGAGGGGGCCGAATCTGCCGTCGAAGGACCGAGTGCCTTAAGCGACTTCTTCAACCGTATGGGGGAGGGGACCGATCTCTTCGAAGGGATTTCGAAGAGTCTGGCGCGGGCGAACATCAAGCTCCGCCCGGCAGAATACCTGGCCGCGATCGTGGCGTCGGCCGTCGCTCTTGGCTTCGTCGGGCTGGTCCTGGGAGGGTCCGTTTTGGTGGCCATCCTGGGGTTGATCATCGGCCCGTTTGTGCCTGGCATATACGTTAAGATGGCCCAAGGGCGCCGGGTCAAGAAGTTCGACAACCAGCTTGGGGACATGCTCAATCTGACGGTCAACGGACTTCGAGCAGGCTACTCCACCCTCCAGGCGATGGAAGCCGTCAGCCGCGAACTGCCGGCGCCTATGTCCGAGGAGTTCCGGCGCGTCGTCCAGGAGATGCAGCTGGGCATCCCGATGGAGGAGGCCCTCGATCACCTGATCCGACGCATCAGCAGTGACGACCTCGACCTGGTGATCACAGCCATCAATGTCCAGCGCGAGGTCGGGGGCAACCTGGCCGAAATACTGGACACGATCTCGTTCACGATTCGCGAGCGAGTGCGCATCAAAGGCGAGATCCAGGCTCTTACCGCGCAGGGCCGCGCAACCGCGTGGGTCATTTCAAGCCTGCCGATCGCACTGACTCTGATGCTCTTCCTCGTCAACAGGGAATACATCATGGAGTTCTTCAATCCGGAGACGAGGTCCTGCGGCTACCCGTTGCTGGGCCTGGCCGGATTGATGATCGTCAGCGGTTTTGTTGCCGTCCAGAAGATCGTGAACATCGACATCTAGGGCGACACGGTCCTAGCGTGGGTCCACTCTAGGGCCGGACCGGCGGGTCGGCCCGGGATGGGCCGAAGAGCAGTGGTAATTACGAAACGGAGCAAAACATGGGTGCACTTGGTGCTGTGGGATTTGTTCTTATAGGGGCCGTCGTGGTGGCGATCATCCTGGTCATCGTCGGCATCAACGCCCCTGAGGCGCAGGACCCGATTCAGGACCGACTGGCCGAGTTCAGCGTCCGCGAGGAACCGATGACCCTGGAGGAGATCGAGCTCTCGCAGCACTTCTTCCAGCGGATCATCCTCCCGTTTTTCAATCAAGTCGGGAAGGTTGCCTCGCGGTTCACGCCGCAGGCAACCCTGCAAAGCGCCCGCGCCCGGCTCGAAATGGCCGGGAACCCGATGCACCTGGATCCGGCGATATTCCTGGTATTCCGCTTTGTGCTGGCGTTCCTTTTCGGCGGGATGGTCTTCCTCGTCTATCTGGTCTCGGGGCGCAACTGGCTTCAAGGACTCGGGCTTTCGGTCATCTTCCTATTAATCGGGTTCTTCTTTCCCGATCTATGGTTGTCGGGGCGTGTCGCTGCCCGGCAGAAGGGGATCTTCCGGGCGATGCCGGACGCTCTGGATCTGCTGACCATCTGCGTCGAGGCGGGCTTGGGCTTCGACGCGGCTATGGCCAAAGTGAATGAAAAGTGGGACAACGATTTGGCCCTCGAGTTCGGTCGGGTGATCCAGGAGATTCGCCTGGGTAAGCTCCGCCGGGATGCGTTGCGCGACATGGCCGAGCGCCTAGGCGTTGGGGAGCTGACGAGCTTTGTGGCGGCGGTCATCCAGTCGGAACAGCTCGGTGTGAGTATGGCCAAAGTCCTGCGGATCCAATCGGATCAGATGCGGGTCAGGCGACGCCAGATGGCTGAAGAAGAAGCCCACCAGGCGCCGATCAAGATGATCTTCCCGATCGGCCTCCTGATCTTTCCATCCATCCTGATTATTCTGCTTGGCCCAGCCGCGATGAAACTCCTCAGATCCTCGCTGGGGGCCATGCTTCGATAGGCAAGGTCTTTGCTCAGAGGAACCGCCCGGGGGAAATCACAGATCATGTTACATTCTTTCGCCCGCCCCCGGCTTCGCTCTTTGCAGCGCTGGCTGGAGGCGGGTGTTGATTTGGTCTTCCCGCCCCTGTGTGCAGGCTGCGGTACCCCAGGCGTGGAGTGGTGTGCCGAGTGTGACGGCCGGCTGGCGCGGATCCTGGCGCCGGTGTGTACGAGGTGTGGCCGCCCGGTCGGACGAGGGCCGGTCTGCCCGGACTGCCGGCGCAAAGCTCTTCCCCTCGAAGCCCGCGCCTACGCCGAATACTCCGGCCCGCTTGTCCCGGCCCTGCTTCAGATGAAGTACCGTCCGAACCGGCGGCTGGGCGGAGTCATGTCCGGCTGGCTTATGGAACTCGTGTCACGCGAGGCATGGTCGGTCGATCTCGTCACCGCAGTCCCCCTTTCAAGTCGGCGCCAAGCCGTTCGAGGTTATAATCAGTCGGACTTGATCGCCCACAAGCTCTCCGATCGCCTTGGTATCCAGTTCTCGAGCGAAGCCCTTTCACGGATCCGCGACACCCGGTCGCAAGTCGGCTTGGATCCATTGGCACGCGCGATAAACGTGAGGGGTGCATTCTCTGCAAACAAGAACTTGGTCGAAGGCAGGCGTATCCTGATCGTGGACGATTTGTTCACAACCGGCGCCACGCTTGCCGCATGTCACGCGGCGCTCTCGTCGGCCGGGGCCCAAAGGGCTTATGGGATTTCCGTCGGCCGAGCTCGGGCCAACAGACCCACAAAATAGTTCTCACCGGATGAAGGAGATTGTATGCCAGTCCAGGTCGAGGTCTTCACCCGAAACGTCGAGCTTAGCGATCGACTCAAGGAGTACGTGGACAAGAAGGTAAGCAAACTGGACAAGTATCTGGACGTCCTGGAAGAGGCGAAAGTCGACCTGACGTTTATTAAGTCGGCTAGAAGTGCGGATGACCGCCAGGTCGCCCAGCTGACCGTCAGGGGCAAAGGCGTGCTGTTGCGGGCCGAAGAACGGACCAACGACATTTACGCCTCGATCGATGCGGTCCTCGACAAGATCTACCGTCAGATCGAGCGTTACAAGGGGCGCCACTGGCGCAACCGGGGTGACGGTCGGTCGGCCTCGGATATCGCCACCGAAGCCATCGAAGTCGAGACGGAGCCGGGAGAGGCTCGAATGATGATCGCCCGCCGGAAGCGCTTCATGCTGACACCCATGGACGAGAACGAGGCGACGGAGCAGATGGACCTGCTCGGCCATGAGGATTTCTTCGTTTTCCTACACTCCGGGACGAATCAGGTCAACATCCTCTATCGCCGACGCGACGGCACTTTGGGGTTGATCGAGTCCGAGATCGGCTGACCGCGGCACGAAGCGGCAGCCTGCGCCGGCGGCAAGGGGTGTCCCACACCTCCGAGTCGATCCCAGTTCTGGTGTTGACGCCTCCTGCCGGCCGATCCAGGGCCGAGCAATGGTTGGCTCGCGCCCGTAGCGCCGCCGCAGCGGATCTCGTCCAACTGCTCAGCCGGATCGATCATGTCGGCCCGATCTACGCGTTGTGCGCCGAGCAAACGGACGGACAATACCTCGCCGGGCTGGGAGCAAGGTTGTTCGATGGAGGATCTGAACCGTTCCACTTCGGTGAAGTACTGGCCGGATTCGCCCGCCGGCTCAATCCCGGCCAGTTGGCTTATTTCGGTGGGTCAAGTGCGCCGCTGGCCTCGGCCGATCTGTTAGCGAATGCCTTCGAACAGGTCCGAGAAAGCGACCATCCCCTGGCCGTGGTCAACAATCTGCACTCGAGTGATTGGATCGTCCTCAATCAGTGCCAGGTTCTTGACCGACTCACCCAGAGACTGCCGACGGATAATCAACTCGGATGGGTCCTGGCGAACGAGGCCGGGCACGAGGTCATCTCACTAGCGCCATCGGCGGCGACGCGGGCGGATATCGACACCCCCGCAGATCTCCTTCTCCTGAATGGCCATCCTGGGCTTGGCAGCCGGCTTACGGAGATCCTGGCCACCTCACCGGAAGAGGGGTTGGCGTGTGTAGGCGGTCTGCGCCGGATCCTCAGCACCCCCGGCGAAACCCTGGCCGTGATCGGCCGGGCCTCGTCCCACCTGTGGAGTGAAATCGAGCGCCGCACCTCCATCTGGGTGCGGCTTTTCGTCGAGGAGAGGGGGATGGTGGCCAGCGGCAGGGTGGAGCGCGGGGAGGTCATGTCTTTGATCGCCATGGCCCTCGAAGAGTGGGGACCGCAGGCCTTCATGGACAATGTCTCCCGCCTCGCCGGCGGGCTGGTCTGGGATACGCGGGTCTGGATGTCGCATCGGGGAGAGTGGCCGTCGGCGGCCGATCGATGTGCCTCGGATCTCGGGTGGTTCGAGGAGATCGCCGATCCGGAGTTGCGTGAGCTCACGCAGGCGGCCGTCGAGGCTGCGATCCCGGTCATCTTGGGGGGTCACGGCGTCGTGTCAGGAGGGCTGTACGCGCTACTCGAGGGTCTTGAAGCAGGGGCCCAAAAGAAGGGGAGTCACCAACCCGTAAGGTAAGTCAACCAATCCTCGTTCTTGTGCTGCAGATTGCCGAACATGTATTCAACCGTGGCCCGGGGCTCGTGGGGATGCCGCTGAAGGCTCAAGTGGGCCTCGGCCAGGGTTCGGCCGCCCTTCTTCAGATTGCATGACGGGCAGGCCGTGACCAGATTGTCCCAGCTGTGCTCTCCGCCCCGATGGCGCGGAATGATGTGATCGATGGTCATTCGGCCCGCGCGCGCCCCGCAGTATTGACACGTAAAACAATCCCTGCGAAAGATCTCGCGCTTGCTCAGCCTGACCCGTGGCCGGGGGCGGTGGATCATGTACCCCAGGCGAATGACCGATGGACGGGGATAGGACAAGCGGACGGTCCTGACGTAGCCCCGTCCATTGGCGAGCATCTCGGCCTTGCCGGCAACCAAGAGACCCAGCGCCCGGCGGGTCGAGATCACGCTCAAAGGTTCGAAATTGGCGTTCAAGATCAGGACAGGCTCATCCATGCGCCAGGCCCAAGATTGGGCAAGATTCTATCACACAGGCGTTCCGGGCGGAGCGCCTATCCGGCGACAGGCTAACATGGACGAGCCCACCGGTGAACGGATGGGAACCTCGGGGATCTGCTCAATCAGATGGACTCGGAGAGCGAGGCAGCCCGCTCAGCGGGAGGTCGAATTGCCTCAAGACCTCGCGTATCTCGGCAATGTCCGGCATATTGCGCCCGGTCCCTAACTTTCTTACCTTGGCTGCCCCTGTCGCGTTCGCCAGAGCTCCGATGGATTCCAGAGGCAGCCGGTTGAGGTACCCGTAGATCACCGCCGCGGCCAGGCTGTCTCCGGCGCCCGTTTTGTCGCGGGCTTCGACCGGGAGTCCGGGGGCGATATGTACGTCGCCGCCTCGCAAGAGCAAGCAACCTGCGGCACCGCGTTTCACCACGACCATCTCGGGGCCCAGCGCAAGGAGATGCCTTCCCGAAGCCATTGGATCCCTCAGACCAGCCAGCCTGGCCGCCTCGGACTCGGTCACCAACAGGACGGTAGTCAAGCCGCAGGCCTGAAAGTGCCAACCGAGGTCGAAGGCCGGATTCCCCGGGCCGGGATCGAAGAAGAATGGCACCTTGGCCCTCTTGGCCGTCTGCATGCAATCCATGATGAGGCCTGGGACATGATCGTGGTCCGCCCAGCCATCGGCAAACGCCGCCTCCGAGCCCTGTATTGCCTCGGTCCAGGATTGTGGAGGAGAGACCAACCTCAGCCTTCCGGGGTAGCCAAGGTAAGCCGGTTCACCGCTTTGATCCACCAACACCCCGGCAACCGGAGTCTCCCCGTCCGGCGTGACTGCAACGTCAGACACATCGACTCCCTCGGCCGCCAGGCCGTCAAGGACGACGCGACCGAATCGATCATCACCGACTTCACCCAGGCAAGAGACAGATAGACCAAGACGAGCGGCCGTGATAGCTACGTTGGACGCACCCCCCGGACCGACGGCCAAGTAATGAACACGCTGCATTGATCCGCCGTTGATGGGGAAGGCCTCGATCCGAAGGCTGAGGTCCGCAATCAGGTCCCCGATAATGCTGATCACGTGAGGTCTCTCCGAGTCTTCTTGTGGTTGGCGTAGTCGGATACGAACTCGTCCACCGTCATTGGTACAGACGGGATTCCGAGGGCGAGGGCAAGGCGGACCAACTGGGAAGGCCGAAGCCCTGCGCTGGCGAGCATGTCGATCTGGACCAAGACATCCTCTGCATCCCCATCGCTGATGATCCGTCCGTTGGACATGACTACGATTCGCTGGAAGTGCTCAGCACAGAAATCCATGTCGTGGGTGATTGTGATTACAGAAGTGTTCGCGCGCTTCAGCGCTTCGACGATGGCCGACATGCGATCCACCCCCGGCGCGTCCTGACCCGTTGTCGGTTCATCGAGGATGACGATCGAGGTCCGCATAGCAAGGGTGGCCGCGATCGCCACGAACTTGCGGTCCGCGGCATGTAGATCGTAAGGATGTGTTTCCGCATACTCTTCAAGTCCTGTTTGCGCCAGCGCAGCCTCCACGCTTTCGTCAACCTGCTGCCTGCTCCAACCCAGGTTCCGGGGGCCGAAGGCCACCTCGTCCCGAACCGTGCGGGCGAAGAGCTGGTCGTTTGGATTCTGAAAGACATGCCCCACCCGCGCAGACAGTTCCGCTACGGTCTTCTGGCTGGCTTCCCAATCTCCGATCCAAATCGACCCAGATTGCGGACGCAGCAGGCCATTCATGTGTCTGGCGAGCGTCGTTTTCCCAGCTCCGTTCTCGCCGATAATCGCCAGGCTCTCGCCTGGTGAAGTTGCCAGGCTGACATTGTTGAGTGCTGTTATGCCGGAAGGATAGGTATATGAGATCTGCTCCAACCGGACCCTCATTGATCGTCAACTCCTGGCAGTTGAGAATCCGCCCTGACATCCATGGAATGCCAGGTGAGCTGAGCGCATGAGATCGGCTTCGTTAGGTATGACCATCGGTAGTCGACCTCCGGGTCTACTCGGCATTGATGATGTGCTCACTGCGAGAATGTTCAGCGCAGGAATTCGACGGCCTGCGGCAATGTCATGGGAAGTGGCAGGGTTGACCGAGCTAGCCCGGCTGATCTCAACCGCCGCGCGACTTGCGTATAGCGAGTTGCGCGAAGACCGTGAGCTTCCAGAGCTGGCGACGTCAACACCTCTCTGGGCTTCCCGTCGGCCAGTACTCGTCCGCCCGACAGCACGACTACGCGATGGGCGAAGGCGGCAACCAATTCGAGTTTCTGTTCGGCGATGACGATGGTCGTGTCGCTGGACGAGGAGAGTATGTCCAGCCGCTCGAAGAGGGCCTCCGTACCGGCAGGATCGAGTTGAGACGTGGGTTCGTCGAGCACGAGAACCCTCGGCCGCATGGCGAGCATTGAAGCGATGGCCAGCCGTTGCTGCTGGCCTCCCGAAAGGGCGAAGGGGGAGCGATCGGCGAGCTCCGCCAGGCCGGTCGCGGCCAGCGCCTCCTGACTTCGGGCGAGGATCTCGTCTCTTCCAACACCGAGGTTCTCCAAACCGAAAGCGACTTCTTCGAGGACGGTGAAGCGGGCCCCAGTGATCTGGTTGAAAGGGTTCTGGAAAACCAATCCGACTTCGCCGGCACAATCCGACAATGGGATGTCGGAAAGGCTGCTCCCGTTGACGCGCACGCTCCCGCTGAGTGTGCCGCGGTAGAAATGAGGGATGAAACCGCTCAAGGCGAAGCACAACGTGGATTTGCCCGCTCCATTGGCCCCAACAATGGCGCAGACCTGCCCTGGGGGGATCAACAGATCGATCGCCGTCAGGGCGGGCTTGGGATTCCCGGCATAGGAGAAAGAGAAATCCTCGACCTCGATCATCTCGAATCCGGCGCTAGATGACTCTCACCACGACCATCGCGCCCGTAAGGAGCAGAAACCCCCACCGTGCAATCCGCTCGATCGTTGAGTCCGGGATCTCCAGAAGAGAAGTTCTGTGGCCGCGGCGCGTGAAAGCCCGCGCCTCCAGCGCAATCGCCCGCTCCTCCAGGTCCATCAGGCTCCCCAGGACAAGAGGCGCGACAAGTGGGAATAGGGAGCGGAGCCTGGAGAGCATGCTTCCCTCCGTCTCCAGGCCGCGTGATCGTTGGGCGTCGATGATCGATTGCGCCCGCGCGCGGAATTCCGGGATGATCTGAAGGGCCGTCACTACGATGTAGGCCGTCTGGGCAGGAAGGCCTCGTTCGACGAGCGAGTGCATCAGCAGATCGGGACGTGTTGTAAGGGTGAGTAAGGTCGCCGCCCCCAATCCGACCAGCAATCGGCCCGTCAGCGTCGCGGCGCTGAGCAGTCCTTCCGCCTTGAGGTTGAATGGACCAAGGTCGAGGAGAACGGTCGTGCCCTCGCTGAACAAGCCCTGAACGATGGTGAGTGAAACGGCGAACGGCCAGATTACCCTAAAGCAGGCTCGCAGGAAATGAACGAATAGTCTTGCCGAGGCGGCCATTGTCGAGAGGACGAGGACGAAGACCCCCAATACCATGGGGAGCGTCGGAAGAGTCGAGCCGGCCACAACACACGCAAGTGCCAGGCTGATCTTGGTGAGCGGGTTGAGGCGGTGAACGAAGCTGTCTCGGGGAAGGTATAGCGTCCCGGTCATATTAGCCTGGGTGAGGCCTTCAATCGATACGGAGGGCAATCAGAGAATCGAAATCGCTTCGCGTCGAAATGCCTCACGCAAGGCTCGGTCCTTATCCTCGACGCCATGGGTGCCGGCCTATCCGCGAGGCGGCAGGTTATCGAATCTGCCAAGGAATCGGGAGGGAAGGGCTCGCAGAACGGCGAACACGACCAGGTAGGTGATGATCTTGTCCAAGGGATCGGAGACGATCCCCTGTGCCATGTTCGCCCCTAGCGCGTCGAGCCCCGCCGAGCGGGCCAACGCGACAATGAGATCCGTCCCGCTCCCCGTGACCCCACCGAACACGTAGGCCGCGATTGGGGCCGACAGGACAGCAGCCACGACCCCGGTGAGCAATCCCGCCGCGCCCGACTTCCACCACGTGTGAACCCAGCCCGACTTGCCGAATGCCCCGGCCATCGCCCCGATCACGGCGGCGACGCCCGCCCAGGCGATTGCCTGTGGGAACCAGCCGGTCACGGTCCAAATCACGTTGGACAAGAAGCCGGTCACCGCTCCGGCCCAGGGCCCGGCGAGGATCCCTACCAGAACAGTGCCGATCGAATCCAGGTAGAGCGGGATCTTGACGGCAAGTACGAGTTGGCCGACGGCGACATTGATCGCCAGGGCGACAGGGATCATCACCAGGGTGAAGGTACTCAATCCTCGCTGTGTCATGGGGACTCACCTCCCGAGTAGGATTGTCCAAGGATCCGTTGACGAGACGCTACTGAAGCCCGCGGCCTTAGTGGCGCCGGGGTCAAAGCGTGGGGCCGATACCCAATTCCTTGTTAGTCAAGCTCGCGCATTGGTGTCTGTTCTTGGTGTTAGCGATCAGAACAGACTCATCCGCACGCTGCGGCCAGATTGGGCAGGATTCTATCACACCGGCTTTCCTGGCGGAGCGTCCGGGCGGCGACAGACGTCAGACAACACGCTCGCCCATGGTGAAACTGGTGCAGTCGATGGCACCGACCGAAAGTCGAGGTCACCGAATCACCCCGCCAACGGTCGGACGAGCTCACCTGCCGCCACGGACGGGCTCGGCAAGAGGCCAGTTGCGGTTTCCTAGATTGTGTGGATGACGGAGGCGACCAACGCGGTCGGGTGCGGTCTCGCCGGGGAGGATGGCCGTCGGGGCTGCCTGTGCGCAAGCGCCTAGGAGCATGGCGGCGGCGACAAGCAAACTGAGAGCGAAGAATAGGCGATTCTTACCCATCTCTCTTCCTTCCTCCTCGATTATTGTTGTGGTTGCGGGCTGAGTACGTGCCGAACGGACCGTGTCTCGGGGCACTCACCTCCTCTCGCGGGGGACATTCGGGTTCATGATAACGCGATTTCGGCAGGCTGGCAAGCACACGCCTCACTTGTGTGTTTGACCCATGGCGGTTACAATCCCCGATCCCATGGTGGATGAGAAGTACCAGGAAGCTCTGGACTACTTATATAGTTTTGTCGACTACTCGGTCGAGAGAAGCTATCGTTACTCGCCCGATGTTTTCGACCTGCAACGGGTCCGCGATCTGCTGCGTTCCGTAGGGGATCCCCAGCAGGTATACCGCACCTTTCACGTCGCAGGAACTAAGGGCAAGGGCTCGGTTTGCGCCCTCCTCGCTTCGAGCTTGCGCGCCGCCGGCTATCGAACCGGCCTCTATACTTCGCCGCACCTGACGCGGTTCACCGAGCGGGTCCAGGTCGACGGCCAGGAGATCCCTGAGCTGTCGGTCGTCGAACTGGTCGACGCCCTGCGGCCCAAAGTCGCGGCCGTCCCAGGTCTGACGATGTACGAGATCTTGACCGCTCTCGGTTTCATGTACTTCGAACGCGCCGGAGTTGACTGTGCCGTCATTGAAGTCGGGCTTGGCGGGCGGCTGGACGCGACCAACGTGGTCGAGCCGGTCGTCTCGGTGATCACGTCCTTGTCCTACGATCACATGCACCTACTGGGCAACTCGCTTTCGGAGATCGCCAGGGAGAAGGCCGGGATCATCAAGCCGGGCATCCCCGTCGTTCTGGCGCCACAACAGCGCGAGGCGGAGCTTGTCGTGGCCCAGGCAGCACAGGACCTTGGCTCTCCGCTCGTGCGAGTGGGTCATGATTGGCTCTATGCGCCGGGAAGACGCGGACTCTCGGGCCAGTCCTTGGCGGTGTGGTCTGCAGCAGAACAGCCTTTGATGGACGCTTACGTTCAGTCGGCCGGAGAAGACGAGTGGGCTCCTCACAAGTTCGAGATCCCGCTGCTCGGCTATCACCAGGTGGTCAACGCCGCGACGGCCTATGCCGCACTCCAGGTCGGTAACGAACGCGGGCTGCGGATCAGAGTTGAGGCCATTCGGGAAGGCTTCCGGTCCGTTTCGTGGCCGGGGCGCTTCCAGCTCCTCTCTCGCTCACCGACTGTCGTCGTGGACTCGGCCCACAACCGTGACTCGGCTCTCAAACTGCGGATTGCATTGGACGACTACTTTCCCGGTTGTCTGGTGAGCTTGATCTTCGGGGCCTCGGCTGACAAAGACATACCCGGAATGCTGGATGAGTTGGCGCCGCGTATTTCGCGGCTGATCGTCACCCAGGCTATCCACCCTCGAGCGGCCGATCCGGAGCAGATGGCCGAGTTGGGGCGTGGCCATGGACTCCAGGTTGAAGTCGTCGTCCCGGTCGCAGCGGCCCTCGAGCGTGCCCTGGCCCGCTCGCGGCCCGACGAGGTCGTCCTGGTTGCCGGAAGCCTGTTTGTGGCGGGCGAGGCCTTGGCGGCCTGGGGAGAACGCAGAATCCCGCAAGCCGAACAACAGGAAGCGCGGCGATGAGTGCTTCAGTTGCACGCTGGCCTCATGTTCCTTCCGAATTCAATGACAACTTCGCCACTCGCGCCGGAGAGCTCTACAGCGTGAACAACGCTCCCGGAGATGCCGAAGGCCTGATCGAGTGTTCGGTCCTTCCGTTGCGCGACACAGTCCTTTACCCCAACCTGGTCACCCCGCTGTTCGTCGTCCATGATCCGACCTTGCTAGCGATCGAAGACGCGATCCGTGCCGGCGAGACGATGATCGCGATCGCTCAGCTTGACCCGGCCGAGGAAAACCCGGCCCAGGGAGATCTTTACGGATTCGGAACGGAGATCGCTGTCGGCCGGCTCATGCACGTCCCCGATGGATCCACGTCGGTCCTGACCCATGGCCGGCGGCGGATCCAGGTCGTCGAGTTCGTCGATAGTGCGCCCTACATGAGGGTGCGGGCAAAGCCCTTCGAAG
>Ga0299915_10002007_pt1 | contig 14913 bp, 15 predicted proteins | sample RVTome_13_FD_200263 | JGI IMG/M metagenome (GOLD analysis project Ga0299915, IMG submission 200263) | Soil microbial communities from uranium-contaminated site in the Upper Colorado River Basin, Wyoming, United States - RVT92D227 (version 2) ... | reverse complement strand
TGGGGACGTGGGTTCAAATACAACTTCATTCAGCGACAGCGGAATGAACTCCGCCCTCAAATTTCAACTGCTCAATGACCGCTACGCTCAAGGAGCACTCTGTTCGAGGATCGTCACGCCTTCAGCGTGACTTGAGGAGCGCTCTGCTCAAGGCCAAGAAACTCTCGCAAGCTACTTATTCCGAAGAATCAACAATGAGGGGCAGGCAATCGTAATAAAGTATTTTTTCCTTCTTGATTTAGTTTTCCTTCAGATTCTCGATCACGTCCCTGAAAAGCTTTTCTTTACGAAGTTAGTTTTCGACCCCGATCTTGGATTCTTTTACGTCTGCTTCGATCACCCTCCGGAAGTTGACCTATTTATACCAAAAATTTAATCTTCTAACAATTTTCAGATATCGTCGAGAAGAGGCTGGAGGTGGAACACGTTGCACAGGCGGGGGGATCACCTCTGGATAGGAGCGGGATCAGCGGATTGGCGGTTCAAATCCCTCCGTGGGGACGACACGTCTTTGCTCAGGTATCCTGTCCAATAACTCCCTGAGAATTGGCCGCATGTAAATCTTATCATGGTCGAATTGTTTTAGCGCCATTCCTAAAGTGTTAATTTTATCTCTGATCGTAGCTTTGGAATTTATTATTAAAATGTACTCTCCTTTTAACAAGCACAAACCCCCTGCTACTTTGATTGAGTCTTCATCTTGCATTATGGCTTCATGGCGAATTTTTACGCCAAATCTTTCTATTAATTCTTCAAGCTGGTTTATGATGGTGCTTTCGTCCATGCTGTAAGTTCCCTTAAAGAATTAGAAGCCCAAAGGTGGCAGGCCTAAAAATTTGCATTATATTCTAATCGCCTTCAACTCGCTCAAGTCCTTCTGTCGAGAAAGTATTGGATGCGAGAATTTTCTATGTCGAGGATGAGCTGATTCAGTTCGATTTTCAACCTTCTGATTTCAGTAGGAATACCGTCGAGGTTTACGTTCAAAGGGTCCATAATTACCTAAATTTGCCTATACAATTGCACAGAACCCCACAAACCTTGTCCGAACAAATGGTATATCTATTACGGGAAGAAAATCAAGAGGTTTCTCTTTGTTTCCATTATGATGCTTATTTAAACCTCAAAGATTTCAGAGATAAGAAAAATTTTCACAAGCGACCCATTTTTTCTCCTTTTTTTCTTGACAAATAATGAATATCTGTTAGACTTTCGACGTCAAAATGGTTAAGAGAAAGGGGGTGAATAAAGGATGAAGAAAGGATTGCTCAGCATTGGGATTCTGGCAGGTTTTATCCTTTCGGTGCTCGTGGTCAGCGGGGTTTTTGCAAAGGATGTGGTTGATTTCAATGTCTCTTACGGGAAGGTGACCTTCACCCATAAGAAGCATGCAGAAACACTCAAGATTGCATGTGTGAAATGCCACCACGATTGGAAACCGGATCAGAAAACCGGCAAACTTTGCAAAGACTGTCATAAGGATAAGACAGAGGGCAAGGTCCTCGCTAAAAAGGATGCCTATCATAAGGATTGCAAAGGATGTCATGACGAAGCAAAGAAGGCGAATAAAACTGCTGGTCCAACGGGTTGCACTCAGTGCCATGTGAAAGCAAAGAAATAGACGGAATTTATTAACAGAATAAAAAAGGGGCAGTTCAAAAGATAAGGAACTGCCCCTTTTTTCGTCATTTTATTCGGAATCCAATACTTGACAGGAAATAGTCGTATATGTTAGATATTTCAAATACTTGCCCGCCTTCGGTAATTCTACCTGCGGCGGGCGGGCCTGCATGAATTCATTTTTAAAGAAATGGATGAACATCCGAGGTCACAATGGATCATAAAGAAAAAGGGATTTTCGATATCGTCTTTGATTTTTTCCGTTCTCTCAAACTGACGATCTTTCTTCTCATTTCACTCGCCATCCTCTCCATTATTGGGACACTGATCAAACAGAATGCACCGAGCGTTGAGTATATTCAACGATATGGGATTGGACTATTTAATGTCCTGGATTTCTTTAACCTCTTTGACATGTATCGCTCAGGGTGGTTCAGGACTATTCTCGTGCTCCTGGTAGTTAATTTGGTTGCCTGCTCGATCCAACGATTTCCAGCGGTCTGGAACCAGATCTTCCGTGGACCCGGTGCAAAAGAACTGGGAGACTCGATGCTCAAGACTCTTCCTTATGTGGAGCGAATCAAACTTTCCAATCGGGGAGGGATGAAAGAGGATGAAATTCGATCATTTCTAAAGAGGATATTTAAAGACCCGCAACGAATCGAGGGAGAATCCTCCGTCACTTTTTATGCAGAAAAAGGGAGATTCTCCAGACTGGGAGTTTATATCACCCATTTGAGCATCCTGATCATTCTCATCGGAGCACTTGCAGGCTCGCTCTATGGTTTCAGGGGATTTGTCAACATCTTAGAAGGTGAATCAGTCGATCAACTCTACCTGAGGGAAAAAGATGAGGATATCGCAAAGCCCATCGGTTTTTCGATCCGATGTGATGATTTCAGAGTCACCTTCTATGATCTTAAGAGGGCGGAGAAAATTGTGAAGGAGTATATGAGCGACCTCACGGTTCTTGAGAACGGAAAAGAGGTTATGAAAAAGACGATCGAAGTCAATCATCCTCTCCACTATAAAGGGTTAGCGTTTTATCAATCGAGTTATGGAGCCATTCATGATCTCGCCATTGGTGTGCAGTGGAAAAATAAGAAGGAGACAGCCCTCTTAAAGGTCTCTGAAGGAGGAACGGTTCCCATCCCCAATACTCCGGCCTCCCTGCGGGTGTTAAAATATTCCGATCAGGTACACAATTTTGGAGAGGGGGTTCAGGTGGTTTTATTCAAGCCCAATCAGGAGCCCCGCCCCTTTTGGTTATTAAAAGGTTACCCGAAATTTGATGAACAGAGGAACGATGAGTTTATCTTAAGTATTGAAGAGGTCATCGAAAGGGAATATACAGGCCTGCAGGTGACAAAAGATCCCGGGGTCTGGATCGTCTGGGCAGGATGCAGTCTGATGATCATTGGCCTCATCGTCTCCTTCTTCTTCTCTCATCAGAGGGTATGGGTGAGAATTCCAAAGACCCCTACCGGAGAGATTGTGCTGGCAGGTTCCACCAATAAAAACAGAGTGGGATTTGAAAAGACCTTTCACCATCTGGGAGAAAGAGTCTGCTCATGGGTGAAACAATAATTACGAAATTCGAAGTTCCTGCCCCATCTTGGCGGGGAGAAATCGGAGCCTGTAATAGGTACGTTGATTTTTATTGTCATGCTGAATTCATTTCAGCATCTCCTGAGATCCTGAACCAAGTTCAGGATGACATCTCTCATAACCTTGAGAGAGTTGCGCGAGGATGGAATGGGGGTTGCTATTTTCAGGAAAGAGGTGCAATATATCCGAAACCATTTACTTTGACCCCTCACCCCACCCTCTCCCCCAAAGGGGAGAGGGAGAGGGGGAGGAGGAGGGAGGGACTATGAACAAGGCTGAACTCATTGACAAGGTTTCAGAGAAGACGAACGTGACACAGAAGGTGGCAAAAGTGATCGTCGACACCCTCTTCACCGGGATGAAAGAAAGTTTGCAGAAGGGGGATCGGATCGAAATCAGAGGATTCGGCAGTTTTATGGTGAGAAATTACGGGGGTTACAAAGGCCGTAATCCGAAGACAGGAGAGATTGTCTCTGTCCCACCCAAGAGACTCCCATTCTTCAAAGTCGGTAAAGAACTGAAGGAGATGGTGAATACAACAGGGAAGAGTTAAAGAGATTTCCGAAAAACTTTTAAAATCTATATGGAGAGACCTCTGATTACACAGATTTAAGAGATTTTCGGGTTTTCCGGAAATCTCTTAAAGTGTTTTCCAGTATTGCCTTTGTATCTCTTTTAATTGAAGGATGAATCGTTCAATCCGAGAATAATTGGTTTTCTCTTTTTCCAGGAGGTCTTTTTTATTGAAGGGGGAGGCTTGGGCAAGTTCCCTTAAAACCTCCTTGACTGACCGGCCCTGTCCAGAGACATCGTAGCCCCCTTCTAGGGTGATGACCAGCTTCCCCTGAGCGGTGGCCTGAGCGATCTCCATCAGGATTTGGGTCATTCTTGAAAAACCTCCTTCTGTTACCTCCATCCCACCCAATGGGTCATCGCAGTGGATATCGAATCCGGCAGAAACGAGGACCAACTGAGGTTGATATTCTAGGGCAATAGGCTTGAGGATCTTTTCAAAGATGTTTCCATATTCCGCATTGCCGGCTCCGGTTGAAAAGGGAACATTGACAGTGAACCCTAATCCTTTGCCTTTTCCTACCTCTGTAGCAGAGCCTGTCCCCGGATAGAAAAAGCCATAACGATGGGTGGAGAAGTAGAGAACTTGCGGATCTTCATAGAAGGAGTTCTGTGTTCCGTTCCCGTGATGAACATCCCAATCGACAATCAGGATTTTTTTTAATGAAAAATGGTTGATCGCATATCGTGCAGCGATGGCCACATTATTGAAGAGGCAGAATCCCATTGCCCTATCCCCTTCTGCATGATGGCCAGGGGGCCGAACCAGTGCAAATCCATTGTTCAGTCTTCCCTCCATCACTTCCTTGATCAATTCTAAAAGCCCTCCGGCAGCAAGGAGCGCTGTATCATAGGATTTGGCACAGGTCGAGGTATCCATGTCAAGCCGATAGGAAGGCTTTCCCGCTGTTTTAGCAACCAGATCGATATAGGCAGGGGTATGGATCATTGCCAGCTCCTCTCGAGTGGCCGGACGAGGTTTCACCTTTTCAAGGAAACCTTTCATCTCCGACTCTTCGAGCATCTTATAGATAACCCTTAACCGTTCCGGGCTTTCGGGATGACCCGGATCCATCATATGGTCGAGGTACCGGTCATCCTTCACAATTCCTGTTTTGTTCATCTCGCCTCCCTTTTCAATGCAACATTAAGATAAAGTTCACCCTTCGACCGTTCGACAGGCTCACGGCTCAGGGCGAACGGGGTATGTAAGGAAGTGTTAGAGACACTTCACTACCTCTTTTTTTACCTTCCTATCAAAGCGACCAGGATTACCAATAGGGACGAGTATCTTTAGGCGTTTTCTTGATAGGAGGTTCTTTTTTGACCTCCGGTTCTTTGCTCACGATCGATTTTAATTGAATATGAAGTGGTGTCTCTCCATCTTCTTTCAACTCGACCTGGGTATTCCAATCCTCATAACCGGATAAAGTGGCTCTCACCTCATGCTTCCCAACAGGAAGTTGAAGTTTGATCGGGGCATTTCCTCTAAACATGCCATCCACAAAGATTTGAACTCCAGCGGGTGTACTTTCCACGACGAGAGGGGCAGATAATACTTTTTCAATTTTTTGAACGGGCTCTGTCTTTAAAACGGCAGACGGTATCTTACCCTTTGGAGTGAGGAGATAGTAGAAGAGTGCTGCCAATAAAATTACAGAAATGGCTATTGGGATGAGGAAGGGTATGGGACGTCTCTTTTTTTCAATCAGGTGGGGCACAACCGGAGATTTCGTTACGAGAAGGGAATCTTTTAATGCCCCGGCCAGACTCTTTCCGCTATCGAAACGATCCTCCGGTTTCTTATTGAGGCATTTCATGATGACCCGAGAAAGGCTCTGGGAAATGGCTGGATTGATGCTGGAGGGTTCCATAGGATGAAAGAGAATAACCGCATTAAAGATGGAAGCCATGTTATCGCCTTTAAAAGGCCTGCTTCCAGTAGTCGCTTCATAGAGAATAATTCCCAACGAGAAGAGATCCGAACGGCCATCGACAGGAAGACTCAATACCTGTTCAGGAGACATATAGGCGGGGGTGCCGAGGATCTCTCCAGCCTGTGTTTGCAATGGCATCGAGGGATCTTCGATTCGAGCAATACCAAAATCAGTGATCTTGATCTGTCCATTGGCCTGGAGGATGATGTTACTGGGTTTGACGTCCCTGTGGATGATCCCTTTTTGGTGCGCGTAGTCAAGAGTTTCTGCTATCTGGATGCCAAGATGGATGATCTCCTCCAAACTTAGCTTTTTCTTCTCAAGGATCGTATCAAGGGTTTCCCCTTCAATAAACTCCATGGCGAGATAGATGGTTCCCCGGTCCTGTCCAACATCAAAGATGGTTACGATACAAGGATGAGAGAGCCGACCGATGGCTTTCGCTTCCCTGAGGAATCGAAGGAGGAAGGCTTCACTGGTGATCCGATCCTGACGCAATACCTTCAGCGCAACCGGTCGGTCGATCTGAGGATCCCGGCCCTCGTAAACCACTCCCATCGAACCTCTCCCCAATTCCCTGGTTATTTTATATCGGCCGAAACCCTCTCCCTGGATATCGGTCTTCTCCTCAATTCCTCCTACTCCTTTAATGAATCCTCTGATGGTTGATAGTATATTCCCGAATTCGAAACGGGACAGAAAGCTCTTGCTGGTCTTGCGCAGTCTTTCCGACATCACTTTATTGATTGTCATAAGAGTGGTCATGGCGGTATTCGGATCTTTTTTGGTCAGATCCAGGAAGTCTTCTTTCTTCAGGATCAATACCTTGGATTTTTTAGAGGCATAGGCAGAACCTGATCGGGGCTTACTATCGAAGAGGGCCATTTCGCCGAAGAAGTTCCCTCTCTCGATCATGGCAATCGTTTTCTCTTCATCGCCAGGCTGTTCGAGAGATCTCTTGATGGAGACCTCGCCCTCTTCTACAAGGTAGATCGAATCGCCCTTATCTCCCTCGTGGAAGATGATCTCATTCTCGTCATATTCTTTTTCGATGATCGCCTTTGCTAATTCGGTCAGCAATTCATCGGAGTAATTTTTAAAGATCTCGAACTCCCGCAGGTTCCCCATACGACCTCTCAGCTAAGTCACTTCACACAAGATCACGGTGATGTTGTCAAACCCTCCCCTGGATTTGGCTTCTTCGATCAACCTTTCCACTTTTTGAGGAAGAGATAAAGAGAGGGAGAGGATCTCCTGAATCGAACCTTCATCGACCAAATCGGATAAACCATCGGAACAGAGTAGAAACAGATCACCTGCATGACTTTTCCCTCGGATGAGATCAACGGCTAAGGTCTCCTCAATGCCAACCGCCCTGAGAATCACGTTCTTTAAAGAATGTCCTCTTGCTTCTTCTGGAGTGATCAGGCCCTGATCGACCTGATCCTGGACGAATGAATGATCGCGAGTCAATTGCCTCAACTGCCCCTGACGGAGCAGGTAGGTTCGGCTATCCCCCACGTGGCCGAGGATAAAGTCTTCATTATAAAAGGTGATCAATTCCGCCGTGCATCCCATTCCTTGATGTTGTGGATTCTGCCTCACATGATCCATCATTCTCTCATTGGCTAAACGGAAGGCATTCTGGACCCGCTCAAGCGTTTCCCCTTCGGATCGGTTGTCTCCTTGAGAGAAGACCTCTAAGGTGGAATCGATGAAGATATGGCTGGCCACTTCTCCAGCAGCCTCTCCACCCATCCCATCGGCCAGGACAAAGAGTCTCTTATTCGATTTGATAGCGAAAGCATCCTCGTTATTCAGGCGTTTGAGACCGATATCCGACTTGCCAAAAGAGTTGACGTTGAGCATACTTGTAATATACAAAAATTTTACGGAATTTAAAACTATAATTTTTCTTGACCTCAAAAGCCGTTCCAGTATAATTAAAGCAACCTATGAGCAAACAGCCTCCTGTGATCGTTGTCCAACTTTTCCATATCAAAGGCCCTGTGCCCCTCAGTGGGAAAGAGTCGGGTTTTTATGGCGCGTCCATCTCCATCGGCCGGCACCCCTCCTGCCATCTCCGTTTCTCTACCGACCTCACCCTTATCTCCCGTCAGCATGCCGAAATCATCCGAGAAGGAAATCAATTCAAACTGATTGACCATAGTGCGAATGGCACCTTTGTGAATGGGAAAAAGGTAAAGGAAGTTTTCCTGAAGGATGGGGATGTCTTGATGTTTGGGGAAGGAGGACCCCAGGTCAGCTTTCTCACACAGATGCAAGAAGGGGTGGAGGAGCAGGGAGCCCCTTTGGAGATACCGCCCCGGGAACCCTTGAGAGAGGTTCGAATAGAAAAGCCTCGAGCCGAGTCCCCCCTTCATCAGAAACCTCCCTTGGAGGAAAAATCTCAGCGGGTTTCATCTGAAAGGCCAGAGACACCTGAAGTTTTGGTCCAGCCTGTCAAAGCCTCCCTCATCATCCAGTATGGTCCTACGATCCGTTCCTTTAAGCAGCTGCCCATCACCATTGGAAAGAGCCCCAAGTGTGAGTACCCTATGGATCATCCGGCCCTCTCTGACCAGCATGCCCAGATCTTCTTCGGCCAGGATCAATACCGGGTTAAGGATCTGACCGGTCAACAATTGGTCCGGATTAATCGCCAGCCTGTTGGATTTGAAGCTCCCCTGAAACCCAACGACGAACTGGCTTTAAGCCCCCGGGGACCTATCTTCCGCTTCTACGGGGAAGGGCGATTGGGTGAGGTCGAGGAAACCCCGGATGAGAAACCCATCGAATCTTCCATCAAGATGGGAGAGACGACTGGAAAGAAAAGCCCGAAAGGGATTTCTTCCAAATTCAAGAAGATATTTGGATCCTGATAGATGAACCCCCTCCCAGATAGGAGAACATCATGAAAATCCCTTCTGTGCCTTTTAAGGTGTTGGCATTAGGACCTTTTACTCCCCAGGAGAAAGTTCCTCCTCATCAGGAGCTGATTCGAATCGACCCGACGTCTCTGGATCAGGTGATGGAGAAACTAAATCTCTCAATCTCCGTCTCTCTGGCTTCGGACCTCTGTCGCTGGGATCGCCTTCCCCTCCGAATAACGAGATTTAGAGATTTTGATCCTGATCGCCTCATTGAGAATCATCCTTCTCTCAAAAATCTTTGGGAGGCCAGAAAATTTGTTGAAGAGGCAAAGACCAGGGGCCTTTCCGAAGAGGAGATCTATGGTCGCCTTAAAGAGTGGCGAGATCTTCCCATGGAGATCCGATTTGAAGGAAAACAGACGAGGGAAAGAATTTCAAGCCCAGTGGATAACATCTTAGAGATGGTGGCCATACCAGGAGAGGATTCGACCTCTCCTCCCGGGGGCCGGCCATTCGCCACTCAAATTGATCTGATACTTCAACACATCATGAGGTCCATCTTTTCAGACCCTGATTTTAAAGTTTTGGAATCGACCTGGCAGGGGCTTCAATTTCTTATGAAGCAGAAGGGACCGGAAGAAGAGATCACTTTCGAATTTGTCCCCGTTTCCCTCGACTTGCTTGAAGAGACTCTGAATCATCTCTTACCCTGTCTGGTCGAAGATCTTCCTTCCCTGATCCTGCTCGACCTTCCCTTTGATCAATCTCCAAGAAGTCTTGATCTCTTAGAGAAGGTGGCTCTCTTTTCAGAAACCCTTCTGACTCCTTGCCTTTGCTGGATTACTCCCAAGTTTCTCTATCTCAATCAGTGGGAGGAACTCGGGAGACTCCCTTTTCTGCCGCACTATTTTGATGAACCAGCCTTTGCCAAGTGGCGTCGACTCAAAGGACTTCCGTCTGCTAAATGGATGGCCCTCACCTGCAATCGTTTTTTAGTCCGCTATCCCTATGGTCCGGATCATCGACCCAAGTGGGTTCGTTTCGATGAAACGGACTTTCTTTGGGTCAATCCGATCTGGGCCGCAGGAAGCCTGATTCTCCAGAGTCTTCGTCAGACAGGCTGGCCAACCCGGTTTACAGAATGGCAGAACATGAGATTGGCTGATTTGGCTCTCCATAAAGTCGATGCTAACCGATCCATCCCCACAGAGACAAATTTCAGTGATGAGCGAATTGGCCAGTTTATTCGTGGAGGGATCACTCCCCTGGTTTCTCCGCTCAACAAAGATTTTGCTTTTATTCCAAAAGAGACAACTTCTGGAGGAAGTTCTCTCAGCTATCAGCTTTTTCTCTCCAGAATCACCCATTTCCTTTTCTGGTGTAAGGATCATTTTGAAAAAGATCTTGATCCCGATCTCCTTGAACAGAATTTAAATAAGGCCTTTTCCTTCTTTTGGAAAAGATCAGGCGACCTCGTCCCTCAGTCTCTTGAAATTTCTGTAAAGAGACCAAAAGGCGGACAACCCATCGTCGTTAAGATGATCATCGAACCTTCCCGGCAGATGTTACCTTCCGGAGAAAAAGTGGAATTTGAATTGAGTTGGTGAGAATGAGCGAATCAAATTCTCCAAGGGGACTTGGTTGAATGAAGAAGTGTTCGGAGGAAAGATAGGCTTCAGGAGGGGATTTTCAAAGCTCTTTGAATAAAGGTAGGCCTTTTCCTATCGATGCAAGCACTTCGTCTATTTGGGAGATGGTCACCAATCCCTGTTCTAAAAATATTCGGCCAATCAGTCTGTGTTTCCCTTTTTGCATATCCTCGATCACCTGAATTCTCAATGCCTCAATGACATGATCTGCAGTGACAAATCCTTTTTCCACAGCCAGAACGCCAAAACGTTTTTCCAGATGCTCGGTTTCCATAGTATCCTCCTCTATTTTGTTCATCAGGCCTCTCCTTCATCTCTTATTAGCTTGGGGAAAAATATAGAAAAAACAGGCCTGGGTGTCAATGATGAATTTATCCGCCTACGCAGAAGACCACGGGCTTTGTCCGTGGATGAATGCGTAGACTGTACCAGAATTAATCATAAGCTAAAGAATTGCTGCTCCGGCGGATTTCGCTGAAGGTGGATAACCCTCCGAAGCCTTGGCGTAGGAGGGTATTTTATGGAGGTAACATGGGCCTTTATCCGTAGAGCTCCATGGGAGTCGTCATCCCCCAATCTAAGGCCTCCTTCCCCTGCTGCAGGCCCTCTTAGTTTAAGAGGGGGTGGGGGGAGTTATAAAATGGAAATAGAGGAGAGAAAACACCCACACAAAAGTCGGAAGAACCGATTTTTTAAATTCTTTGGTGGACTAAATCAAGTGGGAAAAAGGCCTCAGAGTTACTTCCTTAAATTCTTCAGCAAGTTGCGAGCTCTTCGGAGGTCTCTCTTTGCGTTTTGATGGTTTGGGTTTATTCGTAACGTCTCTTCCCATTCTTTAATTGCCTTTTCTAACTCTTCAGAAAGGAAATATTTAATTCCCTTTGCGTAATGGATATCGGCTTGTTCTTGTAACGATGCGTCCAGTTTGAGAGGTTTTGATGGGGCAGGGGGCTTATGAAGACTCTCTTGAGCGGGAACCTTTTTGGCCGTCCCTACTGGAGAGAGGATTGGAAGCTTAAGAGTCATTCCAGGTCTTAATGGGTCCTGACTATCCAGATTATTGAAGTACGCGATCAGGAAGTCCTTTTCGGGATCTTTATAAATCTCCTGAGAGATCTTTCTCGGGGTGTCGCCTTTTTTGACTTCATAAATTGTCCAGACGGGTTCGTTTAATTTATGTTTTAGATAATCCAAAGCCTGATGATGTTCGGGGTTATAAGCCAGGGCGAGGAGGAATTCTTTTCGGGCCTCTTGGACTGAATTCTGTTTGAAGTTTTCTAACCCTTTTAAAAAGTGGTTTTCCGCTTCCCTTCGAACCCGGGTCTTCCAAAAGAGCACTTTCTCGGATGCCTCTTGATCATGGGGAGTGAAGCTTTGCACCACCCTCCAATAAAGAAGGGTCTTGGGAAATTCTTCACTTTTTTCCAGCTTGATCGCTTCCAAATAATATTTTTCAGGAAAGCCCCGAAAGGGGTCTTTTCCTACAACCTTCTCTTGACGGAATGAAGCCGGCGGTGGGGGATATTGTTCCCCTAAGGAGGGTTTGTCAACAGACCGTTGAACAGCGCACCCAAGGGACAGGAGGATGACGATGCATAAATAATTGGGTTTAGGCCACAAAGGCTTCATCTTTTAACGGATCATTCTATCATTAAAATAATTCAGATTACTTTCGAATTCTCTTAAATTGAAGGTCCCATAAATCATGGATCGGTTAATTCTGTAAGGATGTATGAAAAAAGGGTTACTGTCTCTATCCACAGTGAGCGCCCCACGATAGCCCAGTTTCATCAGGAGGGCAATAATGAGAGGATTGGTTTCACCATAAGGGTAGGCCAAATATTTCACATCTTTTTTGAGTCGCCTCCGGATGATTTCAGCCGATTCGGTCAATTCTTTTTTAACTGCTTCGAAATAGTCTCTGAAAGATTCTTGACCCTCTCTTTTATTCAGATTTCTGTGGCTTTTCGTGTGGCATTGTATGTCCATGCCGTTCTTGGACATTTGGATGAGAAAATCCCAGCTTAATGTCTTCCGTCCCGGGAGAATGAAGTCCGTGTAGACAAATAAGGTGGCCGGATACCCATACTGCTTCAATATGGGAAAAGCGATCTCATACGCAGAATACCAATTGTCATCAATGGTGATCACCACCGATTTCTTAGGGAGAGGGCGCTTAAAATCGAGGAAATCGAAAAAATCATCCAGAGTGATGACCCGATATCCATTCTCCTTTAAAAATTTCATCTGTTCTGCAAAAGCACTCTCTGTGACGGTCATGACGTCTGCCTTGTCTTTTGAAAATTTATGGTAGGAAATGATCGGAACCGTTTGATAGCCTTTTAAAAACAGACCCCCTTTCCCATAAGGAAGGAGAGGAATGATCACCTCCTGCCCTGGGGTTAAGGAGGTGATCCCATTAAACTCAGCAATGAACCAATCCATCGAAGGATCGTTCAGGTATTGCAATGCAAGAGAAGAGAGTGTTTCTCCGGGTTGGGCGATCAGGGCGACGAAATCAGGGAAGGTTCGAACGTTTTTAGGGGGCGGGAGAGGAGGCACCGGCTCAGGGGAAGGTCGGGGTAAAGGTTCTGGTTCAGGCTCAGGACGGGGTGGAAGGGTTGCACAACTGACCATGATGAGCCCCACCCCAATCAGACACAGATAGAATAGAAGGAGTTTTTTATGCATGGGGCTCTCTTTCTACAATATTACGCAAACGGAAGCTTTCCCATGCTTCAGTCCGCTGCGTCATTTCTCGAGGCGGTAGGGGGTCAACGGCAACCCAATGTTCAATCGATTTGTATACATCTTTGCTGATAACGATCTCTCCCGGGCCCGCTAAAGCATAGAGGGAGGAAGCGGCTTTGAAGCTTTCACCGATATAATTATCCTTCTTTCCTGCGTAAGAATCGATATCGCCGTACAGCACTACTCCCGAACTGATTCCAATTCCCACCTTACCCAGGAGTGGGTTTTCACTCCCCTGTTCCTTTTGGGATTCAAGAGCTTTTTGTATGGCCATCGAACCTCTGACAGCCCTGTGGATATGGTCTCCCTTCAGAGGGGAACTTTGGAAAATACCCACCACGGTATCTCCTGTGACTCTGATCACATAGCCCCCATTGTCTAAAATACTTTTTGTTGCGATTGAGAAATATTCACTCAAATCCTGGAAGACCCCTTCCGGGTTCCTCGTGCCCGCATAGGCCTTGAACTCTCGGATTCCTGCATAGAGGATGGCGACCTGGTTTCTGACTGTTTCAGGGAAAAAGGCCTTGGCCTGTTTCTCGGAAGGGCTCACCCACTTCGCGAGAAAAAATGCCGCTCCGATTCCCGTGATCAACAAGATCAAGCTGATCCATAAGAATTTCTTCACTAATGTCTGAGTTTCTTTTCTGATCTGGTTATTGAAAAAATCAATGGATAATCCAAGTGACACAGATCCCATATTTTTATTCATAAACGCGATCGGCTTGGACAGATTCAAAACGCGCATTCCAGAAGGGAGGCGGTAGGTCAAGGTGGTCATGGCTTCTGCTGTTATCAGGTTTTCAATGTTTTCAAAATCTTTCAGAGAAGATCCAATCTTTGCTGGATCGGTATGGGCTTTTATGAAATGATGATTGTCAAGAATCATTGCGTAAAGAAAACCTTCTACTTCTTTTGCCTCTTTGATCAGAGTGTTCAAAGCAATCATATCCTCTTCCATCAGGGGAAGGATTGCCTTGCTCGCGAAATGGGTCAGGACCATTTTCCCTGAGTTCACTTTCTCCCGATAAAGAATGTCCTTCTGCCGTTTAATAAAAATCAGAGTCCATAGCGAGGAAACGATGAGGATCAGAAGAATTGTGAAAGCAGATAATTTAATAAAAAGGGAAGTTTGAGGAAAAGACTGTTTTTCTTCATTTACAAAGGATAACAGCTTGTCCTGAAATTTCATAATGAAGCGTTTTGTCAAGACTGATTCTTTTAAACTCCATTCTTGAGAAATTACTGTTTGGGCAATTCTTTAGGGCCAAAAAGCTTAGGCTCCTCCTCGGCTTGAGGCGGAACGGGCTTGGGCGCACCCTTCTCCGGTTTTGATTTCTTGTAAAAGCTTTCTACAAACTCTTTTGTCATCGTCTCCCGAGTCTTCAAGAGGCTTTCCGGTATGAGAATTTTATTCCCCACATAAATCCGTTTGATATCAACATTTGGATTGTTCTTGGTCATGACCTCGGCCAAGACCTTCCAGTTATCCAGATCGCCTGTGTACCAGGCAGCAATGATTGATACCGTCTCCCCAGCATACTTCACCGTATGGGTGTAATAGGTCTCTTCCGGAAGAGGCTTTTCTGAGGGCAGGGGGGCAACTTCCTTCGGTGGAGGAGCAGGTTTGCTTGGAGAGGGCGATGACCGTTGTGGGGGGGATGGTTTTTTGGGAGCAGGCGCTGGTTCAGAGGGTGCAGAAGGAGGTTCAGAGGGGGCTGGTTCAGGTTTCGGAGCTGTAGATTTACAACTCACGAGGGTCATTAAAAATATTATTCCAATCATCCACCAGTAGACTTTTGGATAGCGATGCGTCTTCATAGAAGTTCCCCTTAAGGATTTCTTTTTAATTTTTCAAGAAGTTTCTTCGCCATCTCATTATTGGGATTGACGGAAAGGGCT
>Ga0299915_10002005_pt1 | contig 14915 bp, 13 predicted proteins | sample RVTome_13_FD_200263 | JGI IMG/M metagenome (GOLD analysis project Ga0299915, IMG submission 200263) | Soil microbial communities from uranium-contaminated site in the Upper Colorado River Basin, Wyoming, United States - RVT92D227 (version 2) ... | reverse complement strand
ACCAACGTTATAACTAAAAAACCACAGATTCGGAGGTGACAGAACTTGGGCATAAATGTATACCGTTGCTTGCCGAGGTTTGAATATTTTGCTCCCACCACAGTAGAGGAAGCCTGTTCTCTACTAAGGAAGTATGGGGCTGAGGCAAAGGTAGTAGCTGGCGGCACTGATCTGCTAGTCGATATGAAACGGAGAAAGTCATTACCGCGCTATTTAATTGGACTTAAAAGAATCGCGAATTTGAACGGTATTACATTTGATGAATCTAAGGGACTCACTATTGGTGCCATGGTTACGCTACAGTCTGTGATAAACTCCGTCCCCATAAGAGAGAGATTTGGGCTACTCAGCTCAGCTGCCCTTAAGATTGGCACGCCACAAGTTAGGAACATGGGCACCGTGGGAGGCAATATTTGCAATGCCTCGCCATCAGCAGACTTAGCCCCTGGCCTACTTGTCCTAGATGTAAGGTTGAAGTTAATCAGTGCCGATGGAGAGAGGATAATCCCTATCGCTGACTTTTTTGCTGGCCCATTTAAGATAGCCATTGACGAAGGCGAGCTACTTACGGAGATACAGATATCAATCCCACCACCCAGAAGTAAAGGTTGCTACAAATGGGTTACCAAGAGAACCGCAGTGGATGAAACTTTAGTAGGGATTGCAGCTCTAATAGCGTTAGACACCAAAGATAATATCTGTAGCGACATAAGACTGGGGTTGGGCTCTGTTTCCCCCACCCCTATGAGGGCTATCCGAGCGGAAGAATTACTCAGAGGCAAAAGAGTAGAAGACAAACTGATTAAAGAGGTAGCCGTATTGGCAGCTAAGGAAGCTGACCCCCGTTCGAGAGCGGATTATCGTCGAAGAATGACCGAAGTCTTAGTAGTGAGAGCAATCAACGAACCCCTTCGGAACATAAAATAGGTTCAATTGCCAATAGTATATGGAGGGATAAGACGTTGAAAGAATTGATAGAACTCAAGGTAAATGGGGAAGCCTATCAGGTATCAATAGAGCCATGGAAGACTCTATTAGAGGTGCTTAGAGAAACCCTCAATCTCACCGGAACGAAGGAAGGGTGTGGCAAGGGAGATTGTGGCGCCTGTACTGTGCTGCTGGATGGTAAGCCTGTAAATTCCTGCTTACTTCTTGCCATTGAGTCTCAAGGCAAGGATATCCTTACTATTGAAGGGCTTGCCCAAGGTGGTCAACTTCATCCCATTCAGCAGGCTTTCATAGGCCATGGTGCCATTCAGTGTGGTTTCTGTAGCCCTGGCATGATCCTCTCAGCCAAGGCATTACTAGATAATGATCCTCAGCCGTCCGAAGCGGAAGTGAGACAAGCAATCTCTGGAAATCTTTGTCGCTGCACTGGCTATACCAAAATAATCGAAGCGATACTGGCAGCATCAAAAACGGGGGTGAACGGTGAAAGGATATAGTGTTATAGGGAAAAGGGTACCAAGAACAGATTCATTAGCTAAGGCAATTGGCTCAGCCAAATACTTTGCTGACATTACACTGCCACGCATGTTATATGGCAGAATCCTTAGAAGCCCCTACCCCCATGCTAAGATTGTTAACATTGATACCAGCAAAGCAAAGGCTTTACCGGGGGTCAAGGGAGTGGTCACCGGTAAGGACACCGCCGGGCTACCCTATGGCGTGAGTAGTGCGATTTTAGACGAGTATCTTCTGGAGATAGACAAGGTGCGATTCGTCGGTGATGCGGTAGCAGCAGTAGCAGCTGTAGATGAAGATACTGCTGAAGAAGCACTCACTCTAATCGATGTAGATTATGAGATATTGCCAGCGGTTTTCGACCCATTTGAAGCTATGCAGGAGGGCGCACCGAAGATTCATGATCAGGTGGAGCGAAATATAAGTGCCCGAGCTTTCATGCATACCGGAAATGTTGACCAAGGTTTCAAAGAATCTGATTATGTCTATGAAGATAGGTTTACCTTCTCCAGGGTTAGCCATGTCCAGATGGAGCCTTATGGAGCGCTAGCCAGCTACGACCCTGTTGGTAAACTTGACATGTGGATACCTAGCTCATGCCTTCTCATCAAGAGGACAGCCTTATCCTATCTTCTCAAGATGCCACTCAAAGACTTAAGATTGCATGAATGTTGCTTTGGCGGTCACTTTGGTGGCAGAACTGATTGTCAGTCCGCCGAGTTCTGTGCCGCTCTACTTTCTATAAAAACACAAAGACCGGTAAATATAATCTATACCAGAGAAGAAACTATGTCAGTCTCTAAGCACAAGGGCAATTTTGTCATCGACTTAAAGATGGGGATAAAACGGGACGGGACCTTAGTGGCTGAAGATGCCAAGCTTGTTATGGATGGAGGGGCATTCGCCAGCAGCTGGGTTTTCCAGGTATGGGTACCATACGTTTATTCAGAGGCTCGTTATAACATACCAAATCATAGATATGAAGCACTGCGCGTTTATACTAACAAAAGTTCCTGCTCGATGCAACGATACCATGGGGACCAGCTGATTTTCGCCGAGGAGCAAATGCTGGATAAGATGGCTAAGGATTTGGGTATAGACCCAGCTGAGATTAGATTAAGGAATGCCCATAAGGCAGGGGATGTCCTTCATAGTAAATCTAAAATCACCAGCTTTCCGCTTAGCGAAACTATAGAGAAGGCGGTAACAGCCAGTGAATGGAAAGAGAAAAGAGGCAAACTAGCTAGAGGACATGGTATTGGATTAGCTTGCGGCGCAGGCATGACTGGTTTCCAGATGGGTTTCCGCGCCAATGCAACGGCAATAATCAAGTTCAACGAGGATGGCAGTGCCACTTTGTTCACTGGCGTCGTTGATGTTGGTGCCGGTAACCACAGTATGATGGCACAGGTGGTCTCTGAGGAACTGGGGATCCCAATGAGCGATATTGTCCTGGTTTGTTCCGACCCTGAGCTCACTCCACCGGCTCCGGGAGAGTATTCTATGTTGGCAGCATTTACTACTGCTGAAGCAGTAAGACGGGCAGCGGTCGATGCTAAACAGCAGATAGTAAAAGTAGCTGCACCAAAGCTGGATGTTGAACCCAGTAGCCTTGAGCTTAAAGAGAAGCGAGTCTATGTTAAAGCATATCCTGAGCGCTGGATACCGCTGGCTAGCATAATTAGAGCTGCTTATCGTGAAGGTAACGGCATTGTGGGCAAGGGCTCATGTACGGCGAGAGCCATGAGCGAGGCAGGCTGGGCTGACCCCCTGCGCAAGAAGTACGAAGGGCAACATGCTGCCGCTTACACCGCTGGCACAACAATCGCTGAAGTTGAAGTAGATGAAGAAACAGGCGAGGTAAAGGTGCTCAGTGGTTTGCCAGCTTGGGACTGTGGCGTGCCAATAAACCCTATGGCAGTAGAGGGTCAATGGGAGGGGGCAATGGTATCGGCGTTAGGGGAAACTTTATATGAGAAACATGAGTGGGATGAGAAAACTGGTGAATTGGTTACCGCTTCGTTTCTTGATTACAAGATTCCCACAGCACTGGATACGCCGAGTATAACGCCAATCATTGTCGAGGCAATGGAGTCAGAGGGCGCCTATGGAGCCAAAGAGGCTGGAATCTCAGGGAGTACTGGAGTGCGAGCGGCTATCGCTAATGCCATATACGATGCTATCGGCATACAAATAAAGGAAAACCCTATAACCCCTGAGGTTATTCTGAAAGCTCTGGCCGAAAAGTCAGAAATCAAGAGGGTAAAGTAGGTATAATGATTGACAGGTACTCGAGACAAATCTCTTTCATAGAGATAGGTGAGCAAGGGCAAAAGAGATTAGGGAGTAGTAGTGTAGCCATAATTGGTTGCGGGGGATTAGGATCGATTATTGCTACTTCTTTGGTCCGCGCCGGTGTTGGCAAGGTTAAAATTATTGATAGAGGTTTTTTGGAGTACCACAATCTACATCGGCAAATCCTCTACGATGAAGACGATGTGTGCAGTCATCTGCCAAAGGCTGTGGCGGCAGAGCGACATCTGAAGAAGGTAAATTCCTCGGTTGAAGTTGAAGGGATAGTGGCTGATCTAAATCGCAGGAATATCGAGGGTCTCCTCAGTGGTGCCGATCTAATTCTGGACGCGTCGGACAATTTTGAAACCAGGTTTGTTATCAACGACACCTGCTTAAAGCATAAAATCCCCTGGGTTTATGGCGGGGTGGCTGGTTCTTACGGGATGAGCATGAATATAATTCCGGGTGAGACTCCTTGCCTACGATGTGTTTACCATGGACCGCCTGCTGGGAACATCACCTCGACACATGAACGGGTGGGGATAATTGGTCCTGCGCCCATTATTACCGGCTCTTTCCAATCAGTTGAGGCAATGAAGATACTGATTGGAGTAAAGGGGATTAACCGAGATCTAATAATTGCCGACATCTGGAAAGGAACCTTTTATCGAATCAAAATCACTCTGTGGAGAGAGTGCCCAAGCTGCCAAGGCAAATATGAGTTTTTGGCTGAAACCACCTTAAGAGGGGGAATGAAATGACACGAAGAATAAAAGTACACACCTTTGGCCTCTATGGCACGGAGGAGATTAGAGAGGTCGGTCCTGAGGATGCAGAGAACATCTTGAAAGACACTGGCGTTGACCCCTTTAGAAGGCGGATAATAGACCTAAGAACAGGCGAAGAAATCTGGGAGATACGTCCAGATACTGTGGATATCTTAATCGTCCCAGATCTTGCAGGTGGAGGTTAGAGACGTTGGAGCAGCAGTAAAGCCTAATGTAGAGTAGACAAGTGAGAGGGAGGCATAAACATGAAAGGAACACAAATTAAAAAAACAACATGCATGTGGTGCCACAGCCATTGCAAGGTAGATGTTCATATCATAAATGGGCAGCTAATTAAGGTCGAGGAGGACAAGGGTCATCGGAGTGCAGCATTTCTAGCCAAATTGGTTAGGTCATGCCCTAGGGCGCGGCACGCGGCAGAATGGTTCCACCACCCAGAGCGACTCAACTACCCGTTAAAGAGGAGTGGAGAGAGGGGGGAAGGTAAATGGCAACAAATTTCTTGGGACCAGGCGCTGGATGAGATAGCTGAAAAGCTCAAAGAAATAAAAGAGCGATATGGAGCAGAGGCTATTGCTACTAGTAGCGGTACAGGCAGGACACATGATGAATATCGATGCCGTTTCTTTAGTCTATTGGGTAGCCCGAATCATGTTGGGCAGGGCCACATTTGTTTCGGGCCAGCTAATGTAGCCAGCTCTATAGTTTGCGGTGGGTCATCCATGTCTCCAGCAAGCAAAAATACAAAGTGTACCATAATGTGGGGAACAAATTCCCCGATATCCATCCGACGCTACTGGCTTTATATCAATGAGAATCGAAAAATCAACAAAATGAAGTTAATAGTTATTGACCCCAGAAGAACCATACCAGCAGAAGAGGCAGATATTTGGCTACAACTAAGGCCAGGAACGGATTGCGCTTTGGCTATGGCTATGATAAATGTCATCATAAGTGAGAAGCTCTATGACAAGGGATATGTAGATAAATGGTGTTATGGCTTTGATAAGCTTGTCCAGCGAGTCAAAGAGTACTCTCCAGAAAAGGTTGCTGAAATTACCTGGGTGCCTGCAAATAAGATTAGGGATGCAGCTCGGCTATATTCCACAAATAAACCAGCGCTAATTGATACGTATATGGGGATAGAACAACTGCCTAACTGCATTGAGGCACTCCATGCAAGATACATCTTAACAGCTATCACTGGTAACTTTGATATCAGAGGTGGCGAAGTTATTAGAAGAACCAACCCTTCATTAATAACCGAGTTTGATATAGAGCTCAGTGACAAGATGCCGCCTGAACAAAAAGCCAAGCAACTTGGTAGTGATAGATTCAAACTGATGTCATTTACCGGTTATGATTTGCTCATAGAAAATGCCAAAAAGGTAAATTCGGAATTTACTCGGGCTCATAATTGCTTTGCCCATCCCTATATGGTGTATGATGCCATGATAACTGGTAAGCCATATCCTATTAAGGCTATGATAACAAACGCGAGCAATCCTTTGGTTACCCAGGTAAATGCCAAGCATGTATATAAAGGGTTGAAGAGTCTTGATCTTTACGTTGTTATGGACTATTGGATGACCTCTAGTACCGAAATTGCTGATTATGTATTACCAGCAGCTTCATGGCTAGAAAGACCAAATATTTGGACATGGTGGGATAACTCACCTATAGTCGAAGTGGGTGAAGCCGCATTGCCTCATCAAGTCAATGGTAAATATGATAGGCGAAGGGACTATGACTTGTGGCGTGGACTGGGCATAAGGATAGGCCAACAGGAATATTGGCCTTGGGAGACTTTAGAAGATGCCTATAGCTACCGATTGTCCCGATTTGGTTACACCTTGGACGAGTTTATTAGAGAGAAGGGTGGCTACGACTATCCTAAATTCGAAGAAAAGCTATATGAAAAGGTTGGATTTGGTACCCCCACTGGCAAACTAGAGTTATATTCGACAATATTGGAGAAATTGGGCTATGACCCCTTGCCCAGATTTAAAGAACCTGTCGAAGGTCCTTTAAATGATAAGCTGGCAAAGGAGTATCCGATAATCTTAATCACAGGGGCAAGACATCAGCCATTCTTTCACTCTGAGCATCGGCAAATTGAGACATTGCGCAGGATGCATCCCGACCCACTAGTCCAGATTAATCCAAAAACAGCTTCCGAGTTAGGCATCAGCGACGGCGATTGGGTCTGGATAGAAACACCAAGGGGCAGAGTGCGGCAGAAGTGCAAGTATTTTGATGGAATTCACCCAAGGGTGATAAGTGCACAACATGGTTGGTGGTTCCCCGAACTTCCTGGAGAGGAGCCTTGGCTACACGGAGTTTGGGAGTCAAATATCAACGTATGCACCAGTGATATTCCTGAACATTGTAATGAGATAAGCGGAGGTTGGCCACTCAGAACTCTGATGTGTAAGGTCTACAGGGTTAAAACGTTCAAAAAGCGAGAGACAATGCATGGGAGAGGGCAGCGATGAAGCTAAGTGACAAGGTTGCTATTGTAACTGGGAGCACTCGAGGCATAGGAAAGGCTATTGCTGTAGGCTTTGCCAAGGAGGGTGCCAGTGTCGTTATTGCTGCCCGGACAGAGACGGACAATGAAAAGATGCCGGGTACAATATATAAGACAGCTGAAGAAATTCAAGCTCTGGGGCGCAAGGTGCTTCCGGTGAAATGCAACGTGGCGGACGAGGAGAGCGTAAATAGTATGGTGCAGAAGGCATTGGAGCAGTTTGGTCATATTGATATTTTAGTCAATAACGCTGGTATTGCTTATTACCCTCCAGTGCTTGAAACACCTGTGAAGCGCTGGGAACTGGTGATAAGGGTAAACTTGATGGGTACGTTTCTCTGCACTAAGGCGGTCCTGCCCACGATGGTAGAGCAGAGGCGGGGAAGTATCATTAATATCTCCTCTGTTTCAGCCACCGATAGGGGTCCCAGCATTACTGGCGTTGCTTATGGGGTATCTAAGGCTGGGATTGAGCGTTTCACCTGGGGGTTAGCAGCTGAGGTAGGTAAGTATAACATTGCCGTTAATGCCCTCAAGCCTAGCGGAGTAGTAAATACTGAGGGGATGAGATTTATGCTTCCAGATGCCGATACGTCACAGTGGGTTTCGCCTGACAAAATGGTCAAAGCTGCCATTTTTCTAGCCGATCAAGATGCTACAGGTGTCACTGGCGTGGTCGCTTTTGACGAGGAAATTTGTGCTTGGCACGGGTTACTTTAGTCTATCAAGTATAGGAGTTTACTAAATATAGAGATAGCAAGGAGTAAAGATATGGATTTAAACAAGGATAACTACCTGATAACATCAGCCCAATATCGTCAGCGATTATCCAAAATGAGAAATAATGTTTACTTACACGGTAAACTTGCCAGCCGTGATAATGCCGAGTTTGAAGGCGGCAAAGAGATTTTCGGGCTGACCCATGACCTAGCACTTGACCCAAAATGGGAAGGGATGTTAACTGCAACCTCTTCCATCTCAGGTAAAAAGATTAACCGTTTTTGCCATATACTTCGGTCTCCCGAGGATATGTTGCAAAAGATAAAGGTAACTCGACTTTTCACCCACTATGTTGGTAGGTGCATTCAGCGCTGTATGGGGGTTGACGCGTTAAATGGCTTTTCAGTCGCTACCTATTACATAGATAAGAAGTATGGGACTGAGTATTACAAGCGTTTCCTGAAGTATTTAGAGTATTTTGAAAAGAACGATCTTACCGCCTGTTGTGCTATGACCGATGTCAAAGGGCATCGTGCCCTAAGACCTCATGAACAACCTGACCATGATATGTATTTACGCATAGTGGAAAGGAAATCTGATGGCATAGTAGTTAGAGGGGCTAAGGCTTCCAACTCCGACTCACCCACTGTGGATGAAATCTTGGTAACCCCCACTAGGTTAATGACTCCAGAGGAGAAGGATTGGGCGGTAGGCTTCGCCATCCCTGCAGATTGGGATGGAGTCAAGCTTATTGCAACATGTCAAGGAGGGAGGGGATTAGTTCATAATCGGCTGGTGGCTCCGATAGATAAGTTCGGATATGCTGATTCGTTAACTATTTTTGACAACGTCTTTGTTCCTTGGGAGAGGGTATTCCTTTGTGGGGAAACCGATTTTTCCTTTCAATTGACTATGGGGTTTGCACGCTGTCACCGGCAGAGCTATTGTGGTTGCAAACCAGCGCTGGTCGACATTATGTTGGGTGCTGCTTCACTAATAGCTAAATACAATGGAGTTCCAAATGCACCACACATTAGACAGAAGTTAACCGATCTGGCGATTGACTCGGTGCTAATTTATGCGGCAGGTGTTGCTTCAGCTATTAACGGGGAGAGATTCGAAAACGGGACTTATTTGCCTGACGAGCTTTTTTCTAATGTGGGTAGGTACTTTGCTGCTTCGAAGGTAGCGGATTGGCTACACATATTGGTTGATATTGCCGGCGGGCTTTCTGAGAATGTGGTCCAGGAAGACCAATATTTATCTGAGGACCTTAATCCATATTTTGAGAAATATTATGCCGGAGATCCGCAGTATAAGACTGAGGATAGATATCGCCTTTTGCGCTACATTAGACACCTAGCCCATGGCGATATGGCTGAAATGTCCCTTGGTGGCGATATTCACGGTGCCGGTGCTCCAGAAATGTATAGACTGGCGATATGGCGTAATACTGATGCTGAGTATTATGAGAGTCTAATTAAACGTATCCTTGGCATAAGTGATAAAATGTATACTCGAGAGCTCTGAAAAAGTCTCCTTGATCTATTTATGGTTCTCGATCCGGTAGGGTTCCTGGTGTGATGCTTCATGTTTCCAACCCAAAGATCATTTTCGTTTGCCTGAATTTGGCGCTGGCCAATATAATTCTATCCAGCCTAAGAATAGTATTACTTTAAGAGAGACCGAAATAAATTCAATTCTTTGGGCTCTCCAGAAGACTGATTGCCTGGGGGTCACCCATTAAAAGGCACCTGTCAAGAGAAAAGAGTATTTCTGCTGTAAGAAGAGAATCTTCTTCCTCTCCTATCTGAGTGAGTTAGAATAATTGGCGCGGTTAGAGAAGGAGCCTTCTCAAGGCTCATTGGAGAAACCGCAACATCTTTCTTCCCTCTCAATCCTGAGGAAGCACCTCCCGTCAGTCCAGAAGGTTCGCTCTCTTTCTTACAAAGGATGCCCGATGAAGTCATCAACCTCTTTCCCATTGCCGTAGTTTCTTTGGGTTTTGTAGTGTCCGTCTTGGAACGAGTCATACCGACTTAACGGCACCAGTCACCCATCAGGATCAAGGCCTGCAGAACTACGTCTTCTTTTTTTTCTCTGCGGCCCCTGTCCACTTCTGCGAACCCAGAAAATCTTCGGTTCCAGGCCGTGTCCAATTCGTTTCTTATCACAGGACTCATGGTTGTTAGCCAAACCCTCAGTACTGTGCTGTGTGGGGTCAGGCAATTGTAATATCGATTGCCTGGGGGTCAATCGTAATATCGTATTGATGGCTTAGGGAAAAGTCTTGATCTCATCCATAAAAAAAGTTGGCTCAATTATTTTCGTTTTTCTTGTTGATCTGGTTTCTTTCGTTTCTCTGGTTCGAAAACTTACCTCTTTGTTTCCGCTGCGTTCCATCGAAAACCCTTTGAATTATTCCCACATTTGTGGTAACATTATTTCCGGAGGTGAGGAGAATGAAATTTGTCGGTGTTAGAGAATTCAAAGAGGATGTGGTGAAGTATTTAAAGAAGGGAGTGAGATCGTGGTGATGAAGCGGAAAAGACCAATTGCCCGTCTTACCCCTGTCCAGAAAAATAGCCCGGAGATCATCCTTTTGGAAATTGGAAGGGTCCTAAGCGAAGCAGGGGTTTCAAAAAAAGAAGCACTGAAGGCGCTAGACCAAGCCAGAAAGAAGATCTATGGCTAGGATTGTCGTTGATGCGAACGTGATCATTTCAGCTGCTTTTGGGGGAAAGCCTCTGGAGGCCGTCGTTCGGGCCCTGGAAGACCATGAGGTCTATTTATCAGAAGCCATTGCAGAGGAATTGCTGGGAGTCTTATCCGGACTTTCAAAAAAACTTTCCAGAGACCAGATCTCCTTCATCCACGATAAAATTCAGCAACTGTTGGCTCTTGCAACGCCTATTTCTGTTGCGACCCAGGTGGTTTTATCAAGGGATCCCAAAGATGACCATTATCTCTCTTTGTGTAAAGAGACAGGAGCTGAATTCTTGGTCACAGGAGACAAAGACTTGCTTAGTATTTCGCAGGACAAACTGAAAGCCAATGGAATTTCATGTAAGATTGTTTCCCCACAAGAGTTTTTGGAGTATGATTCCTGAGAATAGAACAGTTTCAGTTAAAATGGGGATACATACCATTTTCTGAAAGAGGGAGGGGGGACATCCTTAAATTCAAAAAATCCGATTTCCCTGGAGAAACCTTCCGCGTCCTCAATAAGAAACCATGAACATTGCAAGTATTGAACTTCCTCCCTATTTTAAAAGCCTAAAAAGGTCAGACCAAAGCCTAATTCCGTATCTTTGAAAAGAAAGCTAAAGGGATTGTGCGACCGATTACGGGTTTGGATATGGGGTATATGGATCGATCAGAAGTTCAATATTATAAAAAGCATAGGAGGTGAAGGAACGTGAAGAAGGAAAGACATGAGCAGTTGGCGGATTATTATGATCAGGTGAACATTCTTGATGAACTGTTGGAAGAACCTGTTGAATTAAGTTTGAATGAAAAACTCCGTCGCGATATCCTTTCAAAAAAGAGAAAAAGGAAACTTCAGAATTTAACGATTAAGATAGACCCCCTTCAGATCCGGGCCATTAGGAAATTGGCGACCACTAAATCAATTCCATATCAAACATTGATTCGGCATTGGCTCTCAGAAGAAATTAAGAAAGAATTGAATATCTTAAAGTGAAAGCCCGTGATTTGGTGACAGGCATAGTAATTCGGTTACTATTACTTATTGTTAGGAGGAGAAAATGGACAAGTATCAGATTACTGAATTAATCCGGAAGAGGTTGAAACTGGGTGACCAAAAATGGGCAATCATTGAGAAGAATCCTAAATTTCAACGTTTGTTTAAAAACGCTGTGAAGGCCTCCAAATATCGGTTGGTAGCTGAGGTGATTGCTTCAAAGGGCTGTCACTCAGGTCATGTTATTGGTCAAAGACTTATTTTTGACAATACAGGCAATTTGCTTACTAAGGAGAATCCGGATCGAGTCTGTTCCTTTTTGATGCCTAACTTGACAGTGCTAATCAACGCTTTTTTTGAAAACATGATGAATGGCCGGGACCCCAATGAGGTCATGTTCAATACTGCGGGCTGCTATGATACCGGTCCGATGTGTGGCGGATGGGGGCATGTTGTTGTTAAAATGACCGCAGAATTAAAACCCTGATCAATAATGACTTATGCAACATTGAAAAGGTCCATTATCCTTTCCCAAATAAGCAATTGACAATCGAAGATGCGACCCCCAAACTGTTTGCAAAGCGGGAATCTCCGTTTTAATCTTTAAAGAGTTTTATCAGTCCAATAAAAGGAAATTTTATGAAAATTGAAAAGGACCTTTATGCCTACCTGTGGCAAAATCCTTACGAAAACAATTGCAACACTTATTTGATTCATGGGGAGGTAACCGTTCTCATCGATCCAGGTCATTCCCGCCATGTCCCCAATCTCTTTCAACAGATGGAAGGAGATGGGATTTCTCCGGATGAAATCAATCTCGTCATCCTGACCCATTCTCATCCAGACCATTTTGAAGGCCTCGAAGCCTTTTTGAATAAACCGGTCAAGATCGCGATGAATCAAGAGGAGGAGCGCTACCTTCTGGAGAGTGGGAAACTCCTTTTTGAAATGATGAGGCAACCCATGCCTGAGTTTCGAGTTGACTTTTACCTGAAGGAAGGAGAACTCCATTTGGGTAAGGAGATTTTTCAAATTTACCTGACCCCGGGTCATTCGCCTGGTTCCCTTACCATCCATTGGCCGGAGAGGAAGGTCCTCTTCACTGGCGATCTTGTTTTTTATGGCGGCATCGGAAGAACAGACTTTCTGGGAGGCAATTCTAAATTAATAAAGGAAAGTATTGAAAGGATGTCCCATTTGGATACAGAGATTTTGCTTCCGGGACATGGAGAGTTGGTGATGGGAAAGGAAATGGTGCTTCAGAACTTTGAATTCATACGCCAGAATTTTTATGCCTATTTATAACCTTCAAAAGTTTGTTCTTCACCTTATAGACTATGTCAAATAGAGTATCAGATTCTTCCTTCGAACTCGTGATTTTCGAATTTCGTTACAGCATACAACATTTCAACGATAATCAATAATTCTTGTTGACGTTTCGATTTAAAATTAGTAAATTGCTGCTAAATCATAGGGTTTCAAACCAATCATTTAACCCAACCTTCAACCTTTTAGAATTGCATTAAGGGGTCTCTTTCAAAGGAGCACCCAAAATGAAATGCCCGAAATGCCATACTGAAAATTCAGAGACAAGAAAGTTTTGTAGCGAATGTGGGGCAAAGCTTCTATTGATCTGTCCTCAGTGCGGCTTCGAGAACCTTCCCAAGGACAAATTCTGTGGGGAGTGCGGCCACGATTTAGGCCTTCCCTCAAAACCAATCCTTAAAGAACTCTCCTTTGATGAGAAGCTTGCCAAGATTCAGCGATACCTTCCAAAAGACCTAACCCAAAAGATCCTGGCACAAAGAGATAGGATTGAAGGTGAGCGAAAGCAGGTCACGGTGATGTTCTGTGACATGGAAGGGTTTACATCGCTTACCGAAAAGCTCGGTTCTGAAGAAATGTACTCCATAATGGATCAGATCTACGAAATTCTCATCCACAAAGTCCATGACTACGAAGGAACAGTTAACGAACTAACAGGTGATGGGATTATGGCTCTTTTTGGGGCGCCGATTGCGCTGGAGGATGCTCCCCAGCGCACCATCCGATCAGCGTTGGCAATTCACCGGGAAATAACAGTTTTCAGCGATCAACTCAAAAGTGAAAAGAGAATGCCCCCCATCAAGATGCGGATTGGTATACATACGGGTTCAGTTGTAGTAGGTACTTTGGGTAATGATCTCCGGGTTGAGTTTAAAGCAGTAGGGGATACGGTGAATTTGGCCTCCCGAATGGAAGGATTGGCTGATCCAGGAACAACCTATGTGACTGAGGACACCTTTAAGCTTACCGAGGGATTCTTTAGGTTTGAGGCTCTGGGTGAGAAGAAGATTAAGGGCAAGGAGGAGCCGGTCAAAGTTTACCAGGTCATTGCCCCCAGCACCAGAAGGACGAGGTTTGATGTTAGTGCTGAAAGAGGACTGACCCCCTTTGTCGGAAGGGACAGAGAGCTTGAACTCTTGTTAGACGGTTTTGAGCGGGCCAAGGCAGGTAAGGGGCAGGCCTTTTCCATCATATCTGAAGCCGGTTGTGGTAAATCCAGGCTCTTATATGAATTCCGAAAGGCTGTGGCAAACGAAGATGTGACATTTTTAGAGGGGAGATGCCTCTCCTATAGCAGAAGTGTTGCCTATCATCCAGTGATAGAAATCCTGAAGTCAAACTTCGATATTCATGAAGGAGAAGGGGATGCAGAGATAAAAGAAAAAGTAAAAAATGGACTCAGAGTAATAGGAGTCGATGAACCTTCAACTCTTCCATATCTTCTTGAGCTTCTCTCGGTCAAAGATAGTGGTATCAATCAGATTTCCATGAGTCCTGAGGCGAGGAAAGATAGGATTATAGAGGCATGCAGAAAGATTGTTCTTAAGGGTTCTGAGATACGGCCCCTTATCATAGCTTTTGAAGACTTACACTGGTTGGATAAGGGCTCAGAGGGCGTTTTAAGAAGCCATTTGGAGAGTATACCAGGATCAAGGGTTTTATTGATATTTACCTACCGGCCTGAATTCATTCACACCTGGGGCGCAAAGTCCTATCACAATCAGTTAACTTTGCACAGGCTTTCCAATAGGGAGAGCCTTGAGATGGTGAACCACATTCTGGGCACAAAGGAAATTGAAAGAACATTGGAGGAATTGATCCTTGATAAGACAGAAGGTGTCCCATTTTTCATCGAAGAGTTTATAAAGTCGCTTAAAGATTTAAAGATCATAGAGAGAAAAGACAACTCATATCGTTTATCAAAAGACATTCAGCATGTGGCCATTCCTTCGACAATCCAGGATGTGATCATGGCAAGAGTAGACTCCTTGCCTGAAAGAGCGAAAGAAGTGCTTCAGACCGGGTCTGCCATCGAGAGAGAGTTCAGCTATCCATTGATCAATCGTGTAACGGGCCTCCCAGAAAAAGA
>Ga0299915_10002004_pt1 | contig 14919 bp, 14 predicted proteins | sample RVTome_13_FD_200263 | JGI IMG/M metagenome (GOLD analysis project Ga0299915, IMG submission 200263) | Soil microbial communities from uranium-contaminated site in the Upper Colorado River Basin, Wyoming, United States - RVT92D227 (version 2) ... | reverse complement strand
TGGCAGTCAACCGGCTGGGCTGGCCATCGCGGAAAACCATGCAGGTTGCCCAGAAACTTTATGAAGAGGGTTTGATTACCTATCATCGGACCGACTCAACCAATATTGCTCAAGAGGCAATCACCGCTGCCCGTACCTTTATTAATAAGGCTTATGGCGGGGAATTTTTGCCCCCAAGCCCCAGACTTTATAAAACTAAATCAAAAGTTGCTCAAGAGGCGCATGAGGCCGTCCGTCCGACGGACGTAAAATTGGAAATTGGAAATTCGAAATTGGAAATTGGAGTCGATGAGCGGCGACTCTATGACTTGATTTGGAAGAGATTTGTGGCCTGCCAGATGGCAGAGGCGATTTTTGACGAAACGAAGATTTTGGTTTTGGGAGCAGGGGAGACTAACCATTTTCTTCTTGAGGCCGCTGGCCGGACCATTAAGTTTGCCGGCTGGCTCACACTTTATGGGAAAGAAGAAGGAGATGAGGATGGCGAAGTACAGCTACCGGAATTGGCTCGGGCGGATGAACTGGACTTGGTTAAAATCGACCCCCAGCAGAAATTCACCCAGCCGCCGCCCAGGTTTACTGAGGCGAGCTTAATTAAGACTTTGGAGGAATACGGCATTGGTCGGCCTTCAACTTATGCGCCGATTATCTCGACCATCCAAGATCGTCAGTATGTGGAGAAGACCGATGGTAAATTTATCCCCTCACCTTTAGGATTTGCAGTGAATGATTTTATCGTTGAGTACTTTCCGGAAATTGTTGATTTCGAATTTACAGCGCATATGGAAGATGATTTGGACGAGATTGCTAATGGCAAAAAGGAGTGGGTGCCGATTATCCGCGAGTTTTACGAGCCTTTCAACACGAAATTAAACTCTGTCTCTAAAGTTGCCGAGAGAGTGACGGTGGAGACAGAGGTGACGGATGAAATTTGTCCCCAGTGTGGTGCTGTGCTGGTAGTGCGCATTGGCCGCTTTGGCAAATTTTTATCTTGCTCCAAGTTTCCCGAATGCAGATTTACTAAACCCTATCTTAAAGATGCCGGTTTTGTCTGTCCGAAATGCGGGGCACCGGTAGTCGTCAAAAAAAGTAAAAAAGGGAAGACCTTTTTTGGTTGTTCCAAATGGCCAAAATGTGATTTTGCCACTTGGAGAAAACCCAAGGCAAGCTAAAAACTGGATTTATACTTGTTTTTCTTTCCCCTTTGTTTGAGTTCTGCCTCCTTGCCATTGGCCGCGGTACTTGCCAGTTTTGCCTTTCACTTCAAAAAACATGATGTGGATGAAGCGAGCGCCGAGCTGGATTTTAAAAGGTTTGGGACCTAAATTTAAAAGACCGACATTAATTCCTCCTTGGTATCCTGGTGAGGCATTACCTGAAAATATTGTCACCCCAGATCGATAGAGGGTGGAGCGAGGACGAAAGAGAGCCAAAATCTGCTCGGGCAAATTGATAGTTTCGATTGTTTTGACTACATAGTATTTACCGGGTTTTAAACTGAATGTTTTTGGTTTTTTCGCCTCAAACTTAGCCGAGAGTTTAAGCTTCGCGCTTTCTCGTTCTTCAAGACCCAGGAATCCTTGTCCTTCAACCTCCCAAATCTCATCTAGTCTTAGGTCAAACCCTGCACCTTCTGGATTTTCGAGCTCCCGCTTAGAAAGTCCTTCAACCAATTTTTGAGTTTTGACTAGTTTTAGAAGTCTCTGTGTTCCTAAGACCATGCCGTTATTGTAAGCAACTTTTTAAACGTTTGCAATGTTTCGGTTGACAATCTTTCAAAAAAAAGATAAAGATAAAAAGTAGGAAGTTTAAAAGAGATGAGCAAAATGAAAAAACATTATAAAATTTTTTTGCTTCTTGGGGGGATAGTTTTGTTGATTGGTGTAGCTTTTTGGCAAAACAATACGAGAAAAATAGAAGAGAAGAGAACGAGCCAATCATATTTTTCATCGGCCATCGAAGAAGCACGGAAAAAAGAAGAAGAAAAAAGAAAAGAGGAAGAAGAGAAGAAACGCCAAGAAGAGGAAACAAAGCGTTTTATTGCTACCTACGGACCTTGTCGCAATATCCCAATTTTGATGTATCATCACATCGGTGAGGATACCAATTGGCTTTTTGTAAAAAAGGAAACCTTTACCAGTCAGATGGATTATCTGGTCCAAAAAGGATATCAGACGGTGACCCTAATTGATTTAGTCGCCAGTCTTCAAAGCGGTCAATCTTTACCCTCAAAACCAGTCGTTCTAACTTTTGATGACGGCTATCGGGATTTCTACCAAAACGCTTATCCGATTTTAAAAACCCACAATTTTAAAGCGACTCTTTTTGTCATTTCCCAGCATGTTGGCGGCAGTGAATATGTGACTTGGGAACAGTTGCGGGAGATGATTGGCTCGGGGCTGGTGACTGTTGGCGACCATACCCTTTCTCACCCTTCCTTACCAATTTTGTCTGAGGAGCGATTAAAAGATGAGGTTATATCAGCGAAAAACATTTTAGAGGCTCAATTAGGAACGACAATTAATGTTTTTTCCTATCCTTATGGCGGTTCAAATGGCGAGGTGGAAAAGATTTTAAAGGAAAGCGGTTTTATTGCGGCGGTGACAACCAAACGTGGCCTTTCCTGCGCGAAACTTCCTTATGAACTTCCCCGTATTAGAATCGGCAACTCGCCGCTTTCAAATTACGGACTTTAGAAAGATTTTAGATTTTTAATTTCGTTCAAAAGCCAATTTTTCACTTTTTCCCAGTCCGTTTCCACTAGCATATCGGGCATTTCATCATCCTCAGCGTCTATAAAATAAGTAAGAGCTTTTTTAATCATTAACTCTCTTTCTTCCAGCAAGCCGTATTTTTCTTGGTAGTACTCAAACATTTTTCTTAAAGTGAACTTCTGAGCCAAAAAATAAATATCAATTAAATCTCTTTTTGTGCCTCGGTCAAGAATTGTTTCCAGCTTCATCGCCGCCAAATCGGGGAGAGAGGCGACCGAAAGACGATAGATTTTTTCGTTTGGACTGATGGCTTTATAAGGATAACTAAAAATGGATATTTTTACCTCTCCTACGGTTCCAATTAAAGTTTGCCAATCTCTTTTTAAAAGTTTAAAACCCAATTCTTTTTTAAGTTTTTCTTCCCATTGAATTTCCACAAATTCGCTGGGCGTAAAGAAATCCAGATCGGCCGAGCGGCGATGGCTAATTTGCAGAGCAATCGCGGTTCCTCCACCAAGATACGAATTCTCTGGCAGATTATCCGGTTTCAGTTTAAGAAGGAGAGATTTTGTCTTGGGAAGCAAAATCTGTTCAAACATACTTTATTTATTTGAAGAAAAACCGCCAATAATTTTTCGACTTGGAGGAAATTTTTGCTTTTTTCAAAACCTCTTCGATTTTCTTTTTACCAAAAACGATTTTTAACCAAGTAAAGGCTTTCGTGTCTCCTAACTCCAGGATTCGTTTAATGTAGTACTCAGAGTGAGATTTCGGCTGAGCTTTTCGAGGGTCGATATCCCAAAAATACTTTCGAAGGTAGGGAGCGAGAGGCATAAGTTACATTATACCAGATTTTTCGGCAATAAACCGACCCTGGATTGTAGGCACACAGACTTTGCCCAAAATCACCAGTTGACAAGAAGAGACTCAATATTCTATCTTGTTTTTAGCATGTCAATGACACCAGAGAGTGTCCTAGAAAAACCAAGAGAGGAAACAATAAAAGACGTTTTAGCAGTGACTAACAGCAGAAGAATTAATATCATCGCTACTAACGTCCCGCCCGCTTGTTTTAAAGAAAAAATAATTCAGGAGGGAATTTCTGCTTACTGGTTTGGGACGAACATTGGGCGGAACAGTAATGCACCACCAACAGGGATTTTAACCGAACTTGAGGAGGAGCAACCTGATGGTTCAACGAGAGTGGAACAAACATTATTTCTTAATGGTGAAGCACACAAAGGGGAATCTAAGGTTTATCCCGAAGGAACCCTGCCCTCAGAATTTCGCGGTCTTATCTAAAGAAAGAAAAGGAGGATTGAAATTTGAAAGAACGAGGGAAATTTGTCGCTTTTGAGGGAGGTGATGCATCGGGGAAAAGCACCCAAGACTTCCTTATGAACTTTCCCGTATCCGCATCGGCAACGCCCCACTTTCAAATTATGGACTTTAAGAATTTCGGTCCTTGACAAAACCTGCCAAACAAGCTATTAAGAAAAGACAAATATTTATGACACCAGAATCTATTATAAATCCTGAACAAAAGCACAGTAGTGAATCTCCAGTTAGGGTTTATCCAATGGGTTTTATTCCCGAAGTCAAACGGACACTCATAGAGTTTGCCGACCAGGAGCTTATGAGATTGAAAGGAGCCTCAGAAGTCGGGGAACAGTTGAGAAGCGCGGTCGAGAAATTAAACTTGGGTGAAAGCGAACTACATGATTTTCTGGAAAAAGTAAGGCAACTTGATGAGCTCGTTAAAGACGGAGAACCAGCGCTCAGAAAAGAAAAAGAGTTCATTACTCACGCTTTAAGAACAGACGAGGAATTGGCGGTAATCTTTGCTAGAGTGTCGCGTACCCCCGGAGCTTTTGAAGAGCTTGCCAGGACAGTCACAGAAGAAGGTGCGGGCCAATTCCATAAACAGTGGACAGTCAGTATTGAGGGTTACGGCCATGCCTCAGTCGCCGAACATGCAGTTATCCATTTAGCAGTAGAAAATGTTCCTTCCCTCGATGGGGACGTTATAACGGATAATCGCCTCGCGGCCTATACCGAATTTTCGGCCCGTTTCAGAGGACCCCAGGGAGTCGGTTATTTTACTCCGGAGTCTGTTGAAAGAAACTCAAGTCTTTTGAACAGGTGGCAAGAAGTTCATGGCCTACTTTTCCAAACACACGATGCTTTGGTGGAAAAAGGTTTAGCTTATATCGACACAGAAGAGGCGAGAGAAAAGCATCCTGCCAGAAGAGTAAACATCAAAACAGTGTCTGATCAATTTAAAAATTTAATGCCCGCTTCACGTCTAACCAACATCGGAGTGACGATGAATGCTCGAGAAGCCGAGAATGCAATTCGAAAGATGCTTTCTTCTCCTTACCCCTCTGTTCAAAACCTTGGGGCTTTATTTAAAGAACAAGCTCTTAGAGTTTCTCCTACTCTGGTAAGATATGCAGAAAAAAATGAATATCTGGTTATGGCTCGCCAGGGAATCGGCAAGATAGCGGAATCCGAAAAATATAAAGGTTATATTCCCGAGATTAAAGAAGAAGGCCAGCTAGTTGATTTAATCGATTTTGACAGGAGGGCGGATGAGAAATTTATCGCCGCGGCTTTATACTCGGCGTCGGAGACAGGAAGTTTTCGGGAACTGCTTGGTCAGATAGAGAAAGAGATGGACGAAGCCCAAAAGAGAGAAAAAGTGGAAATTCTCTTAGGGGGATTGGATAGATGGGATGTTCCTATTCGAGAACTAGAGATGCCGGGAGATTATCTTGTTGAATTTCCCGGTATGACTTATGGTGATTGGCGAGAATACAAACGACACAGAATGCAGTCTTATATAGTAAAAGATTTTGATGTGAAATGGGGTTTTATGATACCCCCTTTAGCCCCTGAAATGGATGAATCGAAAGACCCTCAATTTCATGGGTGTACCCAGATGATTAAACGAGCGATGGGAGAGGTAGAAAAACTCTTTACTGAAGTTTCGCGCGTCGATCCGCGGGCGGCTCATTATGCAGTGACCAGGCTTCATTATCGACCGGCCATTGCCAAATTTAATATTCGAGAAGCCTATCATTTAATTAATTTAAGAACTGGGTCAGGGGCTCATCCTTTCATCCGTCGGCTTATGTGGCCCCTTTTAGAAGAAATAAAAGAAGTCCAACCAATTTTAATGGATTACCTAAGATTGAAAATGCAAAAAACGAGGCGGCCAGCTAAAGATTTTCCCTGGAGCCTCTAATTTTGGCCTCTCTTTCTTGGAACCAATCTCCAAATTCTTGCCCGAAGCATTGGCTGGTAATCCTTTGAGTAATTTTTCGGACGACGAGTTCGTCCAGGAGCTCTCTTTCTGGGGGTAAGTTAAAATTGCCATTGTTTTCTTGCCAAACTTCATCTTCAAAGACTTCCCAAATAGATTTAGGAATCAACGAAATTGATCGGTGGGTTATCTCGTGAATTAGCCTCGTGTGAAAGGGAAGATAACCCCATTTTTGATCAGGGGGAATTGCCCACACTGCTAAAGGTTTGGAAATTGCTTCTATGAAAAAACTATCTGAAAGCTTAATCCTTGACCGAAGAATATGACAGGCGAGGGGTTTTTGAAAGAAATGCCTGTCAATTCGTAAAATGGATTGGAAGGAAGTAAATAGGGATTGGCCGATTTCTCCTGACCATTGCTGGGAAACTAAAAAGGAATAATCTTTTACTTGATCTTCTGAGAGCTGATGTTCGGCTATCCCAGAGGAGGAAACTTCCGGAACGAAATTTGGATCGTAGATAAATTCTATGGGGATGGTTGGACTGCGTTCTTCTTCTCTTTCTTTCATTTGAAAAAGTTTTAACAAAGGTGACCACCCAGTGATTCACTGCATATCTTAACATATAAGCACGAATTGCTTACAAAAGGTTCATCAAAAAGTCTTGACACCCTAAAAAGCCGTGGTATAGTTTAGGCAAATGAGACCAGAGACAGGAGTAAGCACTCGGAGTACTCTTCCACCGCCCCTTTTGGAATTGATGGAAAGAAATTCTTTGATGGCGGAAACGATAGATAAAGCCGGTAGGAAATTCTCTGGTTTATCCGCAGACCCTAATCTTTGTACATTTGCGGTGGTGGTGACAGGGGAGGACCACGAGCGGTTTGGACAAATAGGTCAGTGGGTTGAGGCTTGTAAAGGATATGGGAAAGAAATAGAAAAGGTTCGTTTTCCCGATGGTCAAATTCTCATTTTTCCACCCACCGGAGAATTAGCCTACTTGGATAAAACCATCTTCGCAAAGGCTGATAGTAAACTTATTAGTGAAATTGTTTCCGGGAAAGAACAAGTTCTTTTACCTTGCGAGCTTGTCATCGAGAGCCTCCGTTTTTATCTAAGGCACAAATATGTCGCAGAGAAACCGATTTCTGCGCCCAGTTTACCTGTTTTGGCTCACGAGTTTTACTGTCCGAAGGAGTCCTGTTTTAAGTGGTTTAACCTTCTTTCGTGCGATCGACAGCTGGAAGACGGCAAACTAAACCGAAGTATGAGTGACCTTTTTAAAAACAGAATTTTAAAAGAGGTACTCAGAGGAGACCTTTAAAAGACCATAGTCTAGTTTAGCGAAATTTGAGATAATAGCTTTATGCCTCGCCGAACAGAAAACATGGTGTCAATTTAGATGGCCGCCGAGTTTTTGAGCATTGACAGAATTTGCAAATGAGTTCTATACTTGAAACACAATGAAACAAAAAAATGATTCTTCAAAAAACGCAACAAAAGGAGATTTAGAACTTCTTGCAAGCTCATTAAGGAAAGAACTGTCGCAGCTTGAGGGAAGAGTCGAGCAACATGCGAAGGAATACAGAGATGAGATTTTAACCAGGTTGGATGAGGTGATGGGCGAACTAAAAACCATCCGTGAAGAGACGACTATCGGTGCTCATCAGGTTTTTGAACTTCAAGAACAAGTAGATGATCATGAAGGAAGAATTACAAATCTAGAAGAATCAAAACTGCTAGTCTAGAGAACTCTTATTTATCTCCATCTCACAATGTGCTAAAATTTCTCCAGAAATGAAAATAGGCGTTTTAACCAAAAATCCCGGCAAAATTGCTGTAGTCAATTATGTTTTTCCCAAATACGGGATAGATTTTGAGTTTATTAGTCGTGATTTTGCCGAAATCCAGGCGGCAACCAGTAAAGAAATCGCTGAAGATACGGCTCTTTTGGCCGCAAAAGAGCTGAGCCGACCAATTGTCCGCGAAGATGCTTCTTTATATATTAATGCTTTGGGATTTCCCGGGCCGTTTACTACCTATATTGAAAGAATGGTTCCGGCTGAGAAACTCCTGCAGATGCTCAAATCCTTTAAGGACAGGAGCGGATATTTCGAAAGTGCCGTGGCTTATGTCGAGCCTTCAGGTGAACTAAAAACATTTATCACTAAAATTGAGATAGAAATAAATACTAAACCGGAGGGAGATTTGGTGGCATGGGGTGCTTGGGATACGGTCTTAAAATTTAAGGAAGAAACACGCACTTTTGCTTCGTATCCAATAGAGGAACGGTTGCCTGTTTGGAGCAAAATCTACGAACCCGTGGCAAAGTATATTCTAAAGAAATCATGAAGAAAGCGAAGAATTTTTTAATCTTGGCCATAGAAAAATCGGGTCACAATCCCAAACCGGTTATAAAACACAGTCTTAGGGTTGCTAACATTTTAGAGAAATTTGGTTATTCAGAAGAAGTTGTTATTGCCGCAACCCTGCATGATTTATTGGAGGATTCCGATACAAAGGTGGAAGAAATAGAGGAAAAATTTGGTGGGGAAATTGCAGATTTGGTGTTGGCAAATAGTTTTGATGAAAACATTACTGATAAGGTAGAAAGATATAAGGAAAATTTTGATAGACTAGTCAAGGCTGGGAGAAAAGCACTGGTAATTAAAGCGGCTGATATTTTAGACAACAGCAATTATTATCATTTGGCTGATAAAAAGACCTTTAAATATTTGCTTGAGAAAATGGATTATTTTATTAAAATTTCAAAACCAGCGCTCGGCAAAGAACCTCTTTATAAAAATTTGCTTAAAGAGTTGAAGCGCTTGAGGACATCGCCTCAAAAGTTGACAAAACAGAGGGAATTTGATAGCCTATAGGCTAGTTTAACCTGCCCATTATTTCGACAGGCAAAGAAGATGGGAAGTAGAGAAAGACAAGGGATAGACGGTTCCTCGCCAGACGAGGTTCAAATTGAAACTTGACAAAGGGTTGAGTTATTTTGTAAACTAAATTTAATGGATCAAGCGCCTGCCCAAACAGAGGTTAAGCCCCAGGTAGTTACCCCCAGAGGCTTTCGTTTGCCAAACCTCAAGATTATTTTGGCGGTTTTAATAGTTTTGGTTTTAGTTTTAGTAGGTTTTAATCTTGCTCTTGACAAATATGGAAGGTTTTGGGAAAAGAAAGTAGGTCCAAAACCCACTCCAGTGTCTAAAATAACCCCCACTCCTTCTGCCAAAAAGACTTCACCCTCTTTCAAGGGAACAGTTGAGAGCGTCAATGAAAATAGTTTCCGGGTCAAAAATGACCAAGGGGAGACAAAGGAATTTATCGTTAATGAAAAAACAACCTACTTTACCAAAGGGACTACACCTGAGGCCAAAGCCCAAAAGATAGAAAAAGGAGACCTTAATTCGTTGAAAATAGATGGGACAGTGACCGTGGCCTTTAAAGAAGGGGAAGAAGGAGCAAATGGGAAGATTTTGGCAGTCTCTATTTTAATCATCTCTCCTTAAAATATAATCTCTCTTTTCTTAAAAAGACAGAAAATTTATTCCTATTCCTAAGGGTTAAACTTGACAAAAAGAGAGGAATTGTGGTAGACTTCGGCCTATAGGATAACTGCCCAGGAACGTAAAATTGCTTTGCAATTAACGTTTTAAAGAAACATAACTCTTCGTTGGCAGGGTTTACCCTGAATAAATGAAGGGGGAACGAAATGGGAAGACCAGAAAATTTGAATATTGAAGGCCCAAGTCAAGAAGAAATCCGAGAACTCAATCAGCTTCCGCCGGAGAAGAAATCGGGAAAGTTTAATTTCGCTAAAAAAGCAATAAATAGCAGGTTTTTTCGAGTTGGAACAGTCCTGAGTGCCCTCACGGCCGCAGGAACAGCAGCCGGAATTCAGTTTCACAAACCATTGATTGATGTTGTTTCGCCTCGTGAAGCCCAAGCCGCAGGACCACTCTTAAGCTACACTGTTTTCCCTGGTGAGTCTTTAACTCAGATTGCCAGCCGATTTGGCTTAACGGCAGAGACTTTAATTGAGTTCAATAAGGACCGATTTCCCTCCTTAGTGGACAACCCTAATTTAATTCAAGCTGGTTGGGATTTAATTATCGAAGCCGGGTCAAGACAAGTTCAATCCGTCGTTGAGGCATCACAAACGCCTGAAGTTAAAGAAATAAGACGGCCTTTTGAAAATAAAGTCGGTTGGGCTTATACGGCTGTGCCTGGTACCTCACAGGAGGAAATGGTCCAAGACATGAGACAGATGAAAGAGTTGGGCGCCAATATCGTTTATTTAGGTCATAATAATCCCGGAAATGTTGATAAGGACGGTACAGAACCGGGTTTAGTTTACGCGGTCTATTTTGCCCTAAAAAACAATACCCCTTCTCGCGCCGATGCTGAACAGATTCAGGGAGCAATTATCAATGCTCTAGAGGCGGCTAAGTTGACCGGTCTTGAGGTGGTTCTGCCTGTGGGTTATCAAATTCAAATGGGCTTGGAGTGGAACCGCCAGAATCCAGAGGATTTAAGAAGAAATCCCGACGGAACTTTTATGAGTCACTGGGGAAGTGGAGAAACAGCTTCTCCGTATTCAGCAAAATATCGCCAAGATATTAGTGAATATTATCAATGGGTTAATGAGAACATTATTAAGAAATACGATAACATTATCGCCCTTAACTTGGCTGATGAACCAATGGGGTCTGATTTTTCTAACTGGGCGAAAGCGGCTTTTAAGGGCCGCTATGGTTTGGATTTTGAAACCGCCCCCGCGCAGTTAAGAGGCGAATTTCTCTCTGAAGTGATCGCCGATTATGCGGCTTGGAGTGCTAATACCTGGAAGGAAATTAATCCTGACATTTGGACGATGATGACTTTCCATATCCAAAGAGAGGCTCCGTTTTTTCCTAATATTGAAAAGATTTTTGCTCAAACTCCGGAGACGTTTATCTTCTCTGCCGATACCCATCTGCACGATGCTCCCTCGGACCAACCTCTTACAAGTGAGGAAAGGAATCTTCTTTATGGTTTGGTGAGAACATTGGGTTTTATGTCAAGAATTTATGAGAAACCTTTGATGCTTTGGAGTTCAGCAAATGCGTGGGGTTTAGCCGGTCAGTCTGTCAATAGGGGCGGCATAGAGGAGGCCTTAAATAATTTGGATATCGTTGAGACAGCTAAACAAAATGGAGGGAAACTCGGCATGATTATGGCTTGGGGATGGAATATCAAAGGCCAAGGTGTTTATCGTTGTGAGGGAAATTTTGACTATGTTGACAAGGACGAGATTATCCATCAAGTGGCCAAAGACCTCCTGGCAAGAAGAGATAAACTTTCAATCCCTAGCACTGGTAAGCCGGAGAGGGTAATTTATTTACCCAGTCAGTCACTTTATGAAAGTATCGGGAGAGACAATATTTCGCACCTGGCTTATAATCTTGGAGTCGCTCTTAAAGGAGTAGATTTTGTGAGTCAAAATACTATTTATTTAACTGATGGGCCAGCTTTAGAGGAGGCGAGACGCCTTGGGGCGGAAATTATTCCGCTTTCTCCTGGTGTACCCGGTTATTAGGCACAAAATAAAAGCTTGACTTTTTCTTTTTTTTCCTTGAAAATAAGAGAAGAAACTGTCCATGAAACATTTTTTAAGAAAACTTCTTTTCCTAGGTTTAATCGGCTTTGCTTTGTTTTTTTTCCTTTTCAAGTCCACTTCCTCTCCGGTTGCAAGCTACTGGGACTATTGTTGTACGACCGAGGACTGTTGGAATGATTATTGTTGGGAAGATGTCTGTTGGAATGATTGTTGCTATACCGTGCCCTGTTGGAATGGTTGTTGTTATACCGAGGACTGTTTGGTCTGTGAAGAGTGGTACACAGATCCAATAACCGGTGAACAGATTTGTACATGGGGGTACACAGAACCCTGTTGCGTCGGCTGCGATGATACCTGTTGCCAAGGCTGTGATGAATATTGTCATGGCGGCTGTTGGGAAACTTGTTGCGTTGGCTGTGAGCGATGTGACGACACTTGTTATGGCTGTGGAACAACGACTGAGTGTGGTACTTACTGCGGCGATTGCTGTGACTCAACCTGTTATGCGTGTGGAACAACTAATGATTGTGGAGACTATTGCGGTGATTGCCCTTGTGACGACACTTGTTATGGCTGTGGAACATGGAGTGAGTGTGGTACTTACTGCGGCGATTGCTGTGACTCAACCTGTTATGCGTGTGGAACAACTAATGATTGTGGAGACTATTGCGGTGATTGCCCTCCTGAGGACCCTTACTGTGGCGATGGAAGTTGCAATGAGATGCCCGAAAGTTGTCCCGGTGATTGTCCGTATGGTGGGACGACGTGTGGCGAAGCCGGGGTGTGCGCGGATGGAACACCCTATTATCTTGTTTGTACTAATTGTACTACTCTTCCTGCGAGCTGCTATGATACTTCATGTGATGTGGCTTGGAATTGTACTTCTCAAGGATGTTCGGATCCAAACGCCCATTGCGCCATCCCGGGTTGTGGCGTGGTTGTGTGCGGTGGTGATGGCAATTGTTACTCCGACTGTACTGGCTGTGGTGACGTCGAACCCATAGGTTACCACAAAGAATGTGTACCTGACGAATGTGTGTGTGGGGTATATCCCGGAGAGGGGCCGAATTTTTGCGAGAGTGATGCTGATTGCCCTTGTGGACCAATCCCAACTCCAACCCCCAGCGTTCCGGTAGGGACTTGTGGTACATTTAACCCGGTCACACAGACGACTCCCGTTACCTGGACTTGGAGTTTAGGGACAGGGATACAGGTTTATGACAGTGTTGGTGATTGGTGGTGGAATAATTGGGCCACCTCACCTCTCACTATCTCCTCAAAGGACAATCTGGGAGTCATTCCGGGAATTCCCACAGGGAGAACTATTTTTGCCAAAACAACCTTTGATTTTAACTCCTTCTCTTCCGCCGGCCAGGTAATCTGTCCTCTTCCTACCCCTACTCCCACGGGTTATACCAGTCTTTATATCGATCCTAATCCCGCCAATCCAGGTCAGTCTCTCGTGGTTACGGCCACAGGGACAACCTCTTGTAGTTCCTGGATTTATGATCCTCCTCAGTCCGGGGGAGGATACGGTAGCTGCAGTCTCATTGGCGGTATGACTTGTGCGGGCGGCAATCCTAAAGACGACAAGCCCTGCTGGTGGCAGTATGGCTGCACCGCGGGCAATGCCGGAAATTATACCGCTGTTTTCAGCGCTGCCTACAACGGGGATACGTCTGATTTTACTACCTGTCGTTCGACCAGAGATTATACTATTTCTGCTCCTCTCCCCAGCGTTCCAGTCGGTAGTTGTGGTACATGTGACTCGGTCACGTGCACGACTCCTGTCACCTGGACTTGGAATTCTGGTACCGCGATACAGGTTTGGGATAGCGTTGGTGCTTGGTGGTGGAATAATTGGGCCACCTCACCTCTCACTATTCCGGGAATTCCTACGGGAAGAACTGTTTCTGCCAAAACAACCTTTGATTTTAGCTTTTTCTCTTCCATAGGACAGGTTACCTGTCCTCTTCCTCCTCCACCCTCACCGCCCTCTGGTCTTTCTGATTCCTGTCCGATACCCGGCAATTCAGCGACAGTTTCTTGGAATGCTGTTTCAGGAGCGGCTGTTTATGCTTTGAGAGTGGATGATACCAGCAACGGTTGGGTGGGTAATTGTGCATCACCCCAAAATCCCGGAGATATTTGTCTTGATAACCTGACAACAACTTCTTACAGCTTTGCTCCCACTCCCGGCCATTCTTTTACCTGGTGGGTTCACGCCATCGATGCGTGTGGCCAATGGAGTGACCCTACTTATGATGATTTTATCTGTATTCCTCTCCCCACCTGCACTGCGAATCTTTCGCCTGATTCTTTAACGATTGTTCAAGGAGAACCAGGAGGGACCGTTGTTGTCAATCCGAATGCCCAAAACGGGACTATTGATCGGATTGAGTTTTCTTTCTCGCCAGTGGGTTACGCCAGTACTGATACCACCCCCTGTACTGCCGCTTGCTCTAAAACAGTTTCTGGGGATAATGTGGGCAATACCGACCTGAAGGCGACTGTTTACCTGAAAGATATTACCGGTTACGCCGATGCCACTTCAGATTGTGATGACACCACTTCTATTACCGTCACTCCTCCCGGACCTTGGTTTCAGACCCAAGGGGGCGATGTTCACGCGCAGGGGGAAATTTCCTCCCAAATTCCCGGAATCCTTCCTGAGGTAGATAGGCTTTTCTCCCTGGCCTTAGACTCTTATCCGGGAGTGGTTTCCTACTTAACGGGCGATGCGGACTTTGGCCAAGGAACAACTTCCTGGCTGGCCAATTCTCCTTTTATCACCGGAAAATCGGGTTATACTTACTTTTACCACAAACTAGACTCACCAGCCGTGGATAATTTTTCCTGCGAGCCAGCCTGTCCCGCCCCGCCCTCCGGGGTGACAACGATTTATTATTCTGCCGACAACGTCACCATTGCCGCCAACAATCCTTGGGCCATTCCGGCCAATACGAAGGTGGTCGTTCTGGTTAACGGCGATTTGACCATTACTTTAAATCAAAACAAAAGAGTCACCGTGCCGGTCGGCTCATTTTTGGCCTTCATTGTTAAAAGAAACATCAATCTTGATGGTAATGTCGGAGTCAAGCAGGCCGGCAACATCACACCGATTTTGCAGGGAATGTATTCGGCTGACGGTGTTTTTAATACTTATGCTTCGGATCTTCAAGGTATGGGGAATGGTTTTCGCTTTGTCGGCGCGGGATTAGTTTATGCTAAAGGCGGGTTTAATTTGGGAAGGGATCTTAAGGATGACTGCACAGGAATTTGCAACGCGACTACCCCTTCTGAGCTTTTCATCTTCCGGCCGGATTTGGTCATA
>Ga0299915_10002003_pt1 | contig 14924 bp, 14 predicted proteins | sample RVTome_13_FD_200263 | JGI IMG/M metagenome (GOLD analysis project Ga0299915, IMG submission 200263) | Soil microbial communities from uranium-contaminated site in the Upper Colorado River Basin, Wyoming, United States - RVT92D227 (version 2) ... | reverse complement strand
CCCCCCGGCGTTCCCCTCCGAAGAGAGAAAAACATTGGGGGTATTTTCCTTCCAAGAAAAAGGCCCTTCCTAAAATCTCAGAGGCAACCACCGCCCCCTGTCCTCCACGGCCTCTAAATTTGATCTCGATCATAAAAAATTATCTCTTCGCTTTAGGAGCTTCCTTAAAGGCATATCTCAGGATGTCTTTTTTTGACTGCTCCATATGGCGCTGGATGGCTTTATTCACCTCTCCCAAATTCCGTTTTTCTATCGCTCTAAGTATTCCCTTATGTCCGTCAATGGCCCTTAAGACATTGTCAACCGAATAGATACTCTGGATTCTGTATCGCAACATATGCCGCCTCAAGGTCTGAGCGAGTTCGAGCAGGCGCTGGCTTCCGCTAAATTTGGAAATAATCTCATGAAATTTTGCATCCATATCCACAAATGCCCTCACGTCTCCTTTTGAAACCTTGTCTTCCGCAATAGATATGTTCTTCTCCAACTCTATAACCAATTTTTCATGGGCTTTTTCCATAGCCCAGCGAGCAGCCAATCCTTCTATCGCTGCCCTGATCTCACATATTTCTTCAACTTCCTGTTCACTGATGGGCTTAACGACATAGCCTACCCTCGGTATCGACTCGATAAGACCCTCTAATTCCAGACTATGAAGAGCCTCTCTCACGGGCGTTCTGGATGTCCCAATGTCCCGTGCGATCTTGGCCTCTATTAAATGTTGATGAGGTTGCATCTTTCCACCTAACAGCTGCTCACGAAGGTGCTCATAGATCTTCCTGCGAATCGTCTTTTCACTTTTTATGACGAGCTTACCCATCAAGGGTACTGTACCCCAGTAAGTCTGCCGTTGTCAAGAATCCCCTTAATAACATATGCCTTCTCCTGTTTAATGCGTTAGTAGTATCTTGCGGCGCGAAATGTTAACATATCGACTAAATAGCCTCCTAAATAGAAATGGATCGGGAAATGGGAAAAGGAGAAGACTTAATGGATTGTCATGTCAACTATGGCGGCCAAAAAAGAAACTTTGGGGTACCGACGGGGTGGAACTTAATCTCCGCCGAGGACAAACCTCTTGTCCCCGGAGTCGTTGACCCCTTGCAAGAAATCAGGCGTGCCTTAGATCATCCCATCGGATCTCCTAAGATCGAAGAGTTGGCACGTCCGGGAATGGAGGTCACTCTGCTATTCGATGATCTTCAGCGTCCGACGCCGGTGCATCTGGCATTGCCCGATATTCTGAATCGGCTTAATCGCGCTGGCATTCCAGACAATCGTATTAGTGGAATCTGTTCTTTAGGCACACACCCTACTCCCACATTGGAGCAATTAAGAAAGAAAGTGGGGGAAGAAGTTTTTTCCCGTTTGCAGGGCCAAATCTCTCCGCACGATCCTCGCGCTCCTGATAATGTGATCATCGGGAGAACCCATCGGGGAACATTGGTGGAGATTAATCCGCGCGTTGCTTTCTCTGATTTGATAATCGGGGTTGGAGAATGTATGCCTCATCCTTGTGCTGGATTCGGAGGGGGATATAAAATTATCATGCCAGGGGTATGCTCTTATCGTTCGGTAGCGAGTCATCATTTCACCTGGATGAGGCACCGGAACAGCAAGGTCAATCTTCTTGATGGGAATTCTTTTTATGAGGAAATCGTGGATGCAGGGCGTCTCTCAAGACTGGCATTTAAAATCGATTTCATCATTAACGATAAGAAGGAGGTTATCAAGGCCTTTGCAGGAGATCCACTCGCAGAACACAGAGAAGCCTCCCATTATGCGGCCTCCCTTTATTTGGTCCCCCTACCGAAACTGGCTGATGTCACAATCACTTCGGCCTTTCCATTAGAGATAGGAGTGCAGGCCACAAAGGCTTTGACCATGGCTGGCTTCTGCACGCGCTCCGGAGGAGCGATCATCTGGGTCGCCCCACAGAAAGAGGCAGGGCCGATCATGCCATTGATCAAGGAGATGGGGAGTCCGGAAAGCGCAGGAGATTTCCATCGTCGTTTAATCGAAGGGAACATTCCCGATCATCTCAAGTCTTTCGGAATCTCATACATCATGCAGGTCGTCTACTTCAAAGAAATGGCCGAAAAATTTACAGTGGCTCATGTCACCGAAGGGCTTTCGCCAGAGCAAGTCAAGATGATGAAATTTTCATATGCTTCTACTATTCAAGAAGCGATCAACCAGATTTCTGAAAAGATACCAAAAGCTGATGTCGCTGTCTTCCCATCAGGAGGCAATGTCATTCCAGAAGTTCACTAAAAACCGGTGGGCCAAGTTGAAGGGGAAATAGCCTTTCAGGTACTCTGCAATGAAACGTACTCTCTGGTCCATGACGGTAACCCCTTTCCAACCCATAGGTGCCTCCTTTGCCTATGAATCTTATAGAAAAGTGTTACCCATATCCCCGAATAATCTGTTACCTATGTTCCCGTTCGGTCACTCTTCTTTTGAAATTCAATAATGAGGTCTACGTCCGCTGACTTTGTTAATTCATATTTTATGAGCCCATATTCTGCTTTCCCTTACCAGAAGTAAAGACAGTTGCTACAATCCCACCTTGGATTTCGCTAAGCGGGCCACAACTGGCGAGATGAGGCTGCCAATGTACAAGAACTCCTTGGTTTCCGTGACGCTGGTGTTCTGCGGATAGCCAGTCTTTGGGTCTTGCAGGTTTTTCAGAACTTTACCGTTCCCGTCGATTGCAATGATGTGACCGTAGGCTGTTGCCTCAGGCCGCATAAACTTGGGCATGCGTTGGATCACTTTGCGTAGAAAGGGCTTTTCTGAAAGGTTGTCGACCAATTTGTTTCGAGGAGAGATCAACGCAACCCAGAATCGACCTTCAAGGCCGGTAGAAATGTTGTCGGGAAAACCGGGCAGGTTCTCGATAATTGGTTCGGACTTTCCTTTATTGGGTCCGGCTATCCAGTGCCTTATGACCCGGTAGCTGCCTGTTTCATTTATCAGCACGTAGTTCTGGTCTTGACTCACGGCTACGCCGTTGGCAAAATTCAACCTGCTGAGCAGCGTCTTTGTCTGACGAGTGGCCGGATCATAGACGAGCAATCTCCCATGCCCTCCATGTTCCATGATATCCAGCAGGCTGCCCTCCATGGTCCCCCCAGACTCCTTAGCTCCAAATTTCGTAGATGCATCCGAGAAATAGATCTTTCCATCAGCCGCGCAATCGACATCGTCGGCATAGCGGATTGGGATACCATCGGCAACGGTCGCCAGTTCGACGATCTTCCCCTCCGGAGAAATGAACAAAAGCCCTCTAACAGCATCCGCTACGATCAAATTCCCCGCATTATCAAAGTCAATACCGAGTGGTCTGCCGTTTGTGTTCACCCAGTTTTCGGGTTTTGTCCCATCTGGTTGAAGACGAACGATAACTCCTTCGTGAGTAGCGAGATAGATGCGGCCCTGATCGTCAACGGCTACATCTTCGGGACCATGATTAGTTCCGATTTTCAGAAACTCGATGGCTTTGAGCAGCTCGTTCTGGGTAAATGGGCCAGTGTACCCAGGGTTGGGCGGAGCCTTCCATGCCACCGGCTCTATTGGAACCGGCCATGCAAGGAAATAAAGAACGATCAAAAGCAATATGATAAGAAGCGCAAACAAACCTTTTCTTAGCATGGTTTTCCCTCCTTCCCACGGGGTTCATAACTGAAAAATCACAGCGATTAGTTCTAATCTAAAAAAACGGTAGAGACCTGGTAGCCAAAACTCGGCCAGGAATATCTTCCAGTCTTACCCCGTGATGCCTGATGGTGTCGTACTAACGAGCCTGTAGAAAAAGTCACTTTGACGAGTGAGAACAATGTTTTCGGGGGTCACTTAACCCTTCCCAAGCATGAGATCGTTGATTGTGTCGCATTCTATGGGGTCACTTTTTTCTGCATCTCGCCCAAGAATCTGCTTGGGGACTTTTCCTACAGCCTCAACGTGCGGCACTGAGCGACGGGCACGAGGATGCGGCCTTTAGGCATGCAGCCGAGTGAACACACGGATGCAACTATCATGTGTTTCACAGCTTGGGGCCGCGGGGAAACCGCCACGGAAAAAGCATCGGGACGGTCTTTTGGTACTGATGGTACCTCTCACCGAACTCGGTAACAAGATCTCTCTCCTCAAGGTAAGAGCCGAGAATAATCCATACGGTCCAAACCATGTTGAATAACAAGCGATCCGAACTTACGTCAGGGACCGACCAGATGAGAACGATCATGAAAAAGTAGAGAGGGTGCCGGATCCAGAGATATGGACCACGAAGGACGAAGTTTAGTGGTCGGAGTTGTTTACCGCGTAGATGCACCCTGATTGGAACCAGACCAAATGTGTCAAAGTTTCCGAGTGCCCACACACCCCACGAAAAGCCCATGATGGAAAGTATAGAGATAGACCGTGCCAGCAAGCGAAGCAGCCCCTCGGCCTGATACAAAACCGTTTTTGACGGTTGCCAAAGGAGTACCATAACTGTAAGCGCTATAGCGGATGTGATGGCATAGGTCGATGGGTGGTAATGGCGCGGTATGATAGGAGCGAGCCGAGTACGAAACGACGCACGTATCATTCCGCTGTGCTGGATGAAGAACAACATAGAGAGCAACCCGTCCCACAGCAGTACCTTGTGGTCCGACATACCCAAGCAGACTATGGTAATAGGTCCGATGACTAGAAATACTCCAAAAATAAGGAGCGATCCTCCGCCGGTGACGATGGCAAGACCCATCACAGAGTATGCGACAAGACGGTTCACAGGCAATACACCCTTCAGGACTTACGCGGCCTAACGATGTGGCTCATGGGACGTAAGTTTACGAACGGTCCTTATGTAGCCGATTGATGCGGTTATAGATGAAATAGCTTTTATCTTGCCAATGGAGCCCCACGGGCAAAGCCCGTAGTACCTTCATAAAATACCTTTCTACGCCAAGGCTTCGGAGGGTTATCCGCCTTCAGCGGAATCCGCCGAAGCAACAATACTTGAGGTCATGAATAATTCTTGCATAGTCTACGCACTCATCCACGGGCAAAGTTCGTGGTTTTCTGCGTAGGCGGATAAAAAACTAGTCCAGATCCAACTTCACTTTACACTGATTACATTTTACAACGCCCCGGAAAACTTTATTGCCGCATTCTGGACAAATATAGCGGGCTTCTTCATCTTGAATCCATTTTTCAGTACCAACCTCTCGCAAATACGGAATCGCCCGCAAAATAACCTTTTTGCCAACAGTCATGGGAAAATTTTCAATATACTGACAAGGAAATCCATCGCATTGATGACATCCGGTGTAACCTTTCTCTCTTGTGCAGGCCCTGATCTCACAATGCTTGCAATACATAAACAGATCATCAGATAAGCACCCGTGGCATCGTATATCTTCTGCTGAAAGATTTTCATTTTTAGGAAGAGTGCCCTTGCCGGGAACTTCTCCCTTGTAAAGATTCACTAACCGCTCCTTGAATTTTTGATTATTATCACGGTGTGCGATATAAATGGCACAGACTCCGCAATAAAGACCACAAGGAGAAACAAGATCTGGATTTACGCTCATAATTCAATCCTCCAATTTATCATATTTTTCAATTACAAACGCATAACACAAAGTTCACCGGCACCGGAATGGGGTCAAATCTTTATTCTTGACTTTGCTGCAATTGTTTCTTCATCCTCTCAATTCTTGCCGTCAGTCTCTGGTCTTTGCCCTGCAGTGCCCAAAGCCTCTTCCTCATTACACTCACCGCGCTATAATCAATACCCATCAATTCTCCAATCTCCCTCTGTTTCATTCCCCCATAACGATACAGCATCTCCATCACAACTCCTCGTGCAACCCCTTTGTATCCCTTTTTCAACAACTCCCCCCTTTCCACTCCAAACACATCTCCAATTAACCGTATGATCCGCTCCGGTTCCACCTGGGCCAGAATCTTCTTAACCGCCGGAAGTTCTCTCGACTCAACAGCAGATCGGATATATTGTCCTCTAATCTTTTCTATAAATTCATTTGCCCCCACAATCCCATGCCCTATCCCTTTTTCCAAAGGATTTGCTATTTTTCCCGACAACCCTTCCATCACAAAATCCCCATACTTCTTTCTCCCCTTTGCCGTATCCCCGCCAAAATAAGCCAAAACCTCCTTCACTTGAAGAAAACCCCTCCTCCCAACCTGCAAAATATACCCACCATAACTGCTCCAACGATAATTCCTCAGATACTTCCTTTTCTCATCCACCATCATTCCGGACCTAAACCTCACTCTCATGGGATTTAGGTGAATATACCGGGATATCTCCTCGAGATAATTATCCGCATCCACCAGGAAAGACTTGTAACGTCCCTGGTAAAGATGCCCTGTCCGATCGTGCTTCCAATTATGATACGAGGTATAGGAGATGTTGAAATGCCGCATAAATTCCTGCAAGTTCGCCAATGGTGTTTTGACAAGTAGATGGAAGTGATTAGACATCAATACATAAGCCAGAATCTCTGTCTGATAGATGTCACTGGATCGCTCCAGAAGATCAACAAAAACTGACCGATCCGAATCATTTAAAAAGATTTCTTGGCGTGCATTACCTCGGCAGGTCACGTGATAGTAGGCATTTTCAAATTGGATTCGCAGTGGCCGTACCATTAACAGGATTTCTACCAAATTCCTAGGCCAAAGTCAAGAATAAAGATTTGACCCCATACACTTCTACAAGATCTATGATGAGGTGGATGGGACGATAGTAAGCCTCAGATGCCGTTTAGACAGGCTTCTGGTGGAGCTCTTTTGCGATTATTCATTCAAAAAGGACTTTCTGTATACGGTGTCGGGATTGGCCTTGATAGAAGCCTATGGCTGCAATCCTTACCGAATCATCAAGGCCAGCTATATGGGGTTTTGCGCCAGAATGCGGAAAGGGGCGCCTCGCATACAGAAGCAGACCTTGGGGAGGCTGTGGGAGGATGCGCAGAGTTCGGTGCTCAATGAACAGCCGGAGCAGTACCTTCAGACCCTGGAGATGCACCTTCGGCAGTTGATCAACGACTGGTTAGAGCAGATCAGGCGGAAGGAGGAGATGGTCCAGAAGATGGTAGAGGTATTAAATCGTCTGAGGGGAAAAGACCCTAAGATTCCACCCTCCACTTCGGGAGTCATCAACGACAAGAACATGGCAAGGCTTCTTGGAGAGACCGGGCCGTTGGGTGATTTTGCCAACTGGAGGATGCTCATGAGATATGGAGGACTAAATATCCGCATGCGGCAAAGCGGCAAGTATCAGGGGCAGAATAAGATCACCAAGAGAGGCAGACCCCTGTTGAGAAAGGTATTGCAGCATATCGTATTGCCTCTGGTCAGGGAAGGCTGTCTATACGGGCAATATTATTACCGGAAGAAAGAAATCGAGAAAATGCCTGGGAACAAGGCGATGACGTGTGTGGCAAGGCACTTCTTGAAGAAGTTCTATGGGTGGTACAAGTCAGGAGAGGCCTTCAATCAGCAGAGATTCTTCTCCTGCGAAACCCAGTACAGAAAAGCGGCTTAAGTTATTTCGTTAGTATAACAAACAAAAACCGTCCGGTGAATCCTGGCCTGAGATGACCGCAACTCGCTTGTGATCCGTAAGGAATCATCGGCTTCACAATATGTCACTTGGGTCGGGAGTTCCCGACATGGCCGATAAAGTATGAGTGTCCTGCGCTATGCAAGGACCTAAAGTTGGTAGAATTGCCAGTTGCGGAACAATCACTGCGGACTTAAAGGAGGTCCATAGGGGGATACCGAAATAGGAGAAGCTTGACTTTTATTCACCTAAAGGTAGTGCCTTGTTGGGCATCATGCCTGTCCCAGAAAGCCCTTAATGTATATGGTTTCAATCTGTGTTTGCATAAAAAAATCATTCGGAGAAAGACGGAACAATTTCGATGTGCATTGCGGCAGACACCCCGCATTTTCCATTGCTGCCATTACTGTTTGCCAACTGGATTCATGCCGAGAATCGTAACCAAGGCAATAGCGGCAATTGGCACTTGTATCGTCTGCTTCTGCCTTGACAAGCCAGAACCCTTGGGGCAGAGAGCCTTTCCACTCTTCTTTTACATACCGAACGATGCTATTAACGGCGCCTTCGTCTGCATAGTACTTACCCGAAACGAACATTGCACTCTCGACACACCCGCGACCTCCGCCGAAAAAGCCAAGCTCACGCCAAGCTGCCGCTTCTGCCTCAGCATTGGTTGCCCGCTCAGGAACAACGTAATGAATCTCATTCAAACTTCCTGGCCCCCCATAGTACGCCACAATCTTTGCATCACCATTTGTCAACCGTACTTTCGTACCTAAATTCTCCTGCAACCGATAACCAAGCTTTGACCAAACCTGCTCAGGCTGCGGCATTCCCATGCCGAGAAATCGTGAATTGGTTCTCGGGCTGATAATGGCCTCAAACAAGCCACCATTTTTGTTAAAACACAGCAGCACGCTATAGTCGTCGTCTTTGGCTGCTTGCAGCCAATCACCATGATCTGAAAGCACCCGAAGGCCTATAACCTGCTTGCACGCCTGTTCGAATGTCAACTTCCGAGCAGCATCAGGCGATAAGTCAAGTCCGTGGGCGTCATAGTGTTTAGCGTTTGATATGGAATGTGAAGATGCAGATGTTTGAGGAAGCGCGGAGGGTGTGCTTGCGGCAAATTGAGGACTCGTGGGATTAACGGATGTAGCGGCCGACGGTGAAGCGCCCGCGGTCACATTAGGGGATCGTGGGTCGCTGGACACGGTAGGTTTGCCAAACAGTTTATTAAGCCAGTTCATGTTGTCTCCTTTTCATATTTTGTGTTGGTGTGCGCGTGCTTTTGTGACCAACATATAGGTGAGACGCACAGACTTCTGTGCGTCGTTCTCAACCCGTATGTTGATAATTCATGTGCAAGAGTTGAATATCTTGTCAATAAAACGAGATTTGCCTTAATGCGCCCTCGCTATCGCCTCGCTACCGAGGTGCTAATACTTGTGAGCTGTGTGGTATAAGTATCGACTGATATGCCAAAGAATCTCTATAGTGGTACACGGTCCGCCTGCTGACAAACACCCTCGTTGTAATAGGGGCGCTCTATACCATCGTAGCCTAGACCTGTCACAGCATATACCAACTCCTGATATCTATTACTACACACTAACCAAAAAGGGTTCGAAACAGGCCGATTGCTATTCCAAGGCTCTAAAAGCAATCCATTTCTTTTAAGCTCCTTAAAGGCATAAAGGCGTTGCTCTTTATCTCTAAAATAAATTACCATAGCTATATCATCATAATCCCTACATCTTATATCTTTTATAGGTTTGCCAAACAGTTTCTTTAACCAGTTCATATCGTATCCTCCCTAATTATTGGTTTACTACCCAGCAGATAATAGACGGAAGTATTATATTATGATATAATAATTCCGTCTATTATTAAATTCTTAATTGCTATCTAACCTTTTAAAATCAAAAAGGGTTCCTCGGTTAAAATCATGGATACCCGTAATTCCAAAGGGCGCAATGGTTTTTGGGAAGCTTACCGGGCGTGCGCGGAGGAAAACAGGGTTCGGCCTGATCGTTCCCCATTCTATGTAAACTGGGCGAGAGACTTCGCCAATTTTCTGCTGATGCAGGCTCTCCGGGGCATCAAGCCTCGGTGTTCCTGGAATAGAACATTATCAAAAAAGGATAGAGGCGTCAAGATATTGAAGCTCCCCGCCTACAGGGCGGGGCTTCCCGGAAAGGAAGTTTCGTCCATATTGTGCCCCTTGACCCCGCCTATACCGCTTTGGCGGGACAGGGCACTTGCCGGTCAAATATCCAAATCCCCTCCTTTTGTAAAGAGGAGCCTCCTCCAATTCCCTTTCTTTCCCTCAAAAACTGTTTTACTATTATTCTATGTGGACGAGAAGGAAGTTCTTAAGAAAATTTTTCTGGGTTCCCCTCGGAAGTTTTTTAGTGACCTCCTCTCTATGGGGTTTTGTCTCAAGTACTTGGGCCAAGGCCAAGCAGCTCCTTCCAAAGGGATTCTCCAAGAGTAAGCTCAAGGATATGAACCCGGCGGAGATTGACAATCGAAACTTGGAAATCGATCCTCTCAATCAATTTGGGACCATGGGGCCTACGGATGTGGCCGTTGACCTAAAAACTTATCGACTCAAAGTGACAGGAAAAGTAGAACGCCCCCTTTCACTCAGTTACGATCAAATTCTCAAGCATCCCTCATTGACGGAGACGGTCCTTCTCATCTGCCCTGGCTTCTTCGCCAATAATGGTCGTTGGACAGGGGTGAGTTTGAAGAGTTTAATTCAGGAGGCGCGCATTAAAGGAGAGGCCCAATATATCGATATCGTTGGAGCCCATGAAAAGCGTGTTAGAATTCAGTTGAAAGCACTCGATCAAAAAAAGATCTTTTTGGCCTATCGTATAAACGGGGAAACGCTTCCTCAAAAACACGGGTTTCCTTTGAGACTTGTTTACGAAGACGCCTATGGGTACGATTGGGTAAAATATGTGGACGAGGTCGTGGTCTCATAAACCACTCCCACTTACCAAGGAATCCATAATTGAGCAGCCATATTCTTCCGAAAATCTCCCCTAACCCCTCTTTTCCAAAGAGGGGAATTCCTCCCTTTTGCAAAGGGAGGGAAGGAGGGATTTAGTCTCCCGTGTATACATAACTATGGACTGACTAATATTGACAAGCAATTGACGATAAGGCGGGGCGAGAGGCTGAATTTTTGGATTATTCGGTTATTGAGTCGTTGGAATTTATTTGGGGTTTGAAATTTGGGATTTGGTTATTTCCTTTTCCTGGGCGATTACCTTCTTGGCCAGAAATTGCAGAACGATGGCTGCCAATTCTTCCGGCTTTTGCAACTCTAAATCGTGAATCCCATCTTTAACCCGCACAATTTCGACATTGGGAAGATGAACTTTCAGAAACTCTGCATTGGTCTCTGCCATATCATGATAGGTGGAGTTCCCCCCATATAGATAAAGAACGGGTGTTTGGATTGTTTTGGCCTCATCGGTGAAATCTTTCGATGTCTCGATCGTCCGGGAGATACGATACCACGAGATGCGTGAAGCCGTTTTGTTATTTTGAGATACGATCTCAATAATCTCCTTTCTCTCAGTCTCATTCATCTCTTCCCATGCTTTCCCCATCACCGATTTTGAAACAAGCTTGTCAGCAATTCCCGAACGAATCACCCCAGTGAAAATCTCTCCCACCACAGGCCATCTCAAGAAGCCTTTCATAGGCTTATAAGGAGTATTCTGATGTTTAATGCCATTACCCTCGATGGAAATAATCGTGTCCACTTTTCCCGGGTACCGAGCGGCAAGATTTAAGGCAATCGCTCCCCCATAAGAGACCCCAAAAATTCGAACTTTAGAGATCTGTAATGCCTCGATCATCTTTACGATCAAATCGGTCTGTTCCTCGATGGTGTAACCAAACCCAGACTTAGGCTTGTCAGAATCTCCTACCCCAAGATAGTCCACACAAAGCAGCTTATAACGAGTAGAAAGGTACGGAATGATTCTATTCCAGTGTCTGTATGTGCTAAAGGCTCCGGGGATGAGGAGGATGGGTTCTCCCTCTCCTGCTTCCACATAATGCAGATTATAACCCTGAACGACTACAAACTTATCTATACCATATTTGGGTTTTGAATAAATCTGGTGTCGGTCATTTTTCACCATGTAGCTGCAGCTACTAATTAAAAATACCCAAGAGAACATCAGAAGAAGGAAACCCGTTTTCTTTAATCTCATACTTAGCCTTATTCTTTTATACCGGTTTCTAAAAAATCCAATCACCATCCTCCCAGCAGATGAAGATGGAGATGAAAAAGGTAAAATCTTCTTCCACAGAACCAATAGCCATTACGCATGGGCTCCTATATTTTTGATCATCTTTAATATAATTTAAAGGGCTATGTCAACAGGAGGCTTGCCTAATGAAATCGATTGAAGGAGATCTGAAAAGAATTGCATATCACTCAATTAATATCTGATTGGATATAGGATACCTCTCTTTTATCAAAACAAACTCTCCCTTTTAAGGGGAATCATCCTTTCTCATGGCTGCAATCACACAGCGGGCTGTAACCGATACGAAGACAATAAACCCACCCATCAATGCCCATCTCCCGGGGACCTCTCCCAGTACCAGAAAGACCCATATTGGATTTAGGATGGGTTCAATACCGGGAATCAATGTCGCTTCAAGAGCCGTGACATGTTTGATCGCCTCGGAATAGAGAACATATGAAAGTCCCAACTGGACGACCCCTAAAAGGATTAATCCAACCCAACTCATTGGACTGGGCATCGACTCAAACATAAAAGGTAATCCGATCAGTCCGGTAAGAAGATTCCCAAGAATAATCGATCCCAGAGGAGATTCGTTCTTCTGTTTGCGTAAAAAGAGAATAAGAAAGGAAAAGCTTAACCCACTTAAAATGGCATAACTATTTCCCAATAGATTTCCTGCGGTCAGATGGTCAAAGAAGAAGAGAACCATCCCGCCTATGACGACAGCAATGGTTATCCAGTCGAACCATTGGGTACTTTCTCTCAAAAAACAGGCACCCAGCAAGGCAACATAAATAGGTGCAGTATATTGCAGTAGGATGGCGTTGGCTGCAGTGGTCAGCTTAGTCGCCACAACAAACAAGATGACCGTAATGGCATAAGCAACAGCTCCGCCCATCTGTGAAAAAGACCAAGATAAGCGGGAATGACGAAAGAAGACCCATAAGACGAGAACGGCAATAAGACTGCGTGAGCCTGCAATGGCAACCGGATTCCAGGAAACAATTTTTATAAGCAGGCCTCCCGAGCTCCAAAGGGTAGCTGCAACGAGCAAAAAGATGATTGCTCTATACCGTTTTTCTATTGCCATTTAAGGGTTCAATAGGCTTGACACCCATCACTGCTGAGATAGAGTCGAATCGCTCTTCTCACAGCATCAGCAAATCTTTGGAGTTGATCTTTATCCGTTCTAAGTGAATCACGCACTTTTCGGCTAATCTCCAATTGAACGCCACGCTGAGAACTCCCCTGATTGCAGATATTCTTTGGGTCAGTCCCCGTAAGCCCCTCTATTGAAGATCGAGTTTGAAAACCAGATGCTTTTAATTGGCTTTTGATTTCTGAGCATAAAAATGCGTTAAGACCTCCTACCATAACAAACGCATCTTTCCGATTGATCTGTCCATGGACGGTTACCACTACCTTGGCCTTTTCGACTGCCTTTAGTGCATGGGGTTCATCAAAAAGGTGACTCTCAATATGAAGCACACCATTTCCATCTGTTTTTAAACCTTCGAAGCTGTAGAAAGAGTGATCCTGACCTGCTACCGCTTCAGCAATCTCTGTTGTCCCCGGTTCAATCTTTCCCCCATGAGGTGCCATGACAAGAACAGGGCTATCCCTTAAATTTATCTTAATTTGATAGCCCTGACCTTCCAGTTCTTGATCCTCAAGTTCTTTAAAGCTTCTATAAGAAGAAGACATTCAACACATCCTGACCCGATTATAGAGTGTGATTAACTTTTTGATTCCAGATCATAACACCAACAGAGCATCCCACCATCAACGTTCTTCACTTTTTTGAAACCTTCCTGTTGCAGTTTGAGACAGGCCTTATAGGAGCGGAGGCCTGATTCACAGTGAACGGCAATCTCTTTTTTCTTATCGAGTTCATTGGATCGCTTTTTTAAGTCTCCTAAAGGTATCCAGGTACTATTGGGAATTCGTTTCTTCTCTACTTCATCTTTCTCTCTGACATCCAATACCTGAAAATTTTCTGCTGAAGTCTGAAGTCTCTCTCTTACCTCCGAAGCCTGGATCCCTTCTACCTTACCCTCCAATTTGTTCATCAGCACATTAGCTGCCACGATGACGGGTGAAAGGACCGGACTGAATGGAGGGGCATAAGCGAGATCCACGGAGGCCAACTCCCGACAGGTCATTTTCCCATGAAGGGCCATTGCCAGGATATCAATGAATTTATCTGAAGGTCCTTCTCCAATCGCCTGTCCTCCGAGAATACGGCCTGTTCCTTTATCGGCGATCACCTTTAGGGTTGACTCCTTACCTCCCGGATAATAGTGAGCTCGATCATATCCTCTGACAATGGCCTGAATGGGATGTAGGCCTTCCTTCTCGGCTTCCCTCATACTTAATCCAGTCTTAGCCACATTGAAATCAAATGTCTTAAAGATCGCTGTTCCCATGACTCCCGGAAAAGTCGTACTCCCACCGCAGACATTTGCGCCTATGACTCTCCCCTGTTTATTCGCGGTTGAACCCAAAGGGATCCAAACCTTCTTTCTTGTCACAAGATGAGTCGTCTCTGCGCAATCGCCAGCGGCATAAACGCCTTCGGCACTTGTTTCCATTTTCTCATTAACCCAGATTGCTCCTGTCTCACCAATCCTTAAGCCTGCTTGTTTTGCCAATTCGACTTGAGGACGAACCCCAAGACTCATCAAAACCACATCTGCTTCTAACTCACGGGATACTGTCTGAACATGGGTCACCTTCCCCTCTTTCCCTTTTAATGCTTTAATCCCCTCCGAGGTAAAGATCTTCACTCCTTTCTTCTCCAGGTATTGTCGGAGGATGCCGGCAAAATCTTCATCGAAGAGCGTCAAAATTTGAGGAGCCAGTTCAACAATCATTACATTTTTGCCTAAACGGACAAGTGATTCTGCCATCTCGAGTCCAATATAACCCCCTCCTGCAATCACTACATTCCGGATGCTCTCTGATCGAATACCTTGAAAGATGGCATCGGCATCGAAGATAGAACGAAGATAGAAAACATTGTTCAGATCCATGCCTTCAATTTCAGGCCGAATGGGATAGGC
>Ga0299915_10002002_pt1 | contig 14928 bp, 11 predicted proteins | sample RVTome_13_FD_200263 | JGI IMG/M metagenome (GOLD analysis project Ga0299915, IMG submission 200263) | Soil microbial communities from uranium-contaminated site in the Upper Colorado River Basin, Wyoming, United States - RVT92D227 (version 2) ... | reverse complement strand
GCTCGTGCACCATTCGGACAGGAGCGTGCAGTACCTGTCGATCCGCTACACGGAGAGGCTGGCAGAGGCGGGCAGAGCGACTTCGGTTGGCAGCCGCGGCGATTCCTACGACACAACGCCCTGGCGGAGTCGGTGATCGGGCTCTATAAGGCTGAGCTGGTCTCCGGGCGCGGCCCCTGGCGCGGGTGCGAGGACCTCGAACTGGCAACGCTGGAATGGGTGGACTGGTTCAACCGCCACAGGCTATTCAGCAGCATCGGCTACATCCCGCCCGCTGAGTACGAAGCCATGCGCTATCCTGAACCCGTCCCGGCTGGGGCAGGCACTCAATGCTTCGAACCTCCATCAAACCAGGGGCGGTTCACCGACTTCGCTCGTTTTGGTGAGAACTGGGCATTAGCCACACCTGAGGAAAAGCACCAGATGCTTGGCTGCATATTCGAAAGCTTGTACGTGCAGTTCCGAACTGGCCAGATCGTAGAAGTCGCGACGAAGACCGGGTTTAGATGGGCGCTTGAGGGGGCAGGAATAACAAAGCAGCCAGAAGGCAGCTCTAAAGTTTTAGTGATTGGCGACCCCGATGGGGATCGGGGTCGCCAATCACTAACCTCACCTCGCTGGGGAGGACTGCTCTTAGTTAACCCGGCGCCGCCCCATCAGGTGTTGACAAGTCGAACGATAGGATTGCCTGCAAAGACCGGGCGCGAGGCACGAATGCTCCAGCTGTACTTTGACGGCTTCTGATGCCCAGTTCGGCCAGCCGTGATGATCTTTCAGTACCCCGAGCGCGGGTCGATAGGTTGCTCCCCCTGGGACGGTGGCTTGTGGCCCGACAGTATCGCTCTGGTTACACTGGAGCGAAGTGTCTAATGCTTCTAACGAACATCGGCAGGAGGTAATCCGGGCCGATTCATTACAGCTTGTCGAGCCGGAACAGCTTTGCTCCGCATACCGGACATGAACCTGACACTCCAGTTCGTCCGTCCTTGGTTGTGATCACCGTCGGGTGTCTGATCTCCCTGATTGCGCGGCATCTAAGGCAATAAGCTTGCACAGGGCAGCCTCCTTTCAGGATCGCGAGCCGTCGCTTAAAGTGCCGACTTCCTCCGGAGTCGCACCAACCCAAAAGGCAGGACATCGCGGCGCTGGGCCGGCCGTCAACCATGCCGCATGGCGCAGGATCAGCAGCGCGTCCACGGCATCGATGAGGCTGTGGCAGTTGACGTCGCCGACATTTGTCACGCAATCGCCAGAGGAGAGGCTGGCGACGTGGCGAAGGGTCATAAGGGCAGCGAGAGCATCAACATCACCATGCAGTCAACGTCGCCCTTGTCCGGCAAATAGGCATGCAGGTCAATGACCTTTTCCACTGTCTTCGAGCTTACGTCTATCACGGAGACGCTATCTGAACGAAGGTTTAGGTTCCGGACTGGGGGCGTCTTAGACGCGAGATCTCCTGGTCCAAGCCCCGAATGCGGAGGGACATCTCCTGGAGGATTCGGAAGGCTAGAGAGGGGTCTTCGTGCACTCGCCGCAGGAATGCCCGCTTGTCCAGGGTGAGCACCCGGGGGACAGATCACGTGCCAGGACGGCAACACCGGAGCCGTCGTGTGGTAACATGCTTTGGTAACATGCTTATTGTAATCGGGGGGTGGCGATTTGGAGGTTATCAGCTCAAAATGGGAAATCCTGGTTCACAAACTGTCCGCTTTACGCTGGGTTTTAGGCCTCGCATTCATTGCCCTAACGCTTCTCTTAGTGGGCTGTACCGGCGACAACGTTCGAATTGATTTCGCCCGCCGTGAACAGCCAACCCCTCTCCCCACTACCTCCCCCCCTTCAGCCGTTGCCATTCGTATGGCGGTGGCCCCTATCCTCCCTGCATTGGTCACGTCGGACATCTATCAGCAATTGGCGGACTACGTCGGCGAGAAGCTGGGACAGCCCGTAGAGCTAGTTCAGGGGAAGACATTCGCCGAAATCAACGACCTTGTGAAATCTGGCGATGCCAGTCTCGCTCTGGTCGGCACGCTCCCTTATCTCCAGGGCCGTGAGGATTTCGGCATGGAACTGCTGGTGGCGCCCATGGTCAACGGTGAGACCTTCTACTATTCACTGCTCATCGTGAGACGGGACGTGGAGGCCAATTCTCTGGCCGATCTGCGTGGTGCCAGCTTCGCCTTTTCCGACCCCATGTCTAACGCTGGACGTCTGGCCCCTCTTTACCAGCTAGCCCGCATGGGGCAAACCCCCGACTCTTTTTTCAGCCGCACAATCTTCACCTACTCCTACGGCGGCAGCATCCGCGCCGTCGCTGATGGAATCGTGACGGCTGCTGCTGAGAGCAGCCTCGTCTTCGATTACTTAAGCCGTGCAGAGCCTGCCCTGATCGAGAGGATCAAGGTTGTTGAAAGGTGGGGCCCCTTTGGCATTAACCCGTTCGTGGTGAGCCCGCACCTCGATCCACGGCTCAAAGAGCAGTTACGCCAAATCTTTCTGGACATGGACACGGATCCCCAGGGGAAGTTGGTCCTTCGCAAGATCGGGGTGGACCGGTTCGTAATCCCTGATGACAGCATCTACGATTCGGTCCGGCTGATGTGGTCCTATGTCCGGGGGCGTGGGTTAACGCCGTAGGGTGATGGTGTATGAGTCTACGCTTTAAGATCGTCGCAGCTATCGCCGGGCTGATCCTGTCCCTGGGTCTGAGCGGCACCCTGCACGCGCGGTTCACTCTTTCTGGCATTTCAGAGGGTGAGTTGGAGAGGCGGGCACTAGCCATCTCCCGAGACCTGGAGAGCCAGGCCGGCGAGCTCCTGCTTACCAACGACATCTACAGTCTGTACAGTCGCGTCAACGACCTGGCATTGAATAGCGATGACCTTCGCTATGTGATGGTCTTTGATGCCGGGGGGAATGTTAAGGCCAGCACGTTCCCTGAGGGCCTGCCCGTAGGGCTGAGGGAGGCCAATTCTGTTCCCGTGGGTGGGGAATACTCCCTGACCACCATCAGCACCAGCGAGGGTGACGTGCTGGATGCCGCGTACCCGATCCTGGGCGGGAAGGCGGGTGTCATCCGCCTGGGCTTCACGAAAGAGCGGTTGGAGGGCCAAGTGAACCGCCTGACATTCACCCTCCTTGCTCTTACGGGCGGTGTTCTCCTGGCTGGTCTTCTTGTGGCCTATCTGCTCGCCACTGTCCTGACCCGCCCCCTTTCCCGGCTGGTGGAGGCGGTGCGTGGGGTCGGCCGGGGCGAGCTATCCCGGAAAGTGGCTATCTCCGGGCATGACGAGGTGGGCCAGGTGACGGCAGCCTTCAACGCCATGACAGAAAAGCTGCGTGAGAAGGAAGAGAATCGGAGGCAGCTTCTGGCCAAAGTCATCGCTGCCCAGGAGCAGGAGCGAAGGCACATCGCCCGGGAGCTGCACGATGAGGCAGGGCAGATCGTTACTTCGTTATTGCTGGGCCTTGCGCACCTGGAGCACTCCTCGGTCGATCCTGCCATCCACAGTAAGGCCACCGAACTGCGGTCGCTGGCAGAGGCCACCCTAGACATGATGAAGGACATGGCCCTGAAGCTGCGCCCCAGCACCCTGGATGATGTCGGGCTGGTGGCAGCCCTCCAGCGATATGTCGCCGACTATGGCCGGAGGTACGGTCTGGAGGCAGATTTCCATTCCACCGGGTTCAACGGAGTAAGACTGGAGCCTCAGACAGAAACAGCCCTCTACCGCATAGCCCAGGAGGCCCTGACGAACGTGATTAAACACGCCCGGGCCCATAGCGTCAGCGTCCTGCTGGAGCGGCGCAACAATCAGGCGATCCTGGTGGTGGAGGACGATGGCCTGGGGTTCGACACGGAGACCCTTCGTCACTCTGGAGCGCCCGCGCACAAGCTAGGCATCCTGGGTATGGAGGAGCGGGCGGTTCTGGTGGGCGGTACCCTGACCATCGAATCGCAGCCTGGAGGCGGGACAGCCGTCTTCGTGGAAGTGCCCGTAGAAAGCGGATCATGATGGGACCCACCCGTATCCTCATCGCGGACGACCACGCCGTGGTGCGATCGGGACTACGCCTCATCCTCGGCACCCAGCCGGACCTGGAGGTGATAGGAGAAGCCAGCACTGGCGAGGAGGCGGTGGAGAAAGTGATCGCCCTACGTCCGGACATTTTGCTCCTGGACATAGCCATGCCTGGCCTCAACGGCCTCGAAGCCGCCCGCCAGATCCGCCAGCAGGCACCCCAGGTACGCATCATAGTCCTGACCATCTATGACGACGAAGCCTATCTGCGCCAGTTCCTGGAGATGGGCGCCGCAGGCTATGTTCTGAAGAAGGCCGCCGACACGGAGCTTGTGGACGCGATCCGCATCGTGGAGCGGGGAGAAGCCTTCGTCTACCCATCCCTCATGAGGCAGGTTATCGACTCGTACTTGAAGCAGCCGCCACCTTCTCACGACCGCAAGGCCACTGCGGAGCTATCGGCACGGGAGATGGAGGTGCTGCGGCTGGTGGCCCTGGGCTATACGGCCCAGCAGGTCGCCGACCAGCTCTATATCAGCGTCAGCACGGTGCAGACGCACCGGGCGCATATTATGGAGAAGCTAGGCTTCCGCAGCCGTGCCCAACTGGTGCGTTATGCCCTGGCCAGGGGCCTCCTGCAGGAGCCTCCTAACTGACCCCGGAACGGCATCAGCAAGTTCTACGATCTCATCCAGGAGGGCGCCTCCCCTTCAGATATACATCGCCTGTGATCAGGCGCCGCCCGCCGCACCGATCATCTCTCGGTAAGAGCCAAGACCAGGGTGATGTTGGACCCTTGCCTCATCGCAGACAGAGGGTTATTGGTCCCCCAGCCATAGCAGAGGAAGGGCCAGGGCATAACTTCCAAACAGCATCGGCAATTGCCACGATCACATCCCCCTTCCCCACGATAGACGTCTCGCCAAATTCCATAGTAAGTGCCATAGCGAACCTGACTTTTCCCGATACCCAAGCTGTCGCTCCTTAGATATGTTGGTTCGGTGAGCATATGCCGACCGGGAGGAGGATGGCTATGACACATTGGATGTGCACGAGTTGCGGGTACTATCTCCAAGCCGTTAACCCACCCGAGCGCTGCCCTAGTTGTGCAGAGGCCTGCGCCTTCAACAATGTGACCTGTTACCGGGCCGAGTGCGGATGGGAGGGGAACATAGATCCGGTGCTTGTGGGTTCTACCCTGAGAGCCCGGGCGGGAGCACCCGCAAGGGTTACATCTGGGCCCGTGCCCGTCGTGGAGGCTTTGCCATCACTGTACATGGAGGCCTGTCCCTCACAGTTCATCTTCGGTAGCCTCACCCAAGAGCAAAGGCAGCAGGTGAGAAGCCTAGGACGCACCGAGACCTACGAGGCTGATGCCATCATCTGTAGCCAAGGCGCTGAGGCGCGCAAGCTCTATTTCGTGGAAGAGGGGCAGGTAGCTGTGGAATGCGAGGCCCCAGGCGGGACACCCATCCCTATGACTACCGTCTCTTCCGGCGGGGCCTTCGGCTGGTCAGCGCTTGTGCAGCCCTACATACTCACTGCTACCGTGGTGGCATTGTCCAAGACCAAGGTTCTCGCGATCGAACGGGATGCCCTGCTAGCGTTGATGCAGGTTGATCCTAGGATGGGCCATGCAATAATGCAGGACATTGCGAGCGTCACCGCCCAGCGGCTGCGAACCCTGGAACTGGAGATAATCGGGCTCGCCCAAGACAACCGCTATCGGTGAGGGGATGACACATAAACTGGCGACTTGGATCGACCAGTTCAGCGCATCGGGCCGGGTGGGTGGCGGGCGCTGCATCACCTGGTGTCCGGTTGCCATCGATATTACGAGAGGAAGCTGGCGCAATCCGCCAGAGTAAACAACGGAGCTGACAGAAAGGAGGAGAATGATGGTTATAGAGAACAAGGTGAGGGTGACGTTCTAGGGTGGACCTGGATGGTTGCGCCCTACCGCTGGCATTTCGACGCTCGGGCAGCAGAGGCGATGACGGCAAGCCTCTCCGATCCGACGCGTGTCCAGCCCCATTCACGTTCAAAGGATGCGACCTTGGCCGACTTAGTTGGTACGGTGGTGCTGATCAGTGGCAGAACCGTTTTCGTTTTCTCCTAGTCTCCCATTGCTTACAAAGGAGGAACGCCTTGCGGCTGCTATTCGGTCGCAAGGTGTTTTTCTGACCGAAGATCGGATAAGGAGATCGGTCTTATGATCAAATTAAGCCGAAGACATTTCCTTCTATTCAGCGGCGCGGGCAGTGCGGGCCTCCTCCTACGAACTGGCCCCGCTCATGCCGAAGACGGCGGCCTCAACTTTCCGCTGCACAAGAGGGTAGGCGAGGCCACCAGCATCTGTCCCTACTGCGCTTGCGGTTGTGGCCTGCTCGTCGCCACCGACGAGCAGGGACACATCAGCAATGTCGAAGGTGATCCGGAGAATCCGATCAACCGCGGCCGGCTCGACCCGAAATCCATCGCGGTGCGACAGCTTGTCAACAGCCCGCTGCGACTCCACACCGTCAAGTACCGCGCCCCGGGCTCGACGCAGTGGGAGGAGAAGTCCTGGGATTGGGCGATTGGCGAAATCGCGAATCGCGTGAAAAAGACGCGTGACGAAACGTTCGTCCCCACCGTCAAGGTGGGCGACAAGGACGTGACCGTCAATCGCACCGAGGGCGTCGCCTGGCTGGGCGGCGCAGCCAACAACAGCGAGGACTGCTACCTCGCGGCCAAACTGATGCGGTCACTCGGAGTGGTGTATCTCGAACACCAGGCGCGGCTCTGCCACTCCTCCACGGTGGTCGGTCTCGCCCCCACATTTGGTCGCGGCGCGATGACGAATGACTGGTTGGACTTCAGGAACGCCGATGTCATCGCCATCATTGGCGCGAACCCCGCCAGTAACCATCCCGCCTCATTCTTCTGGATCAACGATGCGCGCTCGCGCGGCGCAAAACTGATCGTCGTGGATCCCGCATTCACCCGTAGCGCAACGTCTGCTGATCTGTACGCCCCCATCCGTCCTGGCACGGACATCGTCTTCCTCGGCGCGCTGATTAACTATGCGATCCAAAACAGGCTCTACAATGAAGAGTACATCAAAGCGTACACTAACGCGCTGACGCTTATCAATCCTGACTTCAAAGGTCCCGCCGACCTGGACGGCTTTTTCTCCGGTTTCAACAAGGAGACCAGCAGATACGATAACACAACCTGGAAATACCAGACTGAAAAGGTCACGGTCAAGGTCAAAGAGAAAGACGCGTCCGGCAACGAGGTCGAAGTCGAGAAAGAGGTGGGTGTCCCGAAGCAGGCGGCAACGCTCGACGAGCCGAACACAGTCTGGTCGCATATGAAAACGCACTATGCGCGCTATACGCCCGAAATGGTCGAGCGCGTCTGCGCTACCCCCAAGGACAAGTTTCTCGAAGTGGCAAAGCTCTTCTGCTCTACCGGCGCGCCGGACAAGTCGGGCACCATCATGTACGCCATGGGGCAGACACAGCACACCGTCGGCACTCAGAACGTGCGCTCGATAGCGATCCTGCAACTCGTGCTCGGCAACATCGGCCTCCCCGGCGGCGGCGTCAACGCCCTGCGCGGCGAATCGAACGTGCAGGGCTCAACCGATATGGCTTTGCTGTACCACGATCTGCCCGGCTATCTTGGCGCGCCGACTGACAAGCATCCTGATTTCAAGACCTACTCCGGCAAGTTCGATACGACGAGTTACTTGGTCAATGGTCCGCGCTTTTTCACAACCTTGATGAAGGCGTGGTACGGCGATGCCGCCAAACCGGAGAACGATTACGCCTACAACTACCTCCCCAAGACCAGCGGCGACTACTCCTGGATCTCCCTGTTCCACGCGATGTACGCCGAAAAGATCAAGGGGCTGTTCTGCATGGGACAGAACCCCGCCGTGTCGGGTCCCAACGCACGGATGGAACGCCAGGCGTTGACGAAACTTGACTGGCTGGTCGTGATGGACCTGTTTGGAACCGAGACGGCGAATTTCTGGCAAGCCCCCGGGACTGATCCCAAAACGGTTCAGACGGAAGTGTTCCTCCTGCCCGCCCTGGACGCGATGGAAAAAGAGGGTTCGATCGTCACCAGCGGTCGGCGAATTCAGTGGCGCCCCCGTGTCGCGGCTGGACCAGGCGAAGCCAAGACGGACATCTGGATTCTCGACCGCTTAACCAAGGCGCTCAAAAAGGCATACAACGGATCAACCGACGTGAAGGATCGCCCGATCCTCGATCTGGTGTGGGACTATGGCGAGGATCCAGAGCCGGATGTGTGGCTGGTCGCACGCGAGATCAACGGCTACGCGAGGGAAGACGTGAAGGATGCCACCGGCAATGTCATCCTGACCAGGGGAAGTCTCCTGAGCGCGTTTGCCACCATCGCCTCGGCGGCGAATTACGACGCGATTGCGTGCGGCACCTGGATCTACGCCGGCTACTTTGCGCCAGCGGACGACGGGCGCGGCGTTTGGCGTCCAGCGGCGCGGCGACGCGGGCAGAGCGATCCAGGCAACTTGGGCTTGTATCCGTACTGGGGCTTTACGTGGCCCGCCAATCGCCACATCCTCTACAATCGCGCCTCCGCGCGCCCCGACGGCAAGCCGTGGGCAGAAAATAAGAAGTTGATCTGGTGGGATGCCGATCAGAAGAAGTGGGTGGGCTATGACGTGCCCGACTTTGCCCCGACTAAAGCCCCGGACGCCAAAGCGAATCCGGCAGGCACCGGCTTGGCAGCGCAATCCGGCACCGACGCCTTCCTGATGAAGGCCGATGGCAAGGGCTGGCTGTTCGCTCCGACCGGTCTCAACGAGGGTCCACTGCCGGAGCACTATGAGCCGCTCGAAGCGCCGATGAAGAACGCGCTTTCGAGTTGCCAGATCAACCCGGTCGTCAAAGTGTGGGCGACAGACAAAGGCATGCCGATTGGCGACAACATCGGTACCAGCGACGAATACCCGGTTGTGTGCACGACGTTCCGTCTGGTCGAACACTGGCAAGCCGGCGCGATGTCGCGCACGCTCCCCTGGCTCGCCGAGATTCAACCCGATTTGTTCGTGCTGATCGGCAAGGAACTGGCGGAGGAGCGGGGCATAAAGAACGGTGAGATGGCGAAAATCGTTTCGGCGCGCGGCGAAATCAAAGCGGTCGCCCTCGTCACGACGCGCCTGAAGCCGCTCAACATCGGTGGCAAGACAGTTCACATGGTCAGAATACCCTGGCATTACGGTTGGGAAGGCATTGCCAAAGGTGATGTTGTCAATGACCTGTCACCTCACGTCGGCGATGGCAACACAATGATTCCGGAATACAAGGTGTTCCTAGTGGACGTAAAGAAGGCATAGCCATGATCAGCAAAGATCGTCGATCCGCGGTCCTTCCGGAAGGGTGGTGAACGCTATGACTGTCGCAATTCTATTCGATGCAACCAAATGCACTGGCTGTCGCGGCTGCCAGGTGGCATGCAAGCAGTGGAACGATCTGCCGGGAGAGGTCACACACAACTTCGGTAGCTACCAGAACCCGCGGTGGCTTTCAGCCGATACCTGGCTGCTGATGGAATTCCGGGATGTGGAGAACGGGAACGGTCTGCAATGGAGCTTCCTGCGGCGGGCCTGCATGCACTGTCACGATCCGGCCTGCGTATCGGCGTGTCCGGTAGGAGCCCTATACAAGACGGATGCGGGCCCTGTGCTGTATCACGCCGATCGCTGCATCGGCTGCCGCTACTGTATGCTGGCCTGCCCCTTCAACATTCCCACCTTTACCTGGGATAGGGGTTTAATTGAGGGGGCAGTCATTCGCAAGTGCACCTTCTGCCGAGACCGGATAAGCAACGGGCTGATACCAGCCTGCGTCAAGACCTGCCCGTCTGGCGCCCTCATGTTCGGAGAGCGGGATGATCTCATCGCCGAAGCGGAGGCCAGGATCCAGGCCCAGCCCGACAAGTACTTGTCCCGCATCTACGGCAAGGAGGAGGCGGGCGGCACCTCCGTCCTTTACATCTCCCACTTCCCATTCGAGGAGTTGGGCCTGCCCCGCCTGGGATCGGAGCCCGTGCAGGAAAACACCAAACACATCATGGAGATAGCTACGCCTGCCGTTCTGGGGGGCTTACTGGTTGGGCTGAGCGGTCTCTCCTGGGTTATCAGGCGTCGGCAGCGGATGATGGGCAAAAGCGGAGGCTCAGGTCATCAAGGAGATTAAGGAGGCATCGTCATGATGAAAGCAACGGCCCTGCGCCGTCCTGTTCTATCTCCCGCCGTTATTGTGCTGGGCGGCCTGATGATCTTTGGTTTGGTGCTAGCCATAATCCGCTACGTCAATGGCATCGGCGCTGTCAGCGGCCTGAACGATAACACGGCCTGGGGTCTATGGATTAGCTTCGACCTCTTGTGCGGTGTGGCCTTGGCCGCCGGGGGCTTCGTCACGGCCACAGCCGTGTACATCCTTGGCCAGGAGCGGTACCGGCCCATCGCTCGCCCGGCCGTCCTCACTGCCTTCCTGGGCTACCTCATGGTGATCTTGGCCCTTCTGGTGGACCTGGGCCACCCGGAGCGCATCGTCTACCTGCTCGTCTTCTGGAATCCACACTCGGTCATGTTTGAGGTAGGCTGGTGTGTAATGTTGTACAGCATAGTGCTTGCCTTAGAGTTCAGCCCTATGCTCTGGGAGCGGCTGGGGCTGGAGCCGTTCCGCCGAATCATCGAAGCCGTCATCATACCGCTGGCCATCGCCGGCACGACGCTGTCCACGCTGCACCAGTCTTCTCTGGGTTCGCTGTTCGTCATCGCACCCGAGAAGCTGAGCAAGATCTGGTATACGCCATTCATACCACTAGAGTTCTTCCTAACGGCAGTGGCGGTGGGCCCGGCCATGGTGATCCTAGAGTCTACCATTAGTTCCCGGGTCTTCCGGCGAGGGCTGCACCTAGACCTCTTAGGCGGCCTGGCCAAGGTGATCCCGTTTGTGCTGGCCGCCTATATGGCTGTCAAGTTCGGCGATCTGGCTGGATCGGGGGAGCTAAGCCTGCTGACCAAATGGAATCTGGAGAGCGGCCTCTTCTGGCTGGAGATCATAGGCTTTGTGTTCCTGCCCATGGTGCTGTTCTCGCTTCCGGCAGTCAGGCGAAGTAACGCTGGGCTCTTGTTCAGCGCTTTCCTGGTCATCAGCGGGGTGGTCCTCAGCCGCTTCGCCGTGAGCCTTATCGCGCTGAGCAAGCCGGAATTCGCCTCCCCGTATGCGCCCCAGTGGACGGAATTCATAATCACCATCTCCGTGGTCGCCTGGGGTGTGGCCACCTTTGGCCTGGTGGCACGCTATCTGCCTCTGTTCAGCGAGCCCGCGCACGGCGAGGCAGAAGCGTAATGGTGGAACCAGCGGTATACGAACGGGTCGGACAGCGGTTGCGGCAGGAGGCGGCTAAGCGGCCCGAGCTGGCTGGTATAGTCGATCTTTATTGTGCGCTGCTGGAGGCCCAGGCCCAGGCTCAGGTCGAGCCGGGCACCCCCCTGGACGCCACAGAGGGCGCTGACCGCTTGAGGCACGGGCTGCCGCTGCTCTCACCAGAGGCGCTGGCAGCGGATGGTCCGGCCCTAGCCGAGCTCTGTGATCGGATAGCTTCTATCGTGGCTGAGCACCGGCCGGAGCTGGCGGACGCTGTGGGGGCGGTACGGGCATGGCTGAACCGAGAGCGCGAGCACCTGGGGGCCCTGGCGGTGGAGTATCTGCGCGAGGGCCACATTGACGAAGGCGAGGACGCTGGCGTCCTCGCCTTCGTCTTCGATAGCGCTCTACATCCTTTCCTGCGGGCGCGCGCTTTGGCGCTGGAGCCTCTAGTGGAGGACGGCGCTTGGTATCGCGGCTTCTGCCCCGTTTGTGGCGGCGAGCCCGACTTCGCCGCCCTGGACCGCCAGGGCGGGCGTCGGCGGCTCCTCTGCTCGCACTGCGACAGCGAGTGGACATTTCAGCGCGTGGCCTGTCCCTTCTGCGGCAACAATGACCCGCGCCGGCTGGCCTACTACCCCAGCGACGACGGGGTCTATCGCCTCAACGTCTGTGAGGCCTGTCGCCGCTACATCAAGACCATTGACCTGCGCGAGGTGGCGGGCGAGCGCCTCCTGGCAGTGGAACGCGTCTTGACGGCGGGTATGGACTTGGCTGCCCAGAAAGCCGAATATCGGCGCGAGTGAGGGGGCCGTGATCAAGCATTACGGCTATCACCATAAGTCGCTGCGGGTGGATCTCTCCTCGCGCACCAGCGAGCTCCAGGAGCTGCCAGATCGACTGCTGCGAGACTCCGTGGGCGGCGTGGGCCTGGCGACCTACCTTCTATATGAGAACATCCCGGCCGGCTGTGATCCCCTATCGTCAGATAATGCCCTCATTCTCGCCGCGGGCCCGTTGGTGGATACCCCCGTCACCACGTCTGCTAAGTACGCGGTGGCGGCCAAATCGCCACTCACCGGCTTCATCGGCGACTCCATGTCCGGCGGCCACCTGGCTATCGAACTCAAGCGAACGGGAGTGGACGCCCTAGTCATTACCGGCGCCGCCGACGATCTGACCTGTCTGGTCATCGAGGATGGTCAGGTTCGGTTCATGTCCGCTACACATCTGGTGGGCTTGGGGACAGAGGAGACCGAGGCGGCCGTCCACCGCCAGTTCGGTGGGCACCTGCGGGTGGCGGCTATTGGCCCCGCCGGCGAGAACTTAGTGCGCTACGCGACGATAAGCAACGACGGCCGCCAGGCAGGTCGAACGGGCAACGGCGCGGTCATGGGCGCCAAGCGGCTGAAGGCCATCGCCGTGGCTGGGAGCCAGCAAGTCAGCGTGGCCCGTCCGGCTGATCTCAGGACAAGGGCGCAACGGCTGGCAGAGCGCAGCCTTGGTCCAGCCACGGCCAAGTACCGCCAGGTGGGGACGCCAGCCAACCTCCTCGTCCTCCAGCGCCTGAGGGCTCTCCCCAGCTACAACTTCCGCGGTACCACCTTTGAGTATGCCGACCGCCTGAGCGGGGAGCAGCTCTGCCATCGCCACCTCGCCTCCGTCTCGTCCTGTGCCTCCTGCGCCATCGGCTGTACCCATCTATATCGCACCCTGGATGGAGCGACCACCAGCAGGCTTGAGTACGAAACCTTGTTCGCTCTGGGCCCCTTATTAGGCATCGATGACCCCAATGTCGTCATCCGCGCCGCCGCCCTTTGCGACCGGCTGGGCCTGGACAGCATCAGCACCGGTGGCTCCATCGCCTGGGCCGTGGAGTGTGTCGAACGAGGGCTGCTTCAGTACAGCGGCCTCCGGTTCGGCGGCGGCGCGGCCCTCCTTTCCATCATCGAGAAGATCGCCTGTCGAGAGGGCCTGGGCGACCTGCTGGCTGAGGGCTGTCGGCGAGCCGCTGCGGAGCTGGGTGGGGGCTCGGCGGAGTGGGCGATGCATGTCAAGGGACTGGAGCTGCCAGGCTATGAGCCGCGCAGCCTCAAGACTTTAGCCCTAGGGCTGGCTGTCGCCACGCGGGGGGCTTGCCACAATCGCTCGGCTGCCTATCAGCCGGATGTGGCGGGGCTGGTAGATCGTTTCAAGGCGGAAGAAGATCGCGGCCGATTGGTGGCCGAGGGGGAGGACCAAGAGGCACTCCTCGACTCACTGACTTTATGCAAGTTCATCCGCGGCTGCTTCGCCGATTTCTACGTCGAGGCGGCTGCCATCTACAACGCGGTCACCGGGTTCGATCTCACACCTGAAGAGTTGCACCGGGCTGGCGAGCGCATCGTTAACCTGAAGAAAGCGTTCAACATCCGCGAGGGCTGGCGGCGCCAGGACGACACGCTGCCGTCGCGCATCCTGCATGATGCGCTCCCTGATGGCAAGGTGCAAGGAGTTGGCCTCAGCCAAGCGGATCTCGACCTGATGATAGATGGGTATTATCGTGCGCGGGGATGGACGCCGGACGGGTTGATCTCAGAGGGGAAGCTGAAAGAGTTGGACCTGGGCGACCTCGCCCCCGTCAAGGCAGAAGCGGTGCTGGTGGGCTGATGGGCACGAGTCACGGATGCCGGCCGTCGGGAGTGAGCGGCGTCGTCTTGGCTGGCGGCGAGAGCCGGCGCCTGGGACGGAACAAGGCGCTGGAGCGCATCGGCGGCCAGGCGCTCATCGAGCGGGTATTGGAGAGCATCGCTCCTCTGACTGCGGAGGTTATCGTGGTGGTCGCCTCGCCTGAACAGGCGGCGGCCCTCCCCCTGCCGCCCGGGGTGCGGACGGTGAGCGACCGCTATCCCCGCTGCGGCTCGCTGGGCGGCATCTACACCGGCCTGAGCACCAGCCGCGAGCCATGGGCCCTGGTAGTGGCCTGCGACATGCCCTCCCTTAACCCAAGACTCCTGCGCTGCCTGATGACGATGCGAAGGAACGCCGATGCCGTAGTTCCCCGCCTGAAAGGACAACCGGAGCCCTTGCACGCCCTCTACTCCAAGACGTGCCTGGAGCCCATGGAGCGTATGCTAGAGGCGAGGCAGCTCAAGATCGCCCCTGTGTTTGAGGCGGTGCGGGTCCGGTATGTGGACGAAAGGACTATCGACCGCATCGACCCCGGCCACCGCAGCTTTTTCAACGTCAACTCCCCCACCGATGTGGAAGAGGCGCTAGGCATGCCAGATATCTATGGCGGTGTTGCTTCCAAAAGGTAGGTGAAGATGACAAGTCTCTGTACTGGGTCAAGACATGTCGGACACCGCCTCCTTTCTTTGGTGGTTGTTGAGCCAGTTTTGGTAGAACTCCTGGGCGTGAGGTAGCCCAAGGCTTGATGGGGCCGCACCCTTTCATGGACCTGGTTCCAAGCTATGAGGGCGCTCTCTAGCCCGCCGAGATTGGCGGGCAGATCC
>Ga0299915_10002001_pt1 | contig 14936 bp, 15 predicted proteins | sample RVTome_13_FD_200263 | JGI IMG/M metagenome (GOLD analysis project Ga0299915, IMG submission 200263) | Soil microbial communities from uranium-contaminated site in the Upper Colorado River Basin, Wyoming, United States - RVT92D227 (version 2) ... | reverse complement strand
TTGTTCGCTATAGCTATTGACAGCGCAAGTCGAAAGGCGCGCAGGCAAGGCCTCTCGCACTTGCCTATTCTCCAGCGTGGATAAAAAACTGTCCCCAAAATGCTACGGAATGGTCTGATTAAAGGTCAGGATCGAAGGACTTCCCCGGCCGCAGCCCTTCGGGGCGCGGCGGCGGGCGGGCATCTGCTGCGTTGCCGCTCCTCGACGATGCACCGGGGCGTCGCCTGCGTCGAGGAACCCGATGGGGCGCAACGCAGCAGCCTTACTGCAGCGCGGATTCACGGTATTCGCCGAAGACCTCGCGCAGAGCGCTGGAAATTTCGCCGACGGTGGCGAGCGCTTCCACGGCAGCAAGGAAGGCGGGCATGAGGTTTTCGCCGGCTGACGCCGCCTGGCGCAGGCGCGCGAGGGCGTCGGCGCAGGCCGCCGCATTGCGCTCTTTCCGCAACCGCAGCAGGCTCTCGCACTGCTCCCGGCCCACCTGTTCGTCCACCACCATGATCTCGAGCGGAACGGCCCTGTCGCCGGTGAAGCGGTTGACGCCGACGATCACCATGTCTCCCGCCTCGATCTGTCGCTGAACCCGGTAAGCCGATTCCTGGATCTCCCGCTGCACGTATCCGGATTCGATGGCGTGCAGCATGCCCCCCATGGAATCGATCCTGCGGATGTATTCGGCGGCCTCGGCTTCCAATTTATCCGTCACCGCCTCTACCGCATAAGCACCGCCCAGCGGGTCGACCGTGTTGGCGATGCCGCTCTCGTGTGCGATGATCTGCTGAGTACGGAGCGCCACTCTTGCGGCTTCGGCGCCCGGCAGAGCCAGCGCCTCATCCATGGAGTTGGTGTGCAGCGACTGCGTTCCGCCGAGAACCGCGGCCAGCGCCTGCAGCGCAACGCGTACGATGTTGTTCTCCGGCTGTTGCGCCGTCAGCGTGCTCCCCGCCGTCTGGGTATGGAAGCGCAAGGTCCAGGAGCGGGGATTGGTCGCGCCGAAACGCTCGCGCATTATGCGCGCCCACAGGCGGCGCGCCGCGCGGAACTTGGCGACTTCCTCGAGCAGGTTGCTGTGAGCATTGAAGAAGAAGGACAGTTGGCCGGCAAAGTCGTCGACGGCCAGGCCGGCCGCCATGGCGCTCTCGACATAGGCGATGCCGTCGGCCAGGGTGAAGGCGATCTCCTGCACCGCGGTGGCGCCGGCCTCGCGGATGTGATACCCGCTGATGGAGATCGTATTCCAGCTGGGCACATGATGCCGGCAGAAGGCGATGAGGTCCGTCGTCAAGCGCAGCGATGGCGCCGGGGGATAGATGTAGGTGCCCCGAGCGATGTATTCCTTGAGGATATCGTTCTGCACCGTGCCGCGCAGCGCAGTCCATGGGACGCCGCGGCGCCGCGCCAGGGCCAGGACCATGGCGAGAAGAATTCCGGCCGTGCTGTTGATGGTCATGGAAATGGAGACGCGGTCCAGCGGAATGCCTTCGAGCAGCGTTTCCGTATCCCGGAGGGAGGCGATGGAAACGCCAACCTTGCCCACTTCGCCTTCCGCCAGAGGGTGATCGGGATCCAGTCCGATCTGCGTGGGTAGGTCGAAAGCCACGCTCAGGCCCGTTTGGCCCTGCCGCAGCAGAAAACGGTAGCGCTCGTTCGATTCCCGCGCGTTTCCAAAACCGGCGTACTGCCGCATGGTCCACAGGCGGCCCCGGTACATGTTGGGATATATGCCGCGGGTAAAAGGATACTCGCCTGGTTTTTCGCATCCGTCGCCGCGCCAGTCATCGGGGAAGTAGATCGTCTTTTTTTCCATGGTCCAGATCCAGCCGGTGCGGGCGACCTCTAGCCCGCCTTCCCGTTCTCTGCCGCCGTCTGAATCGCAGGTCGGCAAGGATCAAGCTTGACAGCCAATCGTGGATTCTTCTACCATAGCAGCGTTGCCGCATTTCCTGCGATCTTGCATATGCAATCACGTCTGGAGGCCGCATCGAGAAGGCTGAGGGATTTCAATGATGGATCCTGAGCTCAAGCGCCTCATGAGGAATCTGGAGGAATCCATCAACGAAACTCTCGGCCAATCCCCGCGCATCAATCACGCCATACGCGAAATCAAGGATGCGGGCTACGAAGTTGTTCTGGTCATCGATGCCACGATCGGTTACAGTCCCGCCGGCAGGGATGGGAACGAGGCCGCTTCATCCGAGCCGACCGGTGAGGATCCGGTCCGCCTGCGCATCACCCCAGAAGACGCTAAGTTCCTGAAATCATTAAAGATAGCTGTAGACCAAGAGCGCTGACAGCCACTTCTACTCTACGACCAGCGCGTACGCCTGACGCTCCTCGACCACCCCGATTTCCGCCGCCATTGCTCCCCGGCTTATCAGGTCCGATGCCAGAGAGGACGCATCCCGGGCGCTGACCGATATGAGCAACCCGCCGGATGTTTGCGGATCGAGCAGGATGCTTTTCAGCGGTTCCGTGATCGCCGGTCCGACGGAGGTATGCTGCTCGATCATTTTCCATACTTTGCCGATTGCGCCGGGCATAACGCGGGCCTCGGCCAGGGGATAAGCTTCGGGCATGTAGGGTATTCGCTCGCCCTGGAAGCGGATCGTGACGCCGCTGGCCTGGGCAATCTCGAAGGCATGGCCCAGCAGGCCGTTCCCGGTGACATCCGTGGCAGCGTTGGTCTGATGGGCCAGCATGGCTTCCGCAGCAGTCCGATTGAGGGCGCTCATGATCTCGATAGCACGGGCAGCCGCCTCGGGTGAGGTCTTCTGGAATTTGATTCCGCTTGTCACGATACCGATCCCGAGGGGTTTGGTAAGGATGAGGACATCCCCCGGGCGTGCGCCTGCATTCGTCACTATTCGCGCGGGGTTGATCAGTCCAGTAACTGCATAGCCGAATTTGATCTCCTTATCCGCGACGGTATGCCCCCCGAGCAGCGCTACCCCGGCCTCCTGCAGCTTGTCGACTCCGCCCCGCATGATCTGGGTCAGGACATCGAGATCCACTCCTTTTTCCGGGAAGCACGCGATCGACATTGCCGTAATGGGTCTGCCCCCCATGGCGTAGACATCGCTGAGTGAATTGGCCGCGGCGATAGCGCCGTAAGCGCGCGGGTCGTCTACTACGGGCGTAAAAAAGTCCACGGTCTGCACCAGCGCGCGGCCGTCCTCCAGGCGGTACACACCGGCATCGTCTGAAGTCTCAAATGCGACCAGCACATCCGGATTCGGGTATCTGGGGATCTGACCCAGGACCTGGGCCAGGCACATAGGGCTAAACTTGCTGGCTCAGCCGGACCCGGATACTGATTCCGTCAATCGTTTCGGCTCACTCATCTTTTGTCTGCACCGGAGAATAGAATTGAAACATGCTTATCCGGTTAGTTCCCAACAGGAGTTTTTCTCCGCAACGGCTTCGGGCGGCGCCCAGCGTTGTAGAGCGCGGCGTAGGTCGTCGGCTCCGTCGGGGCTCCGATTTGGGAAGCAACCGGATAAGCATGAATTGAAATTTTAAACCTCTTTTCCCCCGCCGTCCACTGGGTCTCTTGCTGTCGGATTTTCACCAGCCGCAGCTTTCTGTTCGCTCATATTGCACTTGCCGTCGAACAGTCCGCCCGCTTCGATAATCAGGCAGGGCGTATATATATCTCCATAGACCTTGCCTTCCTTGTTTATTTCGACCCGGTCGGAGGCATGAATCGCGCCGCGGAACTCACCGCTAATCAAAGCCTTTCGGATGGCTACGTCGGCTTCCACCTTGCCGGTGGGTCCGATCACAAGGATCGCCTCCGACCGGATCATTCCCGTGACGGCGCCATCTATGCGCAAGCCATGAGAAAACTTAAGCTCGCCGCTAAACTCAACCCCTTCACCCAGAATGCTTTGAATATCGTCGGCTTCATTTTTCTTGAATCTCATGGTGTTCTCCCCGCTACTGAGGCGTCCGGATCAGCATTTCATAAACGCGATTCAGGTCTTCCTGGTCATTGAAATGAATCCGGATATGCCCTGGACCGTCGGCTTCGCCTCGGATGATTATCTCTACCCTGGTGCCGAATTGCAGCTGCAGCCGTTCCGCCGCGGCCACCACGTTCGGATCCGCCGGCATTGGAAGGGGCTTGCGTTTGGTCTTCCCCTTGGCCCAGCGTTCGGCGGCCCGAACCGACCAGGCCTGATCGACCATGGTCTGCGCCATCCTGGCCATTTCGCTCGGAATGACACCGGCCGCCAGCAACGCCCTGGCATGGCCTGGAGACAGCTTCCCCTCTGTCACCAATGTCCGCACGGCAATCGGAAGCTTGAGCAATCTGAGGGCGTTCGCTATCGTACTGCGTTCTTTTCCCAAATGGAGCGCAAGTTCCTCCTGAGTGGCGCCCAGCATGTCGATCAGGTTCTGATATGCCTGTGCTTCCTCGACCGGGTTCAGCTGTTCCCGCTGCAGGTTTTCGACCAGCGCCAGCAAAAGCATCTGGCTGTCGGGCACCTTGCGTATCACCGCCGGTATTTTCATGAGCCCGGCACGCTGTGCCGCCAGCAACCGCCGCTCGCCTGCGACCAGCTGAAAGCGACCCGCTGCAGGTCTGACGAGCACCGGCTGAAGCAGACCGTTCTCACGGATGGAAGCCGCAAGATTGTCCAGGGCCTGCTCATCCAGTTTGAAGCGCGGCTGATCCGGATTGGGGGAGATCAAGTCGATATCGATCTCCCTCGGGCTGGTTTCAGCCGGTTCGACCTCGGGGATGAGCGCCCCCAAGCCTTTCCCCAACACCCTTTTTTTCATGGTTGAGTATTTCCTTTGCCAGGCCGATGTAACTCTCTGCCCCTTTTGATCTTATGTCGTATAGAAAAATGGGCTTGCCGAAGCTTGGCGCCTCGGCTAGGCGCACGTTGCGCGGGATCACGGTGCTGAACATCTGACTTGCGAAGTATTTTCTGAGGTCGTCCCGGACCTGCGCGCTCAGGTTTGTCCTCTCATCATACATGGTCAGAAGGATGCCCTGAACCGTCAGGTCCGGATTAAAGCTCCGGCGCACCCGGTTGAGAGTATCGAACAGCTCCGATATCCCTTCCAGGGCAAAATACTCGCACTGGATCGGAACGAGCACCGAATGGGCGGCGACAAGGCCGTTCAGGGTCAGTATGTTGAGCGCGGGAGGGCTGTCGATGAGAATAAAATCGAAGAGGGGCTCGGCCTCGGCGAGCAGGCGTTTCAGGACAAACTCCCGCTCGGGCAGATCGATCATCTCGATGGCGGCACCAGTCAGGTTGCGATCGGCCGGCGCCAGCTTGAGGTTATCGAGTTCAGTATCAACAATGATTCTCGAGAGCGGTTCGCCCAGAATCAACGCATGGTATACGCTCCGCGCCAGGGAGTCCTTATCAACGCCCAGGCCGCTCGTGCAATTGGCCTGAGCGTCCGTATCCACCACGAGCACACGCATGTCGGCCATGGCCAAAGCTGCGGAAAGATTGATGGCCGTGGTCGTTTTCCCCACTCCCCCTTTCTGATTGGTGATGGCGATTATCTTGCCCATGGAACCAGCGGCTGAGCGCCTCATGCCCTAACCCGCATTTCTCACCAGCTTTCTACTGCGGCGGCGGATGCGGGCCTTCTGACGGGCGTCCTCGGGCTTCGCACCCTGCAACGTAGTGTTCAACCACGTCTCGGGTTCTCAGCCCTGCGCGTGCCCGTCTGAGCCGACTTGCTGCGAAATTCTGCCAGCAACGCGGGCCGGCGGCCGCGGCTGAGGATACCACAAGCCGGAGCACGCAGAAACTGAAACATTGAAAAGAAAAACAGAAGCCACGGATTTCACGGATTACAAGAATTCGGTCGGATGAGTCGTGCAATCCACTCGCCGACCTTGTGGCTCCAGGGAATTCGCGGCTCTGTTTGTGTTTCACGTGAAACAAACGGGAGTCAGGGCTTCTGATATATCGAAAGGCGCCAGCGCTGCATGGCAGGAAACGCCTCCTGCCTGACCAGCGCCAGGCGCCGGTCCAGCACCTCCGCGTCCTCGACCGGGATTGCGATCCCGTGAAAAATCCAGAAAAGTGCGCCCGGCTTGGCCTTTTCCAAAAGCAGCTGCAGATCGGTCGAGCTCAATCGGACCCCCTTCCAGGAAATGCAGTCCCATTCCTCCGCCGGCGTGCTCGAACGCAGGAATTGATCCAGCCGTTGCTGAAATACCCTCGTCCGCTCCAATCCCAGGTCGCCAATGACGGTCTCGAGGAATGCAGCGCGCCTGCTCCTGGCTTCGACCAAGTCCAGTTTCATCCCCGGCCTCAGAATGCGCATGGGAATCGCCGGAAACCCGCCGCCGCTCCCGATGTCCAGATGACTGGTTTGTGCATCGCCATAGAAGCCGGCAGCCCACAGAGCCTCCTCAAACAAAGGCCGCAGCACATCCCACGCGCAGGACCCCACGATATTGACCCGCCGGCCCCATTTCTGCAGCAGGGCATGATAAGCCAGGAGACTGCGGCCGGCGGCGGAATGGCGCGTTACCTGGTACCGCTCCAACAGCTCCCCCAGCCTGGTCTCATTCTCCCGGAATCCTGCCGGCCGATCGCGGCGGCCACCCGCCATGGTTCATCCCTCCCGGGCGCCTCTGGTCTTGCGCAACTCCAGATGGAGGTTCAGAATCGAAATGGCTGCCGGCGTAACGCCCGGGATTCTGCCTGCCATGCCCAGATCGGTTGGCTGAATCCGTGAGAACTTCTCCCGGATCTCCCGGCTCAGGCCGGAGACCCTCGAATAATCCAGGTCCCGCGGGATCCGCCGGGCGCTGAGCCGCTGCAGCTTTTCGGCATCCCGCCTCTGCATCTGAATGTAGCCCTCATATCGAACGTCATTTTCCACGGCGTTCCTGATGGCACTCGGTGGCCACAGATCGCGCGCCTTGAGAATCTCTTCGAAATGGCTCAGCCTGACCTCGGGCCTCTTCAAGAGCTGCTCCAGGGGCGCGCCCTTCGGCCAGTCTGCCGCGCCCTCATCATGGGCGCAGCTCGCCAGGTCCGCGGACCAGCGCGTCTCCCGCAGGAACTGCCTCAGTCGCGCGACGCATTCGTACTTCGCGCCGCACCGGGCGTGTTCCGCAGCCGAGACCAGGCCCAACCTGTATCCCAGCGGAGTGAGCCGCTGGTCGGCATTGTCAATCCGCAAGAGGAGGCGCAGTTCCGAGCGTGACGTGAACATGCGGTATGGCTCATCAATGCCGCGAGTAGCCAGGTCATCAATCATTATCCCGATATAGCTCTCATCGCGCGGGAATACAACGGGCTCCCGCCCCTGAGCGCTCAGCGCAGCGTTGATCCCGGCCACGATCCCCTGGGCGGCTGCCTCCTCGTAACCCGTAGTCCCATTGATCTGCCCGGCGTGAAACAGGCCGGCGATGCGCCTGGTCTCGAGCGTGGCATAAAGCTCCGTTGGATCGACAAAGTCATATTCGATCGCATAGCCGGGCCTGACAAGCTGCGCGTTCTCCAGCCCAGGCAAAGCGCGCACCATCGCCTGCTGCACCTCCAGAGGCATACTCGTCGACATGCCGTTCAGATATACCTCTGTGGTTTCGAGCCCTTCAGGTTCCAGGACCACCTGGTGCCGGTCCTTATCGGCAAACTTGACAACCTTATCCTCTATGCTGGGACAATAGCGGGGGCCGATGCCGACAATTCTTCCACCGTATAGTGCTGATAATTTTAGGTTTAGCCTGATAATCTCATGAACGCGCTCGTTGGTAAAGCCATAATGGCATGAGCGCTGCGGCAGAGATGCCGCCTGGGTGCTGAAGGAAAAAAAGGTCGGTTCGTCGTCCCCCGTCTGCTCCTGGAACCGTGAGTAGTCAATCGTCCGGCCATCCAGGCGCGGCGGGGTTCCCGTTTTCAGCCGACCGACGCGAAACCCGATCTCCCTCAGGTATTGCGCCAGCATTATCGAGGGCGCTTCTCCCATCCGGCCTGCCGGCGACCGTTTTTCTCCCACATGTATGAGCCCATTCAGGAAGGTCCCCGTGGTTATCACAACCGATGAGGCGCCGATATTTCGCCCATCGGCCAGTCCCACCCCGGCAATGCGGCCGGCCCTGATCATGAGCGCCACTGCTTCAGCCCGCATCAGCCGGAGGTTGCGCTGCGACTCCAGCCGCCGTCTCATCACAAGCCGATAGCGCGCCTTGTCGGACTGACATCGCGGCGCTTGCACTGCCGGACCGCGGCTGCGGTTCAGCAGCCGGAATTGGATGCCTGTCTGGTCGGCAACTTCACCCATCAACCCGCCGAGCGCATCGATTTCCCTGACCAGATGGCCTTTTGCAATTCCTCCGATCGCGGGATTGCACGACATCTGCGCAATCAGCTCGAGGTTCAGGGTTAACAGCGCAGTGCGGGCGCCCATTTTCGCCGACGCCGCAGCAGCTTCACACCCCGCATGGCCGCCGCCAACGACCACTACATCAAAGAAATCCGATGGTCCGCTCATTTATTTGCCGATGCAGAATCGCGAAAAAATCTCCCCCAGAATATCATCGGTGCTTGTTTCACCGGTGATCGCGCCAAGCTCGTTCAGAGCACGCCGCAGGTCCGTTATAACATACTCCTCCGAGAGTCCCCGATCGAGGGCCCGCGCAGCGCGGTCGAGGCTTTGCTGCGCCTGCTCGAGACACCTTGTGTGCCGCAGGTTGGTAATGAGGATGCCCTCACGATCCAAGGTCGAATCGCCCAAAAGATGCTGCATGATCTCCGCGCCCAACGCATCCAGTCCTGCGCCCGTTTTGGCAGACACATCGATGCACGGCCAGGCGCCCCCATAGGCCGATTTCTGCTCTGCCGTCCAGGCAGATGGGAGGTCCGCCTTGTTCATCACGATAATGCAGGACAGCTCCGACATCCGCTCGCGCAGCTGCTCGTCTTCGGCTGACGGCGGCTGGCTCACGTCTACGACCAGCAGGATGGCATCGGCGTCCGTCATGGCCCGCAGGCTTCTGTCAACGCCCATCCGCTCAATTATATCCGCGGAATCCCGCAGCCCTGCCGTATCCAGCAATCGGACCGGAAGGCCGCCCAGGCTCGTAAACTCCGACACGAGGTCCCGTGTCGTCCCCGGAATCTCCGTTACAATTGAACGATCCTGCAGCAGCAGCGAGTTAAACAGGCTGCTCTTGCCGACATTGGGGCGCCCGACAATCGCCATGCTGAAGCCGTCATGGATGAGACGGCCTTTTCTGAACGAGCGGATCCAACGGGAAAGCCGGTCCCGGATCGATCGGAGCTTTCCCGCGGTGACCTCCCTGGAATCGGGGCTGAGTTCTTCGTCAACGAATTCGACCGCGGCTTCCAGCGTGACCACCATCTCGACTATCATCTCGTTCAGCGGTGCCAATTGCCTGGAAAGCTCTCCGGACCGCTGGCGCGCGGCAACCTGCACCTGGTAAAGAGTCGTAGCCTCGATAATGTCCCGCACAGATTCGGCCTGAACCAGGTCCATTCTGCCGCTCAGAAATGCGCGCAATGTGAACTCACCAGGCATCGCCAGCCGGGCACCGTTGGCGCACAACAACTCAAGAACGCGGCTGATGATTACCGGGCTTCCATGGAGCGAAAATTCGACGACCTCCTCTCCGGTGTAGGAGTTTGGCGCTGGAAAGTAGGTTACGATCCCCTGGTCCATCTCCTCGCCGCCAGTCCCATCTGTCACCACACCCAACACGGCCTGCCGCGCCGGGAACTCGGATGAGCCGGCCGCCGCGGGAACGAAAATCCGCTTTGTCAATGCAAGGCTCTGCGCACCGCTGATCCTGACCACGGCGATCCCGGACCTCCCGGGCGCGGTGCTGAGCGCACAGATGGTGTCTGCTGGGTCGTACATTTATAATATGCTGATTACAAACGATTTACGGCTGCATACGCGCAAATTTGCCAACAAGCATATCGCAGGCAAGCTTCTTTCATGCAGCCTGAACAATCTGGCAGGAGAAAGCGATCAGCCGGACGGGTAGATGGTGACGCTGCGGTTTTCGCCCGTGCCGCTGCTCTCCGAGCGGACGCCTTCGATGGCAGCCAGAGCCAGGTGCACAATTCTGCGCTCGCGAGGCGTCATGGGCTGAAGCTCGAGCGGCTTGCGCTGGGAAATAACCCTTTGGGAAGCCATCTTCGCCAGCAAAGTCAACTCCGCCTCGCGGTGCCGGCGGTAATTTTCCGAGTCAAACAGGATGGAGAAGCCCTTGTCGTCCGCACCTGCGCGGAATACCCTGTTGACCAGATATTCCAGGCTGTTCAGCAGGGCCGCGGAATTTGAGAGCAACAATGGCCGATCAGCCCCGCCAAGGTTGACGACCATGGCATCCCCATCGGCGGCAACCTCGACTGTTAACTGTAACATCATGTGAGATAGCAGCTTGCGGCAAAACTCGTCAACAGGGGCGGCAATACCCTGCATCTTGTGGCTACTTCCTGGATTTGGGCCTGAGTCGCTTGTCACCTATCCACCTCTCGGCAACTTTTTGGAACGCGATGGAAAAGATATTACTGCACAGAAAATAGAGGTTCAAGCCACTGGAAACATTGAGAAATAAGAAAGTAAGAACAACAGGCATGATCATGAAGATCTTTGCCTGAGTCGGGTCGCTCCCCGGCGTCATGGGAGTCATTTTCTGCTGGATCAGCATGGTGAGTCCCATGATGATCGGCAGGAGATAATAAGGATCCTTGGCCGACAGATCCTGAATCCAGCCCCAGAAGGGCGCCTGTCGCAGTTCAATCGAGGAAGCCAATAAACTATAGAAGGCAAAGAGTATGGGCATTTGCAGGATGAGCGGCAGGCAGCCGCCGAGCGGATTGACTTTGTGCTCTTTGTAGATCGCCATGATCTCCTGGTTCATCTGCGCCCGCTTCGGATCCGTCTTCTTGAACCTCGAGTACTTCTCCTGTATTTCCTTGATTTTGGGCTGAACCACCTGGAGCTTCTTCATCGATATCACCTGCTTCAGGCGGAACGGGAAAAGGGCCAGCGTCAGCAGGAATGTCAGGAGAATGATTGCAGCGCCGTAATTATGCACATATCGCTCAATCCAGATCAGCCCCGCCAGCAGCGGCCGGACCAGGATTGAGAAAAAGCCATAGTCAATGGCTCCGGAAAGATCTGCCCGCTTCACGGCTTCCAGTGCGGCCTGCAACTTCGGGCCCATATACAACAAGTACTCGGCGACGCCGGCCTGAGGCACGGTTACACGGACCAGATTGCGGGTTACCTCCTTGCCGTCGAGGCCCGTCACCGTCGCGGGCACCATTTGTATCTCGAAGCCGGGCACCGGGCGCTCCGGGATGGCGATTATGGTGAAGTACAGCATGTCCAGGCCCACCCAGCGGATGTCGCCGGCAACACTCTGCACTTCGTTCTCATCCTTAGGCGGATTGCTGCGCTGGACTTTTCCTCCCTGACTGGAGATTGCGGTCAGATGGATCGAGGGATTCAGGAAGTGCTCGGTATCCGGGCCGATATCCTGCCCCACCAGGAAGCGGTTCGGTATCGGCTGCCCGTCCCGCCGGCATGCCGAGGTCAACTCGACCAGGTAGTTGTCCTTTTCGAAGCGCAGGCGTTTTTCGACCGCCAGCGGCCCCCGCTGCAACTTCAGGATGATCTCCACGGGCGGGGAAAGCTCGCCGGCCGGCTCGGCGCTCCCGGCGACCTCTACCTCGTAGTATTCCCCATTTACGGCGGCGGTGAGCTCAGGATCATCCAGCATGAGAGTCCCCGGGAGGACGAAGGTGTCGCGCGCCCGCCGGGGCGGGATCATTTCAAATGGTTCGTTCCTGGCCGATGCGTACTTTTTCAGGGACCAACTGCTGATCAGGGCGCCCCGGTTGTCAACCTCTGCGCGGTAAATCTCGCCATCCACTATGATCTTGCGTGCTGCGGCAATCGTGTCCTTTCCCCCGAGAGCTCTTTCGGCCGGCTGGGACGGCTGATCCGGGGTGCGCGGCGGGGCGGGGGCAGGGGGTATTTCCTGCTGCGCACTCCGTTGGGCGGCAGGCGCGGTTTTTCCGGATCTTGTCATTTCGCGGTCCTGATAGTATTGAAAAAGGAACAGGATCGCGATCGACAGAGCTATGGCTGCCAGAACTCTTTTTTCCATCTGTCAACTCTCGGAATGCCTAACCCGGACGAGCCGGAACCACATAAAGTGCCGCAAGGCACTATGGCACCGGATCCAGCCCGCCGGCACAGAACGGGTGACAGCGGAGCAGCCGCTTCGCGCCGAGGAGCAAGCCCCTGGTGACACCCTTCGATTCAATGGCCTGATACACGTATGCGGAACAGGTCGGCTCAAAGCGGCAGGACGGCGGCAAGAAAGGCGATATGCAGCGTTTATAGAGCCGCAAGATGGATAATATGGCTTTCTTCATTTGCGCGCCCCCGATCAACCCTGAGATTGATCGGCACCTGATAAAGCCGGCCATCTCTCCCTCATCGGCCATTTCCAAGCACCGTGGCAAGGAATTCTTTCCGCAACTCGCTGTATGTAGCGCCGGCGCACCCCTGCTTGGCGTTGACCACAAAGTCGTAATGGTGAGGAATCTCGGCGCGGTTCCTGCGGAAAATTTCCCTGAACAGCCGTTTGATGCGGTTCCGCACCACCGCTCTCCCGATCTTGCGGGAGACCGTGATGCCGAGCCGGTGGTGCTCAAGGTTGTTTTCCCGTCTGTAAAGCACGAACCGCTGAGCCTGCAGCCTTTTCCCTCTGCCGTATAACGAGCGGTATTCCGAGCTCTTGACTATCCGGTATTTCCGCGGGAATCCTTCCCCTTTTGGCCTAACCACTCACCGTAAGCCTCTTGCGCCCCTTGGCCCGCCGGCGTTTCAAAACCAGTCGGCCTCCCTTGGTGGCCATCCGCGACTTGAAGCCGTGGGTCTTTTTGCGCTTTCGGTTGTTGGGCTGAAAAGTCCTCTTCATAATCCAGGCGTCTCCAGATCCAGCAATGACAAATCATTTATGATAAAAACAGCCATGCCGGAATGCAAGACCATTTCGTGACCAGCGGCTCTAACGCACGCCCCGTGTTGCAGGCAGGCAAACTCCGGGATTCGCGAGAAACCAGCGCTTCTGTACTCAGGGCGTGGCCATTAACTCGCCGGGCTTAAATTCCACTGGAGCGCCGCAACAGGAATCCAGGATTTCTCGGGTCACAGCCATTCTTTATGCCTTCAGTTTCTCACGTTTAAGTATTTCCCTTGCTGCTATCACTCCGGAAGCAGAAGCCTGGATCAGCCCTCGGGTGACGCCGGCGCCATCGCCTATGGTGAACATGCCCTGCATCTTCGTTTCCAGTGATTTGCTCAGTTGCAGATGCGAAGAGTAGAACTTCACTTCTATGCCGTAGAGCAATGTGTCTCCAGAGTCAACTCCGGGCGCAAGCACATCCAATGCCTTGAGCATCTCCCTTATGTCAGCCAAATAGCGGTAAGGCAATACAAAACTCAAATCGCCGGGCGTGGCATTCTTCAGCGTTGGTGTAACAACGCTGCGCGCAAGACGTTCGGGCGTGGAGCGCCGACCCGAAGCCAAGTCGCCCAGACGCTGCACCATTACTCCGCCGCTGAGCAGGTTTGAAAGGCGAGCCACGTACTTTCCATAGGCGATCGGTTCTTTGAAGGGCTCGGTGAATGAAGTGCTCACGAGAATTGCAAAGTTGGTGTTTTCCGTCTTCCTTTCCGCGTAGCTTTGGCCGTTGACTGTTAATACGCCATCGTAGGATTCGGTGGTGACCTCGCCATAGGGGGAAACACAGAAGGTCCGAACTTGATCATCAAATTGGCGCGAGTAATACACAAGCTTCGGTTCATAGAGGGTTTTGGTCAGCCTCTCCATCACAGAGGCCAAAACTTCGACTCTCACGCCAACGTCGACGGGATTGTTTACGGTCCTTAGACCTCTTAGCTGAGCCTCTGTTTGAAGCCATTCAGCACCGCTTCTGCCAGGGGCGATTATGACGTATTTGCCATAGAACCTCTCACCGTCGACCGTTTCAACGCCCTTGACAACATGGTTCTCGGCAACCAGGCCTTTCACATCGGTGTTGGGTTGAAAAACAACCCTGTCGCCTAGTTCTCGACGCATTCGCCGCAGAGTTTCAAGGCATTTGTCAGTGCCCATGTGACGAATTCGTTGGCGAATCAGCTTCAGGCCGGCTAAGGAAGCCTGGCGTTCGATTTCATCCACCTTCGCGGCATCGCCGCCGTAGACGGTTTTGGTTGCGCCATACTCCAGGTAAACATGATCGACGTAGTCGATTAGACTTTCAAGTTCTTTGGACGAGACATACTGGTTCAGCCAGCCGCCTACCTGTGTAGACAGCGTGAGTTTGCCGTCACTGTAGGCGCCCGCACCACCCCAGCCGGAGAGAACGGCGCAGGGTTCGCAGTGTCGACACTCGAAGCCTCGGCTCGACGGGCATTTACGCTGGTCTATGTCCAAACCTCTGTCGAGAATCAAAACGTGAAGGTTATTTTTTCCCGTGAGTTCTAGTGCAGAAAAAATCCCTGCTGGACCAGCGCCAACGATTATCACGTCGTACTTCAAAGGGTATTATCTCCCGGGAACCCAGAATTAGACCTGGCAAGCGTATGGTCTGACTATGACGGCTCCCTGCTTCCGCATCGTAGTGCTTACGTCAACTTCCACGGACTGCTCCGCAATTGCCATGGAGCTCACGATGGCGGATTTTAGCAGAAAGATGCTCCAGAAGCACCGGGTGCACCAGGTATTTCGCCACTGGCCCGGCGGGGTGTCCCTGTGATTCAGACGGTGGTATGGCTGCGGATGGCGTCGCGCCTTGGCGCGCCGCGTGCTCGTCTGTGCTACACTGCTGAGCCAGGGAGGTACGAAAATGACTCATCGAAACACCGGCAGCCGTCACAGGCGGGATGCTCCCGGT
>Ga0299915_10001999_pt1 | contig 14945 bp, 17 predicted proteins | sample RVTome_13_FD_200263 | JGI IMG/M metagenome (GOLD analysis project Ga0299915, IMG submission 200263) | Soil microbial communities from uranium-contaminated site in the Upper Colorado River Basin, Wyoming, United States - RVT92D227 (version 2) ... | reverse complement strand
ACCGGTAGCCTCGTGCACGCGGATCAGCTGGCCGATGCCCGGATCGCTGTCGTTGTCGATGAGGTCGTCGCCGAGCAGCACCGCAAACGCCTCGTCACCGATCGCCTCGCGCCCGCACAGCACGGCGTGCCCGAGTCCGAGTGGTTGCTTCTGGCGGACGGAGACCAGCCGCACCATCGTCGACACGGTGGCCATCGCGTCGGCGAGCTCGACGTTGCCGCGATCGCGCAGCGTGCGCTCGAGCTCGAACGCGTGATCGAAGTGATCCTCGATCGCGTGCTTGTTGCGCCCGTTGATCAGCACGACATCCGTGATGCCCGCGCGCACGGCCTCGTCGATCACGAGCTGGATCGTCGGGATGTCGACGATCGGCAACATCTCCTTTGGCACGGCCTTCGTGGCCGGCAAGAACCGGGTGCCGAGACCCGCCGCCGGGATCACCGCCTTGCGAACTCTCTGTCGATCAACCGGAGCCGTCATGTCGCGGGCACCTTACCATCGGCCTCGGACACATGGCCGAGGACCGCCCGTTCCCGCCCTCGCCGCGCCGGCTCGGGCTCGCGCGGCGCAGCGGCCTGCATGCCGCGAGCGCGGTCCTCGTCGGGGCGGCCGCGTGCGCTGCCGCGCTCCTCGCGATCGTCGTGCTCGGCCGAGCCGCGGCGGAGCACCTCGGCGCGGCGATCGCCGCGGCGTGCAGCGGTGCCGAGACCGCGATCGCGCCCTCGCACGCCGTGGGTGCGATCCTCGAGCTCGCGCTCCCGATCATCGCTGCGGCGGCGCTCGCCGCACTGATCGGCCACTTCGCGCAGACCCGCGCGCTGTGGAGCCCGCGCCGCCGCCTCGAGGGCGCCCCGACCCTGGATGGCGGTCCCACGGCTCGCACGCGGCGCGCCGGCTTCGACCTCGCGGCCGCGGGCGTGATCGCCGGCGTCATTTTCGGCTGGCTGTGGCTCGTCGCCCCGCGGCTCGCCGCGTTGCCATCGCAACCACTCGCTGGCGGCGCGCTCCTCGCGAGCGCGGTCGCCGCGATCGTGATCGCGTGGCTCGCGATCGGCGTGGTCGACGCCCTGCTTCTTCACGCCGAGCTCGGCCAGGCGCTCCGCATGACCGCCCGCGAGCAGCGAGACGACGCTCGGCTCGCGGGTGCGGATCCGCGGTGGCGCGAGCTGCGGGCCAGGGCCTCCCGCGAGCCGAACGTACGCGATGCGATCGCCGGATCGACGCTGCTCCTGCTCGGCGACGACGCCGCCGTCGCCATCGCGTGGGACCCGATCCGTCGGCCGATTCCGATCCGCACGGCGATCGGCCGCCGCGCGCGCGCGACGCAGCTCCTCGGCCTCGCGCGCCGCCACCGCATCCCCGTCCACCGCGATGCGCTCCTCGTCGAGGCGCTCGTCACCGGCGACGGCCCGATCCCCGAAACCCACTGGCCGCGCCTCGCCGAGATCGTCGCCGCGCTCCGCACGGCACGCTGACGAACACCTTGCTCGCCGGCGTCGGTGACCTACAGCGTGCCGCGAACCAGGGCCGCGATCGCGACGGCCAGCGTCGCGACCAGCGCTGCGGTGATCATCACGAGCGCCGCGGGCACCGCCGCACCGCCCGGAACCGCCATCCCGGCACGTCCCGCGAGGCGCGTCCCGGTGCCGACCGCGATCTCGACGACCGCGGCGGTGATGAGCCATGGCACCGCCAGCCGCACCGCGGCCGTGACGAGCCCGCCGAGCGCCGCGAGGACCCGCGGCTGCGTCTCGCTGATCGCCGGGACCGCGGCGTAGCTGTCGGTGATCGCGGTGACGACCGTGACGTGACCATCGATCCCGACGAACACGGCCGCCGCGAGGACCGCGAACAGCGCGCCGTACGGCCCACCGCGCGGGTTGTTGGCGGTATCGATCAGCCGTCCCGCGACCGCGGCGGCGAGCAGCGGAACGACCGCGACGATCCCGAGCGTCGCGCCGACGACCAGCTCGCGGGCGGCGACGATCCACACCACGCCGTCGATCGGCGGCGCCTCGACGACGAGCGCGGACCACAGCCCGAACGTCACCGCGAGGCCGAGCTGCACGATCCTCGGGATGCCCCCCGCGAGCGTGGTGAGCACCGCGATCGCCGCCGCGCCGCGCAGCGCGAGGACCAGCGTGGTCATTGTTCAACCTCTCGCGCCCGCTCGGCCGGACGGCCCCGAGACGACGATCGACCGCCTCCGGTCATCGCCCTATCCGGTTCCGACGGCGGTCACCAGCGGCCACAGCCGGCTCGCGAACACACCGAGCTGGCTCGCGATCGACGGCGCGAACAGCACGATCGCGACGCCGACCGCTGCCACGCGCGGGACGAGCCCGACCGAGGGATCCTGGATCTGCGTGAATGCCCCGACGAGCCCCGTGATGATCCCGGCGATCAGCGCGGCGACGAGCAGCGGCGCCACCAGCAGCAACGCGAGCAGGAGGCCCTCGCGCAGCAGCCCGACGAGGCTCTCCGTCACGCGTACCCTCGGAGCAGGCTGTCGAGCAACAGCCGCCAGCCATCGACGGACACGAACAGCAGGAGCTTGAGCGGCAACGCGATCGTCTGCGGCGAGGTCGTCTGCAGCCCGAGCGCGGCGAGCCCGAGCCCGACGACCAGATCGATCACCAGGAACGGGACGAAGATCAGCACCGCGATCGCGAACGCCTCGCGCAGCTCGGTCGACAGAAACGCCGGTGCGAGCACCCAGACCTCGTCACCGCTCGTCGCGCGTCCGAGCCGCCTCGAGGCGTCGACGAACGTCTCGCGATCCCGTGCGCTCGCGTGCTTGGTCAGGAACGCACGCAACGGGTCGAGCGCACGCACCGCCCGATCCACCTGGTCCTGCTGCGTCGGCCCTGCGAGCTTGCGAACCGCCGCCTCGACATCGACCGGGCGAAGCGGTGCCGCGGATCCCGTGGACGCTGGATCTGTGCCGGGCACGGTCGCCACCGCGGGATCCGGAATCACGGTCCCCGCCGGTGGCTGCGTCGGTGGGCGTGTTGCGCCGCCCGGATCGGTGCCAGGTGCGCCGGGCTGCGACGCCGCGTTGACCATGTCGATCGCGATCGGTGCCATCACGAAGAACGTGAGCACCAGCGAGATCCCCATCACGACCAGCCCCGAGGGCGCGTCCGGCGCGCCGATCGCGTTGCGCAACAGCGCCAGCACGACCGACACCTTCACGAAGCTCGTCAGCATCAACACCACGAGCGGAACGATCGCGGCCAGCGCGATCACGACGCCGCTACCGGCGCCATCGCTCACGACGGCTCGCTATCCGCGTCGCTCGCGTCGGCTCCGCTGATGCTGGGCTTCGCGACGCCAGTGCCCGCCGTGAGCGGTGGGGCGCTCGACGCGGCGTCGGGCTCGGCTGTCGCACGCTGCTTGCCCCGACGATTCGCCCACGCCGTCTTCACGAGGTCCGCAAACGTTGGCCGCACGACGACCCGCGCACGCACCTCGTTGCCGTCGAGCTCGGTCAACACGGACAGCCCCATCTCGCTGGTGCCGACGAGCAGCGTCTTGCCCGCGGCCTCGACGACATACAGCGAGCGACGCGGCTCGAGCGGCACGCGTGCGACCACGTTGAGCAAGTGGGTGGCGCCACGAACGCGCCCGGTCGCGAGGAACCGCCCGACGAGTCGCACGACGACGAACGCCGCGATGCACACCCCCCCGAGCACCACGAGAGAGGTCACCAGGAGATCGCCATAACTCGCCGCCGCACCGTTCCCGGGCATAGGCGGGTGTTAACTCACGCCTCTGACACCTGGCTGGTCCCGTGCCGCTAGAGTTGTTTCGCGGCGCGTAGGCCGGAACCGGCTTCGAGGAGCCTTTGACGTCGAACGCGCCGATAGGCTCGAACCCACCGCAGAGCCGCGCGATCGATGCCCGCGAAGTCGAGCCGCGTTGCACGGCCGCTGTTGCCGTACACGACCTCACCGACGCGAAACGCGAAGCATGAAATTGCGGTCAACGATCGTCGCGAGCGCATCAGTGCTCGCCGCGAGCGCTCGCTGGCAGCACGTGCGCATGTCGCCGTCGGCCGGCGTCACGTGCTCGGCTCATTGTTCCGGACGATGACCCCGGCCAATAGCAGGTTACGAGCGACCGCTCCGACCAACCCGACACTGGTCAAGCAGTGGCGAGCAACTCGGCGACACTCGCACACGTTGCGGTGCCCACGAGCCAGCGGTCGAGCCGCGCCGGATCACGCTCGCCGAGGATGCGCTCGCGTTCCTCCGCCCGTGGATCGAGGCCACGCGAGACGAGCACCGTGATCAGGGCGTCCGCTCTTCCTCGGACCATGCCGTCGGCCACGCCTTGCTCCCGGCCTTCCTCTCGACCTTGCTTCCGACCTTCCGCCCGACCTTCCTCCCGTTCGGCCTCGAATTCAGGGTTTCGTTTCACGCGGAGTGCCTTCGCCATCGCATCGTCCGCCTTGGCGGCGTGCACCAGCGCTGCAACGGGGAGTGGCGCCCCGAGCGTGGAGTCCTCGATGTACGACCTCGGATCGAGCACGATCCACGACCCCAGCTCGGGCGACCACTCCAGCGCACGCACTCGCTCGACGTCGATCGCGAAGACGCGGCGTACGCCGCGACCGATGAGCGTCGCGGCCCTGCGACCGGCGTGGCCGAGCGACTCGGTGCTCACGACCTCGAACGCCAGCTCCTCGAGCTGACGCCCACCTGTCCTTCGATCACGCGCGCACGGAAACACGCTCACGTCCGGGGCGATGTCGGTGGTCTCGGAGGTCCGGGTCAACATATCGCTCGCGACGTCGAAGTCGGCGCCCGCGTGGGCTTCGACCAGCGCCGAGATCTTCGAGTGGCGCGTGCCATGAGGTTCGTCGGAGGGCGGCACACGAACGAGCTTCCCGTCGTCGATCTCGTAGCCGCTCTCGGGCGCGACGAGACGTTCGTCGACGGCCGGCAACTCCGCGTTCGCGTGGGTGGCAGGTGACGACATGCCTCAGCATACCCCGCGTCGTTCGTCGCTGCGACACGAGCTCTCGTACTGCAACGACGACACGCCATCACGCACAGCAAGCTGCGAGCCACCGCAACGCTGCAGAACTGCACGCGGCCGTGTCCGGAAGATCCGGCGGGCGGACGAGTTGTCCGGATGCCGGACAGAACCGGACGCCATCGCGGAGCCTCGACCCGATACGTCGGTGCGCTGGATCAGCAGCGCTTCGAGAGGGCGAGCAACCGTTCGCGAGCTACCCGGTCATACTCCCGTGCGGCTCGCGTACCTGACCCTCGTCGCCTGTTCGTTCGCCGCTCCCTCGCTCGCCGCCCCGGCGCCCCCCACCTGGCGCGACACCACCGAGCTCGACGCGCTCGCCGGCGACCTCGCTTCGATCTCCACGCTGCTCGGCGCGCGCGGCGCGATCGACTGCACCACCTACGCCCGCATCTCGGGGATCGTGAAGCCCCTGCCCGCTCGCATCGCAGCCATCCGCGTGGCGCGCGCCCGCATCGTCGAGCCCGCCCTCGAGGCCTGGCTCGCCACGCACGAGCCCGCCCTCGAGCAGCACATCACCGACGTCGTGACCCGCCTCCGCCGCGACCAGGCCTGCCCCGCGATCCTCGCCGACGACGCCGCTCACCTCGCCGGCTCCGCGGTCGCCATCCTCGCCGGGCACGACCCCGAGCGAACCGTGAACCACCTGCAGTCCCTCTGCGCCGCCGATTTCGGGCAGCTCCTCGCGTCCTATGTCGCCCTGCTCGTTCCCGATCCCTGGGCGCCGCCGACCCCGATCAGCCGGTTCGCGCGCGACCTCGAGCAAGTCGAGCTGGTGCGCCACCTCGATCGCACGCCGGACCTCTGCCCGCGTCCGTTCGGCGGCAAGCCCGCGGTGAGCGGCGCGAACCTCGATCTCTGATCTGCCGAAATAGCCTTCGCATATCGAATCGTTACCGCTGGCCGAGTGGCTCGACCGCTCCCGCGTCACGGCGCCGAACTTCTCGCGCATCCACGGCGACTCGTGGTCGACAGCGCCGCCCATGATCAACGACCATGTTCGCATGTGGTGGCGTGTTGTTTTTCTGGGGTTGGTGATGGTGGCCGGGTGCACGAAGCCGAACCCTCGATCGTGCGCGGATGGCTCATGTAGCGACCCGACGCTCCCGTTCTGTGATGTCGATGGCGCGCTCGAGGGGCAAGCCAACACGTGCATCGCCGTCGAATGCACGCCGATGGAATTCGCGGGCTGCCGCGGCGACCTCGCGATCACGTGCAACACCGTTGGATCCGACTTCGACCTGATCGAGTGCCAGCGTGGCTGCGAGGAGGCGAGTGGCGGTTGCCGGCTCTGCGATCCGGACGAGACGGCGTGTACGAACGGGACGGTCGCGACGTGCGACGCAAACGGGGCCGTCGTGTCCAGCGAGTCGTGCCCACTCGGCTGCTTCGAAGCGGAGCCGCGATGTCGTGACCTCGACCCGTCGAATAGCCTCGGTCAGTTCCTCGACACCGCCAAGATGACTACGGATTTGGATCTTTCGAGTGGAGGGAGCATCAATACGAGCACCGGAGAAGTTCGAGATACGAACAACATGCTGATTCCGGTCTCCACGGTACTTCTCCCATCTCAGTCTGACGGTGCGGCAATCCGTGTTCTCATCGCACGACAAGTGCGGCTCGGAAATGTGCGGGTCATCGGGACAGGGAATCAGCTCGCACCCGCGTTGGCGATCCTTGCCAACGACGAGATCACGATCGAGGGCGAATTGGCGCTGTGGTACGACGACTTCGAAAGCGCGTTTCCAACTCCAGGCGGTGTGAGTTCAGTTTCTTGTAATGGACGCCCGGGGGTTGCGAACTTTCAAGGACCGCAGACCATCCGCTCCGGTTATGGGGGCGGTGGTCACGCGACAGCGGGTGGCAAAGGCGGCAGCGTCGAAGTATTCGCAGACGGGGGTGCGGCCGGTTCGGCATCGGGAAATGCGTCACTCGAACCGTTGCGAGGAGGGTGTACAGGCGGTGGTCCTGGTGGCGGTGCCGTCCAACTGTGCAGCCGACGTCGCATCACGATCAGCGATGGCGGACAGATCAATGCAAATGGTCAGATTGGAGCGATCGCATTCCAAGGACCAGCTCCCCTTCTCGGCGGCGGTGCGGGGGGCGGGATTCTGCTCGAAGCACCCACGTTGAACCTTGGTAGTGGCTCAGCCTTGCTCGTTAACGGCGGTCCGGCGGCCACCGAAGCCGTGATCAACCCAACCGTCTCCCGTACGACCGCACCTTCACAGGGCGGAACTTGCACCTCGGGAAGCTCCTTTCGATGTGGAAAAGGAGGAGATGGAGCCGGTTTGAGTGGGCCCGCGACCGATGGTGCTGATGTGCCATACATAAGCACGCAGTCTGTGACGAGTTTTGTTGCGGCGGGAGGTGGCGGCGGACTCGGCTACATCCGAATCAACACACGAACTGGCGAGTACACCAAGGCGAGCGATTCGATCGAGTCGGGCGTGCTCACCACATCGATGTTGCGAACCCGCTGAACGCATGGCGCGGTATGCCGGCGGCGAGGTCACAGACCCGCGGCCGGACACGTACATCCCGCGCTGGGGCCGGATACTTCGGGGTCAACGACGCCGGCAACCTCATCGTGCCTGTCCATGATTACGCGGCTTAAGGCGAGCAGACAGTCGTGTCGGTCCGCCATTCGGCAACAGAAAGTCAGTCTTGGATATGTTTTTTTAGTTGGAAGTGCGGCGCTCGCCCTTCGAGACGGTGGAGTGGGAGCGCCGCGACGCGGTGCTGGCGGCGGCGGTCTCGGGTTCATCCGGATCAACACCGCAACCAACAGCTACGACAAGCCAGCGACACGATCGAATCTGGCTCGTTGAGCAGCGTCGATCATCTCGCTGATCTAGGGGCAGGCGCCGCCGGCGGTCTTGCTGATCGGCAGCAAACCGTAGGCGTTGTCGAATACCTGATAGGTCCACATCCCTGTGATTGTCGCGTAGCAGGTTCCGACTGGGTCGTTGAGCAACAGTGTGTCGTCGTCGGAGAGAAAGGTTGTAGCTCCCTGCTGCAGCTGACCGACCCCGAAGTTACCAGTCCCCGGAGTTGGATCGCCAACGACGTTGATCTTCACGTTCGTGAGCGTTACGAGCACCGACTCGAAGGGCTCGCCGGTGTTGGCAATAACGAGAGTCGAAGCTTGCTGTGTCGCGACGGGAACTGGCGGAGTAGTTGGCGCTGCGACGAACGTGACAGTGGCACCCTGGATCTGGGTGAGCGTGTCGCCGGTCATGTCGTTGTTCTGCTCCTTCGTCGTGCCAGTAACATTGACCTTTGCACCGGGGACAATGTTCGCATCGAGGACTGTCGCACCGGTGCCGCGGAAGACGAAGATGCCTTCGTTCGATGCACCATTGAGCGACTGCGAGATCCACAGCTGCTTCTTGTTGGATGAGAGTGCGACGACGAACACGTCGTTGACCACGACCGATCCGGTCGTCGTCCCCGTCTGGATCGCCGTGACAGTAGCGATCTGCTGTGCTGCACACCCAGTGCCGCCATCGACCAAGTCTGCCGTGGTGCGCGGGAGCACGAGGTAGTTGAAGAAGTAGTCGCCGATGCCAGTGATGCCCTGGTAGCAGGTCCCCACCACCGCGTTCGCGCCGAGGTCAGCGAGCACGGACTGGACTGCGACACCGCCGGTCGCCTCGAACTCTTTTTGGTCAGGGTTCGTTCCAAACGTATCAATACCGCTGAGCTGGCGGGCGTTCGTGACGGTGATGAGCACGCCTTCAAACTTCTCCCACGCTGCATCCTGCTCGGCCACGGGCAACAGCGAGATCGCGAGCGCGTCGACCGTGGTCGGCGTCGGAAGCGCACCGGTGCCGGTCTTGTTGATCGCCATCATGCCGCCGGCGGCGCCCTTGATCTCGGTGACCTTGCGGCCCGTCGTGTCGGCCGTCAGCGCGAACTCGTCCTTCTCCGCGTTGGTGATGGTGACGATGTCGCCGGGGGCGAGCGCCGCGATCTGATCGAGCGGCGCGCCGAAGACCTTGATGCCGGAGAACTCGCCGCCGCCTGGCTCGCCGACCCAGATGTCGCCGGTGCGGGCGCCGAAGGTGTCGATCGCGAGGATCACGACGCCGTCGAGCTCGACTGGAGTGCCGACCGGCATCGCGTCGTTCTGGATCTCCTGAATCGTCACCGAGCCGCCTGGAGGTGCATCGACCCCCGGCGGGGTGTCATCGCCACCACCACCATCACGGCAGGCTACGAGGGACAGACCAAGACAGACGAGGTGAGTGATGCGCATTCGGTGACTCCAGGGGAATGGTAGGGGCGAGGTGTTTTGCCCGAGATCGAAGACGCTGTATAGCCAAAAACAAAGCCCGCCTATGCGGCGGGCATCACACGAGATCGTGAAGTTTGAAGTGTCTCGGTGGCTACTCGACTAGCCGGTGGGCTGGCCGTTGAGTCCGACGAGCTCGACGAACGCCATCGGAGCCGCATCGCCCTTGCGGATGCGGGTCTTGAGGACGCGCGTATAGCCGCCCTTGCGGGTGGCAAAGTGAGGACCGATCTCGGAGAACAGGCGGTCGAGCGCGTCACGCGTCAAGACGGTCTTGCGCGCCATCCGCTTCGCGTGGACGATCTTTGCCTTCTCCACGGGCGTGGCCTTGTCGCCCTTCGCGACGAGCGCGTGGACGGAGACGCCCCAGGTGATCAGGGGGTCGGCGTACCTCCCGAGCTCCTTCGCCTTGGCCTCGGTGGTCTCGATGCGCCCGTAGGTCAGCAGCGAGGTCACGAGGTTGTTGAACAGAGACGCGCGGGCGGTGGCGTCGCGGTTGAGCTGTCGGCCTGATAGACGGTGGCGCATGGATTGATCTCGTGGTTCGGTGGTCCGGACGATGGAGTGAAACGAAGCCGTTCAGGGCTTCTTGAGCGGGTTCGGACCCGGCCAGTTGTCGAGCTTCATACCGAGCTGGAGGCCCATCTCGGCGAGCAGCTCCTTGATCTCCTTCAGCGACTTGCGGCCGAAGTTCTTGGTCTTGAGCATCTCGGACTCGGTCTTCTGGACCAGCTCGCCGATGTACTTGATGTTGGCGTTCTGGAGGCAGTTTGCCGAGCGCACGGAGAGCTCCAGCTCGTCGACGGTGCGCCACAGGTTCTCGTTGAGCTTCTCGGCGGCCTCGTCGCGCGGGGCCTCGACGGGCTCTGCCATCTCCTCGAAGTTGATGAACAGGTTGAGCTGCTCCTTGAGGATCTTCGCGGCGTACGCGACGCCGTCGTCGGGGCGGACCGAGCCGTTGGTCCACGCCTCGAGCGTGAGCTTGTCGTAGTCGGTCTGCTGACCAACACGGGCGTTGGTGACGATGAAGTTGACCTTGCGGATCGGCGAGAACAGCGCGTCGATCGCGATCGTGCCGACCGGGAGGTCCTGCGAGTGACGCTCGGCGGGCTGATAGCCGCGGCCGGTCATGATGGTGAGCTCCATCGCGATCTTGCCGTCCTTGGACAGCGTGCAGATCCGGTGGTTCGGGTTGAGGCAGGTGACGCCATCGACGAGCGCGAGCTCGCCGGCGGTGACGACGCCCTCACCCTGCTTGTCGAGCCGGACGGTGTACGTCTTGTCGGCCTCGACCTTGAACAGGGTCTCCTTGAGATTGAGGATGATGTCGGTCACGTCCTCGACGACGCCCGGCAGCGAGGTGAACTCGTGCAGCGCGCCTTCGATCGCGATGTGCGTGATCGCCGCGCCCTGCAGCGACGACAGCAGGATCCGGCGCAGCGCCACGCCGAGCGTGGTGCCGAAGCCGCGCTCGAGCGGCTCGCAGGAAAACTTTCCGTAGGTCTCCGACCGCTCCTCGATCTCCAACGTGCGTGGACGGATCAGGTCACGCCAGTTCTTGGCCATGAATGCGGTCTGTTCGGCGGTCGGTTCCATCGGGTCTCTCCTTGAAACGCGCGCTTTCATCACGGCGTCTCGTGTGGCGGGGTTCGAAGCCCGCCCCAGGTGATGACGCAGCGAGCGGAATGCTCGTGCGGCTGAGCGCTCACCCGGCGCCTGGTAGCGGTTACTTCGAGTAGAGCTCGATGATGAGCTGCTCGCGGATCGGCAACGTCACGTCTTCGCGCGTGGGGAGCTGCGCGATCGCGCCGCGGAAGTTCTCCTTGTCGAGCTGGATCCACTGCGGCACGCCACGGCGATCGACCGCCGCGAGTGCCTCGTTGATCCGCGCCATCTTCTGCGACGACTCGCGGACCTGCACGATGTCGCGCGGGCGGACGAGGAACGACGGGATGTTGACCTTCTTGCCGTTGATCGTGAAGTGGCCGTGGCGCACCAGCTGCCGCGCTTCGGCGTGATCCGAGGCGAAGCCCATGCGGTAGACGACGTTGTCGAGGCGCCGCTCGAGGAACTGGATCAGCAAGTGACCCGAGACGCCCTTCGCGCGGAGCGCCTTGTAGTAGTAGCCGCGGAACTGGCGCTCGGCGATGCCGTAGATGCGCTTGACCTTCTGCTTCTCGCGTAGCTGCTCGCCGTAGTCCGAGCGCTTCTTGCGACGGCTCTGGCCATGCTGGCCCGGCGGATACGAGCGACGCTCGTACCCACACTTGTCCGTGTAGCAACGCTCTCCCTTGAGGAAGAGCTTCATGTCTTCACGCCGGCAGAGCCGACAAACTGCACCTGTATAGCGGGCCATCTTCTTAGTCCTCGGAGGTAATCAGACGCGACGACGCTTGCGAGGGCGGCACCCGTTGTGCGGCACCGGCGTCACGTCCCGGATGAGGTTGATCTTGAAACCAGCAGCGTTGAGCGCGCGCAGCGCCGACTCGCGACCCGAGCCCGGGCCGTTGACGTAGACCGTCACGTTGCGCACGCCGTGCTCCATCGCCTTCTTCGCGGCGTCCTCGGCGGCGAGCTGCGCGGCGAACGGCGTCGACTTGCGCGAGCCCTTGAACCCGCACGTGCCGGCCGATGACCATGCAACGACGTTTCCCGAGACGTCGGTGATCGAGACGATGGTGTTGTTGAACGTCGCGGAAATATGCGCGACGCCGGTCTGGATGTTCTTCCGGACCTTCTTCTTCTGTTTGCCTTTGGCCTGCGACATGATTTTCTCCGGTCTACTTCTTCGCGACCGCGCCCATCTTCTTCACCGCCATGCGGCGAGGACCCTTTCGAGTCCGGGCGTTGGTGTGAGTGCGCTGGCCACGTGACGGAAGATTCCGGCGATGCCGAGATCCACGGTACGACCCGAGATCCATGAGGCGCTTGATGTTGAGCTGCGTGTCGCGGCGCAGATCGCCCTCGACGCGGTAGTTCGCTTCGATCGCGTCGCGGATCTTGCGGACGTCGTTCTCGTCGAGATCATCGCTGCGCTTGTCGCGCGAGATCCCCGCCTGAGTGAGCACGACGTTCGCTGCCTTGCGACCGATGCCGTAGATGTACGTGAGTGCGATCTCGATGCGCTTGTTGCGCGGGAGGTCGACGCCTGCAATGCGAGCCATGACTCGTTCCCCTTAACCTTGACGCTGCTTGTGGCGCGGGTTGGTACAGATGATTCGCACGACGCCCTTGCGCTTGATGACCTTGCACTTCACACAGATGGGCTTGATCGAGGCTCGAACTTTCATGATGTCTTTCCGTGTTCAGGTCGAGGTAATCAGGGGTTCCCAGGAGTCGACGAAGGTCGGGTCAGTACCCAGGGTCCTTCTTCCATGACCGCGATCGTGTGCTCGAAGTGCGCGGACATCGAGCGATCTTTGGTCACAGCCGTCCACTTATCGTCGAGAACCTCTACGTCAGGGGACCCGGCGTTTACCATGGGTTCGACGGCGATGACAAGGCCGGTCTTGAGCCGCTTTCCGGACCCGGCCACGCCAAAATTCGGGACCTGCGGGTCCTCGTGCATCTGTTTTCCGGTTCCATGACCGACGAACTGACGCACGACCGAGTAGCCCTGCAATTCCGCGTAGTTCTGAACTGCTGCGCCGAGGTCCCCGAGCCGGCTACCCACCCGGCACAAGGCGATCGCCTTTTCGAGGGCTGCCTCGGTGACCTCGACCAATTTGCGAAGCTCGGGCTTCACGTTGCCGACCATGACGGTCCGGGCGGTGTCGGCGCAGAACCCGTGCTTGAAGATCCCGAAGTCGATCCCGACGATATCGCCGTCCGCGATGATGTCGTCCTTGCGCGGGATCCCGTGGACGATGATGTGATTGCGTGAGGTGCAGAGGACGCCGGGATACGGCGGGACGTCGTAGCCGCCGTAGTTGAGGAACGCGCTCTTGACCTTGTGTCGCTCGATGCCGGCGCGCGCGATGCGATCGAGCTCCCAGGTCGACACCCCGGGTTTTGCAGCGGCGCAGACCTCGTCGAGGATCTCGGCCGCGACCAGGCCCGCCTCGCGCATGAGACGAATCTCGTCCTTGGACTTGAGCTGGATCCTCACGACACCACACCCAGCATGTCGAGCTCGGAAGTCCACGCGAGCAGCGGCAACCACCACACGCCCACCGCCGAGCGTTTGCGCTCCGGCGCGGCACGGTAGGTCGTCACCTCGTCGTCGATCGCCGACTCGACCTCGCCGTCGATCGCGCGCGCCGCGAGCGTCTCGACGAGCGCCTCGTAGGCGTAGGCGCACGTGGTGGCGAGGCGGATGCGCAGCTCGGGCCCTCGGCGACGCAGGGCCGTGTCGAAGTCGGCTGCGAAGCCGTCGTCCTCGGCGTCGAGCAGCGCTTGCACCGCCGTGATCGCCGCGTCGAGGTCCTCGACGGAGGCGTAGCGATACACCCCCGTGAAGCGCATCTCCGTCGAGAACATGGCCGCGAACGCAGTCACTTCGCTAACGCGGTCGCGCCGCGACTCGGCCGCGGATCCGGGGACCCTTGGGGCCGGCGAAGCCTTCGTAGTTGCGCGTGATGAGGTGCGACTCGATCTGCTGGACTGTATCGAGCGCCACACCGACGACGATCAAGAGCCCGGTACCACCGAACGCGAACGGCACCTGGAAGAACTTCTGGAGCAGCGCCGGGATCATGCAGACCACCGACAGGTACAGCGCGCCGGCGAACGTGATGCGCGACAGCACCTTCTCGATGTACTGCGCCGTGTTCTTGCCGGGACGAATGCCCGGCACGAAGCCGCCCGATTTCTTCAGGTTGTCGGCGACGTCGACGGGATTGAACACGACCGCCGTGTAGAAGAACGCGAAGAACACGACGAGCAGCGTGAAGATCAGGTTGTAGCGCCAGTCGGCGGGATTGAGGATCGACGAGAACTCCTGCATCCATCCCGAGTCCGACATGTTCGCGATCTGCGCCGGGAACATCAGGATCGAGGATGCGAAGATCGGCGGGATCACGCCCGAGACGTTGATCTTGAGCGGCAGATAGCTCTGCGCACCCGAGTACATCTTTCTGCCGACTTGTCGCTTCGTGTACTGCACCGGGATTCGCCGGTGGGAACGTTCGAAGAAGCAGATCGCCGCGATCGTGATGACGACGAGCAGCGTGATGAACAGGACCGTGAGGCCGCTGGTGTCACCGGTGCCACCGGCGATGAATTTCGTGATCGCGTCGGGCATGGCCGCGACGATGCCCGCGAAGATGATCATCGACGAGCCGTTGCCTATGCCCGACTCGGTGATGAGCTCGCCGAACCACATGATGACGACGGTGCCGGTCGTCATCGTGATGACGGTGAGCAGGTGGAAGCCGAGCCCGGCCATGTCAGCCGACACGACCTCGGCGCCACCGCGCGTCAGGCTCTCGACGTAGCTCGCCGCGAACCATGACTGCACGATCGCGACGAGCACGGTGCCGTAGCGCGTGTACTGGTTGATCTTCCGCCTGCCCTGCTCGCCTTCTTTGTTGAGCTGGTCGAGCTTGGGAACCACGACGGTTAGGAGCTGCATCACGATCGATGCAGTGACGTACGGCATGATGCCGAG
>Ga0299915_10001998_pt1 | contig 14950 bp, 13 predicted proteins | sample RVTome_13_FD_200263 | JGI IMG/M metagenome (GOLD analysis project Ga0299915, IMG submission 200263) | Soil microbial communities from uranium-contaminated site in the Upper Colorado River Basin, Wyoming, United States - RVT92D227 (version 2) ... | reverse complement strand
AACGCTGTTTTGAAGAAGCAGGTCCCGACGGGGGGCATTCCTCCGATGATCGGGGTGTTGGTGGTGAATGTCGCGACTGCGGCGGCGATTGCGGAGGCGGTGGTGTTTGGCCGGCCTTTGACGCATCGTGTGGTGACGGTGAGCGGGGAGGCGATCGCCAGGCCGGGCAATTACTACGTTGCGGTGGGGACGCCGGTGAGTGATTTGATAGAGTTCTGCGGCGGAGTGACGCAAAAGTCGGCGAAGGTAGTGTTGGGCGGGCCGATGATGGGTATCGCGCTTGCGGATCTGGATACGCCGATTACGAAAACGAGCGGTGCGGTGACCGTGCTGACGAAGGAGCAAATCGGCGGGGCGAAGTTCGCAAGGCGTCAAACGCCGTGTATTCACTGCGGACGGTGCCTGGAAGTGTGTCCGGAGAACCTGAACCCAACGAAGATAGCGCATGCGGTGAAATACAATCTGTTGGATGCGGCGGAAAAGGAGTATTTCATAAATGCGTGTACTGAGTGCGGGTGCTGCAGCTACGTGTGCCCGGCGAATATAGAGGTTACGGGCTATATAAAAACGGGCAAGATATTTCTTGCGAGGCAAAAGAAGAAGATGCCGCAGTGAGAGCAGATGAGCAAATCAGAATGTGCGCCGTGCCATGCGAAATACGAACTACAATATGGTGGATGATGGAAGTGATAGATGCTTAGTGACCTAAGAATCTCTTGTTCGCCGCACATCAGCGGGCGTCTTTCGACCCGCAGTGTGATGATAGACGTCATAATCGGGTTAATTCCGGCGATGGCGGCGGCGGGGTATTATTTTCGTGTGCACGCCCTGATTCTCATTTCAACGTGCGTTATAGCGTGCGTTGGGACGGAGTGGCTATGCAATCTGATCCGGCGCAAGCCCAATTCGCTGGACGATTTCAGCGCGGTTGTTACGGGTATTATTCTTGCGTTGTCGCTGCCGCCGAGGCTGCCGATTTGGACGGCGGTTATCGGGAGCGTTTTTGCGATAGGGATAGGTAAAATGGTATTCGGGGGATTAGGCTCGAACATATTCAACCCGGCAATGGTGGGCAGGACGTTTCTTTCGGTCTCTTTCGGGATGTTGATGACGAGCTGGACGGCGCCCGCCACGCTTGATGCGAAGATGTCGAAGATAGCTCCGGAGAACGCGGCCGATACGAGGACGCAGGCGACGCCATTGGCGTGGAGCAAAATGGCTATAAAGAACAAGTTGGGAGCGGGCACGTACAACGAACACAACTTCGCAGGGACGATTACCGGGGAGGTCGGCGGGTGTTTGGGCGAAACAAGCGCGATTGCCCTGGCGATTGGGGGGATTTATCTGCTGATAAGGCGGACGATAAGATTCCACATTCCTTTGGCTGTATTACTCTCGGCTTTTGTGTTTGCGGGGATTGCCTATCTGTCCGATTCATACGCGTATATGCAGCCGTTCTATCATTTGACGAGCGGCGGGCTGCTATTGTGCGCGCTGTTTATTGCGACGGACCCGGTGACGGCGCCTTTGACGCGGCGAGGGATGTGGATTTTCGGGGCCGGCGTAGGCGGGCTGACAATGCTTATACGGATCGTCGGCGAGTACCCAGAGGGCGTGATGTTCTCGGTTCTTTTAATGAACGCGGTGACTCCTTTAATTGACAGGTGGTGCAAGCGGATTCCTGCGGGCGGCAGGCCGAGAGCTTAGCCACCAAGACACGAAGACACGAAAAATCGGTATATGGAATTTGAGAAAACGTCTGAAAGAGAAGATGCGGTGGCTGCGAAGATAGTGGATGCTGAATGGGATAAAGCGGATTATTCTGTAATCTTAGTGACTTTGTGCCTTTATGGCAGAGAAGGTTTCAGAAATGGGTAAGTTGAGATATTTTGTTAGACAGAGCTGGCTGTTGATAGTCTCGTCGTTTTGTTTTGGTCTTCTGATAGCGGTGACTGATGCGGCGCTGTCGGGGAGGATAGAGCAGAACAAGGCGGACAAGCTGAACCGGCTCACGCTTTCGCTGCTGCGGGAGGCCAAGCACTTTGTGCCCGTGGATGCGCAGTTCGAGGTGGGGCTGGGACGCGGCAGGAGTGAAAAGGTCACCGTGTACAAGGCGGTTGGGGAGACGCAGGAGTGCGTCGGCTGGAGTTTCGGGGCCGTCGGAGACGGTTTCTCGGGGAGGATTGAGCTGGTGGTCGCCGTTGACGCGGACTTTGGGAAGCTGATGGGGTTCGAGGTCCTCGTGAGCAGCGAGACGCCGGGCTTTGGCGACCGGATCAAAGATGATTACTATCGAAACCAGTTCAGGGGCGCGCCGGCGGGGGAGCTAAAATTAGTTTCGACGGGCGGCGCGGACAAGATTGATTCGGAGATTGTGGCGATAACGGGGGCGACGGTGAGCAGTGAGGCGGTGGTGAACATACTGAACAGCTTTTTAGGCGGGGTGAAGGACCAGATGAGAGAAGAAGGGTTTATCGGCGATGGCAAAGGACAATGATCGACAGGACGGCGTGTATAAGCGGGCGCTGCTGAACGGGCTGTGGAATGAGAATCCGACGTTTCGGATGCTCATAGGGATGTGCCCGCCCCTGGCGGTGACCACGGCGGTCAAGCCCGCGTTGACGATGGGTCTGAGCGTGATATTTGTGCTGGTGTGTAGCAATATCGTGGTGAGCTTGATGCGCAATCTGCTCAAGCCGCACCTTAGGATAATAATGTTCACGCTGACAATCGCCACGTTTGTGACGATTTGCGATTTATTCCTGCGGGCATACACGCCGGCAATGAGCGAGATACTGGGTGCGTACGTCCCTCTGATTATCGTCAACTGCATTATCATATTCCGTGCGGAGGCGTGCGCGAGCAAATGCGGCGTGGTGGTGAGCACGCTGGACGCAATTGGGATGGGCGGCGGCTTTACGATAGCGCTGTGCATTCTGGCGGGCATCCGCGAGGTCCTGGCCTCGGGGCGATTCTGCGGCCTTGAGGTGATGCCGTCCGGATTTGTGCCGTGGCTGGCAATGCAGATGCCGGTGGGGGCTTTTGTCACTTTGGGTCTGCTGCTGGGCCTGGCGAATGTACTGACTCGAAAGAAGGGGGCTTGATATGGACCGGCTATCTGTCCTGCTGATGGGTTTTTTGTCGATGGTGCTGGTGAACAACTTTGTGTTCACCAAATTCCTGGGCACGTGCCCGTACCTTGGGGTATCGGGCAGGCTGGACAGCGCCTTTGGAATGGGGCTGGCCGTGACGTTCGTGACGGCGATGAGCGGGACGCTGACGTGGGTGGTGGACTTCTATATTTTGACGCCGCTGGATCTTGAGATAACGCGGTACATCTGCTACATCGTAATCATAGCCGGGGCGGTGCAGCTTGTGGAGATGTATGTGCGGAGATTTTTCCCGTCGCTGTACGATGTGTTCGGGATTTTCCTGCCGTTGATTTCCACGAACTGCGTAATCCTGGGTATATGCCTTTTCATAGACATCTGGGGGACGGATAATATCCTGGAGGTTGTGGTGCTGAGCACCGGAGTGGGCATAGGCTTTACGCTGGCGATTTGCATAATGGCGGGGATTCGGGAGAGGCTGGTTGTGTCGGATGTGCCGGCGTGTTTTACGGGCGCGCCGATTACGCTGATTACGGCCGGGCTGCTGGCTATGGCGTTTATGGGTTTTGCGGGAATGATAAGGTGAAATACGAAATTCGAAATCCGAAACTCGAAACAATGTCGAAATCCAAATGTTCAAATGACCCGTGGACCTGGTTGCCGAGTCTCGTGGGGGCAGGTTTTGAGTTTTGGTGATTTGAATTTGTTTCGAATTTCGGGATTCGATATTCGGATTTTTGGGTAGTTAGCAATTTTTCAGCTTCGGGTAGTTAGTGCAATGATGGTCTTGGGTGGAATATTGGAGTTGTGGAGCGGGGCGTGGCCGGCTGGGATTACCATGCTCGGGCTTGGAGCGGGATTCGCGGTGGTGCTGTTGATTGCGAGCGAGAAGCTGAAGGTGGAGGTTGACCCCAAACTCGAGCAGGTGCACTCTGCGTTGCCGCATCTTGATTGCGGTGGATGCGGTTTTGCGGGGTGCGGGCAGTACGCCAAGGCGGTTATGCAGAATCCTGAGCTGTTGGGCAAATGTGCGCCGGGCGGCTCGCAGACGTCGAATAAGGTCGCAGGGATACTGAATTTGCAGGCGAGTTATTCCGGGCCTGCGAAACGGCCGATTGTGCACTGCCGTTCGCACACCGGCCAGAAGACATTCCTTGCGAAACACGAGGGCATACCGACCTGCACGTCGGCGAATGCCTTGGCCAACGCGCAGGCCTGCAAGTTCGGGTGCCTCGGATTCGGGGACTGCACGAGGGCGTGCAAGTTCGATGCTCTGCACGTGATTGACGGGCTTTCGACCGTTGACTACACAAAGTGCACGGGGTGCACGGCCTGCTCGAAGGCGTGCCCTCGCGGCCTGATTGAGATGGCGCCTTTCGGCCAGGAAAACATGATGACGGTTGCGTGCAGCAGCAGGGAGAGCGGCAAGGCCACGCGGTCGATGTGCGAAGTCGGGTGTATCGGGTGCGGGCTGTGCGCCAAGCAGACGGATATGTTCAGCGTGGAGGATAATCTGGCCAGATTGGACTACGGCAAGTACACGCTGAACGAGCAGAGCGAGACGGCGATGAATAAGTGCCCGACCGCGGTGATTGTGTATCGCGGGCCGACCGCGCCGGAGCCCCGACAGCCGCGAGAGAAGACTCCTGCTAATGCATAGCAGCGACGGCGCCCGCCGGAGAAATTGTCAGTAAGGTTTTTCCGCAAGCCGGCCGCCCACGAATTTGTGCAGTATGCTTGAGACGTCGTCAGTATCGACGATAAATATCCTCTGGCCCGGATACCACAACGTGTGCCTTTTGGCAATAGTACCTCTCTTTTTCTTCAGTTCCTTCACGTAGAACGCGATTTACGCTGTAATAACGCCCTCTATTTGCCTGGGAAATGCGTTTATCGCCTTTGGGCTACCAGCAGGCAAAAGGCCTGCGCACGCCCGCCGACGCGCTCGTTCTGCTGGTAGCCGCCAAAGCGCAAAACGCACCTGTAGGATTACAAAACACTACAAAAAACCGCCTTCTTGCCAGTATTACTTGCCTTTTCCGTTGTTCTTCGCAAAAAATATGCCGAATTCACCGGAAAACTCTTAGAATTCAGACGAGATTCTGGTATCATAGGCCTGTATTATGTACAAGAACTGTTTCAAAATCAGTCTCGAAGTGCACAGGAGTTGTGTTTGTGAGGGCAAATGGGAAAACCCATATCAGCAGATTATGCTCAATTTCGGAGGATTGCTAATGATTCGGAAAGACGGCTGAAAGCGCAGCACGCGTACCGCTTTTGATGGTAGAGAATAATCAAGAACACACGGTAACGACAGAGAAATTGGAGGTTTGAGAAATGAGATGCTTTAGTTTTTACGCGGTTTTTATTGTAGCCTTGTGCCTGAACGGTGTTGGTTCTGCGAGCGAGCAGGATATTGCATGGCAGAATACATTCGGTGGAGCTGGCGATGATTGGGCACACTGTGTCAGGAAGACATCAGATGGCGGATTTATTGTTGCCGGTGAGACTCACTCCTTTGGAGAGGGCGGTGACTTCTATCTGTTAAAGGTCGACAGTCAAGGCGACAAGCAGTGGGAAAGAAACTACGGTGGAGTTGATCGCGAGAATGCATACGCCGTTGTTGAAAGAGCGGACGGGGGCTACATCATTGTAGGTTCTACACGCTCCTATGGCGCAGGATCAGAAGACATCTATGTCGTCTGGACCGATAAGGATGGCTTTATCGAATATTATCAGACATACGGGGGGTCGGGCAGCGATGTGGGCAGTGGAATTTGCGCCACTTCAGACGGCTCTTACGTGATTGTTGGCTGGACACACTCAGGTAGCAGTTCTGATGATGCTTATATTGTTCAGATCGACGGCGCAGGAACGAAGCTGTGGGATAACAGATTCGGGGGAACTTGCTGGGACTATGGTACCTCGGTTGCGCAGGCGGGGGGAACGCTCATCTTTGTCGGTGAGACTTGCTCTTTAGGAAGTGGTGGCGATGTCTACTTCGTGAAGACTGACTTATCTGGTCAAAAACTAATAGAGAAGGCTATTGGCGGAGTCAAACGGGAGATCGGCGTCTACTTTAGATTGACATCTGGCACCCAATGCGTCATTCCTGGCTGGACCCAGTCTATTGGTGCCGGGCTGTGGGACATGTACTTTGTGAAAACTGACTTGGATGGAAACGTGCTCAGGGAAAAAGCCTTTGGTGGGCCGGATCATGATTTTGCTTGGGCTATTGAAGAAGCTGCTGACGGTGGCTACTTTATAGTTGGCTACACTAGATCGTTTGGCGCAGGAGATTATGACATCTACGTAGTTCGAACTGATCAAGACGGTGAACAGATGTGGACTAAGACCATTGGCTCTTCCGGAGCGGAGTATGCGTATTCAACTGATGTCACGACTGATGGAGGATTCGTTATAGCCGGAGCCTCCAACTCAGAGAGTAGGGGCGGATTCGATGTTATTCTTGTTAAAATGGGTGGGACAACCACGATTCAGATTGATATAGACATCAAACCGGGCAGTTATCCGAATTCAATAAACCTGGGTTCGCACGGTTTGGTTCCGGTAGGAATCCTTTCGAGCAGCGAATTTGACGCAACTACGGTTGACCCGGAGACTGTGGAGCTTGCCGGAGCAGGCGTCGGAGTGCGAGGCAAGAGCAATAAGTACATGGCTCACGAAGAAGATGTAAACGCCGACGGGCTGGTAGATCTTGTGCTACAAGTTGCAACCGAGAATCTTGACCCTGGTGCATTTCAAGATGGGTTTGGCGTCCTTACCGGAAGCACCTATGACGGTCAATCTATTCAGGGAGTGGACGAGGTCACCATCGTGCCGTCAGAGCAATAAAGGTAAAGGGGGGTATCCACTTGACGCAAGCGACCCCTGCATATAGTATCTTGGGGTACGGAAACCTTTCCCAGACCCACGGCAGGCATCGATTACCCCCGGAATCTGCAGGAATTTGACCGCTGGTTTGCGGATGAGGCAGCCTGCCGGAGTTACATTTTTCGCGTCCGTTGGCCGGAGGGGTATGAATGCTTTCATTGTAGGAGCAAGGCGCCGTCAGCGGCAGGCATCTGGACTACAATCTTGACGAATACACCTTCCGATTCAACCGCCGCACGTCGAGATCGCGTGGAATGCTCTTCTATCGTCTTATACAGCAGGCTGTTGCTACGACCGCCGTACCGTACCGGCAGCTTGTCGATGGAAATCACAAGATATAGGGGCCGCTTGCGTTAAGTGGATACCCCCCTTTAAAGGTATTGACTTGTAAAACACAAAAAGGGCTGTGAGCATTGCGCTTGCAGCCCTTTCTCTGACCTTGCGAAATACTTTATCCAGCCGGTAGGGTGTGCAAAATTCGTTTTGCGCACGCGGGAACTTGCGGCGGTCAAAGACAAGTCCGGCCTTACCCAATTTCCTCGTCGATCCAGGAGATAAGCTCCTCCAGGTCGTTGAGGGTAATATCGCCCATGTGTGCGATTCTGAAGGTCAGCTCTTTTAGCTTTTTGTAGCCGTTTCCAAAGGCGGTGTTGTGCTTTTTCTGTACCGCGGAGATGACTTCGCCGACGTTGATCCCTCGGGTGTTCTTGATTGCTGTGAGGGTGTTGGAGGCATACTTTTCCTCGCAGAAGAGCTGGAATTTCTTCTTGGCCCAGCTCCTCACAAAGTCGGCCATTTTCGCGTGCCGCTTCCAGACGTTTTCCATGCCCTCTTTTACGAGTTTATGACACTGGTAGTTGAGCGCCATTATGTGGGGTATGCTGGGTGTAACGAGGGTCTGGTTCTTCTGGGCGGCCTCCGCCCAAAGCTCAAAGTTGAAGTAGTAGCCCCGGTTGGGCACGCTCTTGCTCTTCTCGAGCGCGCGGTTACTGACGACGGCCACGGCGAATCCGGGCGGAATAGCAAATGCCTTCTGGACCGAGGCGAACGCAACGTCCCAGCCAAGCTCGTCGAACTTCAAAGGCAGGCCGATCATACCGCTGACCGAATCCACAAAGACAAGGACGTCGGGATATTTCTTCTTCATCATCTTGCTTATTTCGGCGACGGGATTCATCAGGCCGGTGCTTGTCTCGTTGTGGACGAGGGTGACGGCGGCGTACTTGCCGGTCGCGAGCTTTGCGTCGATCATTTCCGGGAGAATGGCTTTGCCCCATTCGGCTTTCAGCTCATCGACATTCGCTCCGCAGCTTCTGGCCACCTCGGCCCACTTGTCGCTAAAAGCGCCGCACCCGGTTGCCAGCAGCGTCTCGCCGGGAGCGATGCAGTTTCGCACCGCCGCCTCCCAGATCCCCGACGCCGACGAGGTGGACAGGAAAACGTTCTGCGTGGTAAAAAGGAGCTGCTTTAGCATATCGACTGTTTCGCCGTGAAGCTGGGCGTACTCTTTGCCGCGGTGTCCGAGTGTCGGACGGGCGAGTTGCTGCAGGACATCGTCAACGACCATTACCGGGCCGGGGATAAACAATCTCGGCGGGTTCTTCCAATCTGGCATTTTTAGGTTCTCCCGAAAAAAGTTAGAGTTTGTTGATAGTTACGCCTGTGAACATTTTCGGATAGAAGTACGTCGATTTCTGCGGCATTCTTTCGCCTGCGTCGGTGACTTCTATCAACTGCTGCATTTTTATCGGGTTCATAAAAAACGCGGCCTGTTTAAGGCCGGCGTCCACCTGCGCAATCGAATCGTCGATTGCGGTCGGTGCGTCTTTTACATATTCAAGATTCTCGCCTCGGGCCAAAACCTCTTCGTCGATGCCCAGCAGCTCGTCGAGAATGAGCTTGTGCAGCACAGCAACGTCAAGGGACCTGTACGCTGCGCTCATATTCGGCGCCGCGGCATTCATCGCGCGCGCATCCTTGAGGACGGCGGCGTAGAAGACGCTGTTCGGCCCGTAGATGCCAAAGGCCTTCTTATCCTTATCGTGCTCCGCCCGCATCCGCGCGAGCATTTCCTGCTTGGCGTCGGCTTTGGCCTGTCGGGCCTTGCCAAAGGCAAACTCGGTGACTTGGAAATTCCTGCCGAGGCCCGCGAGCAATCTACCCATATTGAAGTCCTGGAGATTCGCCACGAGCCGATGTGTGGCCAGGACTATCAGGCCCTCGTCAGACATATTGGTGAATGCGAGCATCTGGTATTTCGCCGCGGGATTAGGGCTTTCCTTCGAATAGGTCAGGCCGGTGGTGTAGCGGTGATGGCCGTCCGCGATGATGCAGTTCTTGTCGCGCATCATTCGCACGATTGCATCGACATCCTTTTTTGCCGTTATTGCAAAGAGGCGATGCCGGACGTCCTGCTCATCGGTGCAATCGAGAATGGCGGGGCTGGCCGAAGCGCTCTGGATGATTCCGTCGGCTATTCCCTTCTTGTCTTCATAGAGCATAAAGACCAAGCCGAAGTCGGCGGCGGTTGCCCTCTTGAGGTTGAGCCGGTCGAGCATCGCTTTGCTGAGGGTTTGCTCGTGCGGCCTGACCGGTCCGGGCGGGCCGAACTCTTCGAGCCTCGCCAGCGCGATAAAGGTAAGACGCTGATATTGACTGCCCCCTACCTCAAAATCCTGAACATAGCCGTAAATGCCCTCGGCCGCGTCCTGCTTTAGCACGCCGCTATCTATCCAATCGCTCAGATAGCCGGCGGCCCGCGTGTACCGGCTGTCGGCGGAAGTCTCGTTGGGCTTTGTGATCCGCACGATGTTGTACGGGCTTTTTCGATAGAGCTGCCGCTGCTGCTCCGGGCCGATCACGTCGTAGGGCGGGGCAATGCAATCGCCCGCGTTGCCGACAACCGCCGGGTCAAATCTAAACGCTCTAAACGGTTTGATTTCCATACGTGTATCCCGTCTCTACGGGTTTATACTGCCGTCAATTCGCTTTGCTGAGCACCGGGGAACCAACGGAGCGCGAAATGATATAACAGCCCCAGCCGGCTGTCAAGCCTCAAAATGCCGACGGCGATTGTAAGCATCATTTTCGCCGTATTTTCCTCAGCAACACCCTGCACGATATGTTGACTTTCGCACTTTTTGAGAGCCATCATCGCTGCCAAACAGGGCTTTACGTGCGATCTCGAATTAAACGCATGTTCGAGAAAAGCTCCAAACATCACATAAATTCGCCGAGTGGAGGCTACAGGGCCTGTGGCCCAAGTCTACCCAGGTTAACATCTTGGCAAAAGTACGAAAGTTCACTTGTAAACATAATAAATATAATAGGTTGTGAGAAAAAATGGTTGGGATCGATTTCAACTTGCCCTTAAATTTTGGCCAATATATTTTCATGGATTTACCGAAAGGATTGGCCAATGCATACCGGACAGACTGTTTTCTCACAACTGATAGACTTTCTTCCCAAGAAACAATTCGACAAATGCGTTCGCAGATACGGAGGCAATCATCGAACAAAAACTTTCTCCTGTTTCGATCAATACCTGTATATGGCTTTTGCCCAGATAACATATCGCCAGTCTCTTCGCGACATAGAGGCCTGCCTGCGTGCCATGCAGACAAAGCCTTATCACTGCGGCATTCGCGGAAACGTGTCACGCAATACGTTGGCAAATGCGAACGAATATCGGGATTGGAGAATATCCTCGACAATCTTGTTTTAGAACCCGGTGCTATTTACGTCATGGATCGCGGATACCTCGATTTCGCTCGCCTTTTTACCTTTACTCAAAACCTTTCAACTTTTGTTACAAGAGCCAAAACCAATTTCGATTATCGCCGTCTCTCTTATTGCAGTGTCGACAAAACAACCGGTCTTCGGTGCGACCAGACGATAATACTGAACGGTTTTTATGTATCGCAGGATTATCCTGCCGTTCTTCGTCGAATCGGTTGCTTCGATGTCGAGACGAACAAAAAGTTCATATTTCTAACGAACAACTTTACACTGTCAGCCTTGACAATCGCTCCGATCTACAAATGCCGCTGGCGGATAGAAATCTTCTTCAAATGGATCAAGCAATATCTGCGAATCAAGACGTTCTTCGGAACTTCCGAGAATGCCGTCAAGACTCAAATCTGGACAGCCATCAGCGTTTACGTTTTGGCGGCGATCGTCAAGAAAGAACTGAAAACAGAGCTGACTTTGGGCGAAATCCTTCAAATTCTCAGCATTGTACTTTTCGAGAAAGTCCATATTACACAAGCTATGTCGCAAAATAGAAATGTCCAGTTTCATAACCAATTGTCGTTATTCAACTCATAATGGGACAGTAGTGATAGGCTCTGTAGATAAATATCTACATAGCTTTTTGAGTCTCAAGAGTCTTGTTCTACAAAGGGGTGCCGTACGCAGTGCAGTAGCACAGGAGCAGAGGCCGCCAGCCAGGACAACTGGAAACGGGTGGTCACAACATACAGAAACAGGGGCAACCGTATAACAGCGAGAGCGTTTTCACTGTTTTTATGCGTCTGCTCCTCGGTGGTTGCGGCAGAGCCGGACAGTTTGCTTGGGATAACCACCAATTCAACGGGTGTCGAGACCGGCCTGTGCGTCCACATTGGCAGTACTGACGGCGCTATTGAGATTCAAATGGCAGGCAACGGCAGACGACTTGTCTGCGGACCGGCCCTTGACGATCAATCGCTCGACAGCGCTCGCAAGGCGATTCACGCTCAGGGGCTTTATCCGCTCGCATCGGTCGAGAAAGCGAGGACACCGGAGCAGCTCCCCTACGCCGACAATCTTGTCAGCCTGCTCATCGCCGACCTCGACGCGCTGGGCAAAAGGGCGCCTTCACGCAAGGAGATAATGGGTGTGCGGCTTGCCAACGGCAGGGCAATCTCCGAGTGGGTCGTCGAGAATAAAGATAAAAAAGCCGCGAAGAATTACCTTGGCGTCTGGGACGCATTCAGCGGAATACCTCTGCGGGCAATCGAGAAGAGATACTGGGGTACATGACGCCCGATGCACCTCGCCGCCGTCGCCAATCGCATATATATGTACCTTGAAGAGGACGGCCTCTTCACAGCCCTCGACTCCGCGGCTGGGAAGGTCATTCTTACCTACAGCAAGGCCGGGACACTGCCAAGCAATACAGGCTTTGTATCCTTTAGGGTCTTCGACGACCGAATCATAATTGCCAGTAGAAATACGCTTTATCTGCTCGCAGAGGCAACCGGTGATATTCTGTGGCAGTACAGCGACCCACGGCAGAAGCTGCTGCTATTTCCAACCGTATATCCAGGGATCGGGAGAGTCTTCTGCATCGCCTCAGACATCGACGAAGACTACAAGATCGAACACCGCTGGCCCAACGCGCCTGCAACAGCCGTCATCTGTCTGGAATCTGCAGCCGGCAACGTCGTCTGGAGGAATACGCAAGTCGCCGGCAAACATATCGGACAGCTCATCTACAACGACGGCTGCCTTGCGCTATTCGGCCCGGGCGGCATCGGCGCGGGCAAGGACCCATTCACAGGTTGTATCCGGGTTAGCGACGCAAAGCTGCTTTAGACGGGCACTTTTCCCACCACTTGGAACCGCGCCGGTCATCTACGAGGGGCTTTGCCTCTTCGACTCTCACGATGGCTGGGTATATGCCGTGCGAGTGGCCGACGGCTGGCTCGCTGGCGGTTTATGGCCGCCCCATACGAGCGGGAGATAATTGCAAACGGCCAGCTCGAAGCCTCCTGGCCCGTGTACGGCGTCGTTATCGGGGAATTTCAAACGATGCGCGTCTCCCCGCCCGCAAAGCGATTGTACACGCTATCAGCTACTTTCGTTAAACGCTCGATCCTGCAATCTCGTTGCGGGCGGTCCTAAGTGCGCCGCCCCCCGCAGACAGAAAATGGGCCGACACCGCCCACCTGAGCGACTCGGCCCATGTATAGTTGCATGATCATTCGCAGAATCTAAAGGCTCCTTGCCTTCATTCCGCGAGTATTCCTGCTATATCTATTAATGCTAAGCGGCTCTGCGTCTTCGCCACAGCATCAGCCCGCCAAAACCAAGCAAGCTTATCGTCAGCGGCTCCGGCACGCACACAGTATAGACCGCCACGTAGTCCACCGCGGCGCCACTGGAGAAATAGCTGAAGATTAGTTCCTTGTCCGGATTGGGCACAATGCGATAGGATGCAGTCAGTTTCTGCCACCCGGTAGCCGGATCGACCACCGCTACCGTTTCCTTCTTGTCCACCACTATGCCGCCAAACGGGTAAACGTCGGGGACCCCAACCAGATTCCCGAGGAAACCTATCTCAATACAAATCTCTTTGTACGGATTGGGAATCATCTGGTTTGGAATATCCAGAGCAATCGTAAATCCTGCGTCTCCTGTCCAAACGCCCTCCCGCCCAAGCAAATCCGCAATCCATTCCGGAGGAGCGGCGCCTGTGGGGCCGCCAATAAAAGCCATTGCGGGTCCATACGGATTCAGGTTGATCTCAGGCACAGTGGGATTGTCGTCGTCGTCGAAGCTCCAGACTTGAAGAGTTTCGCCGGGCTGCGTCGCCACTACCCAGTCCACCGCCACCTGCCCGTATGTTTCAGAGCCCGACCACTCGAAGCCTGTTGCGGCCAACGTCAGCTTCTTGCCGGGAGTCCCCATAAACGAGCTGATTGCCCAGACTTCGCTGCCGGAGACATCATCGACGGCGCTTCCCCAAGACGCCGCGCCGACATCCACATCGAAATCGTCATCGGCAAGGCCCTTCAAATGCCTGACCCCCAGAGCCGTTATGACCGTCGGGAATGTCAGTGAAGCCGACCGACAATCGTCGCTTGCATCCCATATAACTCTGCACTTTCCATCAGGCGACAGCGGGCCTGCGGCAATACCGCCCCAGCTCCCACCGCTTGTGTCAGGTTGAATTGGACCCCAGCCGACAGGACTGAAGGCGGCCTCGCTCAAAGGCGTGCCTATGTCCACAAAGTAAAGCGCCGACGCCTGCCCTTGGGATAGAGCCACAACTACTGCTATAATTGTTATCAACTTTTTCATCACTACGTCCACCTCCTAATACCTTCAAACATTATTTTATTGTCACTGGTTACAGACTCCTGCGTCTCCGCAGCCAGCCTACAAGACCTACACCAATGCTGCCCAGCAGAACTGCGCCGGGAGCCGGAATCGGTGTTGCGTTTATCCAGTCTATCCCTAACTGGCCATACGTCGCAAAATCTGACCACTGCGGGCCTGTTGCAGTGATTACCAGCGTCTGGCCAGGCAACCCGCTAAACGTGGTGCTGGTCCAAGTTTCGCCGCCGACCGTATCAGTGAACGAGCCCCAAGGATTGCCGCCGGCAAAAACGTCAATCCGATAGCTATCATTGGCCTGTCCAACCAGGTGTCTGATCGTCGCGGACGTTATCGCCCTGGGAAATGTAACCGACGCCCAGTTAAAGAAATCCCCGGTGTGGCCCCAGACCGTCCTGCAAAGCTGATCAAATGATCCGGGAGCAGTCCCTCCTCCCATACCGCCCCAATTTCCACCGCTGGTGCTTGGCTGAACCGGTCCCCAGTCAAACAGAGTGTACCCGGCTTCGCCGGCAGGTGTACCTAAATCAACGAAATAGGTCGGGACCGCCTGTGCTGCACCCGCAGCGAGAGCCACCACCACACAAATTGCTGCTAACTTTTTCATGCCCTTACCTCCTTACAAATTGCCACCAACTTTTTCATGCCTTTTACCTGGCGTGTAATTCCTTGTTCTTGTTCGTTTCAAATCCTTTGCAAACGCCGGGTACCGACATCAACAATACTCATCCGGGACAGGAACGCCCTGCCCTCGTTCGTAACACCACCACACACCACGTAATCGCTCATCGCCATCTCGACGATTCCGACTGCGGCTGCAATAAACCACAGCAAAAAGCCCAAGC
>Ga0299915_10001997_pt1 | contig 14956 bp, 10 predicted proteins | sample RVTome_13_FD_200263 | JGI IMG/M metagenome (GOLD analysis project Ga0299915, IMG submission 200263) | Soil microbial communities from uranium-contaminated site in the Upper Colorado River Basin, Wyoming, United States - RVT92D227 (version 2) ... | reverse complement strand
CGAAATTGTTGTTAACAGCTTGACGGTTGAAGCCATTAAGAAAGCTATGGGAAAGGGTGAAAAAGCTGCCGCGAGCGTGGCTGGCGTTGTCAGGATTTCAGCAGGCAACCATTGTGGAAAGCTGGGCCCGCATAAGGCCTTTTTGAAAGAAATCTTGGAACTAACCTAGCCTAGATTACAAGGCTCTCGCTCACGCTTTGAAACGAATTGCACGTCTGCGAAAATGGCTGGACAGTGGAATAAAGTTGAGGACAAGTTTATCAGATCGAAACCCTGTCAAAAAAGAGACACTGACGTTAGTCTTCATTTACAGTGGCGAATTCGCCGAACGAGTGATAAGAAACCTGATAAATGATCCAAGCTTCTGCAAATCCTGTGGGCTTTATTGCGACTCTTGTAAGTATAGTGTCTACAGCCATGTTCGCAACATCAGAGCGGCAATAGAACTGCCAAACCCTTCAGAACTTCCAGCTTTTGTTGACAATCCTGAAAGATACTTGCCTAAGAAGATTCCGAAAGCTGACTTATGCGTAGCGTCAGGACTACACAAAGACTTGTTGCTAGAAGTTCCGAATCATCTGCAGAAATCAGGAATCGCAGGACTAGTCGTGCCGATAGAAGACTTCGCTGAAGTTCCGTCTGGGTTGAGGAAGCAGGTAGAAGAAAAATGCGAAGAATTAGGCTTAGAAAACGCTTTTCCAAAACCTTTTTGCTCGCTGGAGCCATCGAAAAACAAGCCGACAGTCTCGAGACTTGCAACGGAAGTTAAAATTGGAAGACCATTATTGGAGATTTCAACTGTGAAAAGGGGTAACTATGAAGTTATCGAGTCCGTGATTGTGAGGCGAAGTGCTCCATGTGGCTCAACATGGTACGTCGCAAAGAAGCTGATTGGGACAGAAACGAAGAGGGAAACGCTCTACGACACTATTGCAAAGGCGCATCATAGCTATCCATGCACAGCCACTATGGGAATCGATCCAGAAGCGAAGGAGCCTATACTTCACATCAGCGGCTACATAATAAGAGAAGAAGTAGAGAAAGCATTGAAACAGGCTAGATGTTGATCCACATGCAAACTGAAAGAAATGACTTTACACAAAAAATGAGAATGTAGACTTCGCAAGCCTATTGAAGTCCTAACAGCTTGAGCAAGTTATAGTTCACGATCAGTATTGCGAACAGCGAGGCAATCAGGGACATTACTGTAATCATAGTGTTAAGCGAAGGGCCAGCTGTATCCTTGAATGGATCGCCAACAGTGTCCCCCACCACGGCCGCTTTATGAGCATCTGAGCCCTTACCGCCATGTTCACCCGATTCAATCAGCTTCTTAGCGTTGTCCCACAATCCGCCTGCGTTAGCCATCAGCAACGCCAGAAGCAGACTTGAGAAGATTGCGCCTGCCAAGTATCCGCCAAGCGCTTCGATTCCGGCTACGAAACCCACTATCAGCGTAACACCGATGGACAGTATGCTTGCGGGCATCAACTCGCGGATAGCCCCTACTGTAGCGATGTCAACACATTTGTTATAATCTGGTTTGACACCTGCTTTTCCTTCCTTCAATCCTGGAATCTCTTTGAACTGTCTGCGGATTTCAGCGATCATTCTTTCAGCATTCTTGCCAACACCCAGCATCACCATGGCGGAAAACACTGCAGGCATCGCGACGCCGATGAGCGCCCCAAACAAAACCCACGGATTCATCAGACTGAAGTCAACTACCACTTTGGGATCGTTCAAAGGCAGAGTTGGATAGAGTTCTCGCAGCGCCTTCTCAGCTGTCACCTTGAAAGCTGCGAGCAGAGCAATCACCGTCAATCCAGCGGCGCCTATTGCGAAGCCTTTTGTGATAGCCTTAGCAGTGTTACCAGCCGCATCAAGCTCGTCAGTGACTGCAATGGCTTCTTCACTTAAGCCCGACTGCTCAGCAACTCCTTTCGCGTTGTCAACAACCGGGCCGTAAGCGTCATTTGACACAGTTAAACCGACGATCGAAAGCATTCCAAGAGAAGCCATAGCAATTCCGAACACAGCGAACGACAGTGGAGCACCCGGATCAGTCACAGCGTACGGTTCACCCAACGGCTCAAGCAGCTTATACGATACGGCAGCAGCGATGGCTATTCCGATTAATGGAAGGATTACGCTCCGCAAACCGTAGGAAAAACCTGTGATAATGTTGATGGCGGGGCCGCTTTTGCTGGCTTCAGCCGTCTTGACCACAGGAGCCTTGTTCTCTGAAGTGAAATAGTCCGTTGTGACACCGATAACAACACCTGCAATCAGTCCTAGAAAAGCTGCGCCCCAGATTCTCCAGTCGTAGCCACGGTAATATGTCATTGCAGCAGTCAAAACGCCGAAGATTGAGCACGTAACATAGGTGCCCATGTTGAGAGCGCTGCCCGGGTTACCATTTTTGCCCACTCTCACGGTAAACGCACCGACAATTGAAGACAGTATGCCTAAGCCTGCAAAGACAAGCGGTATTTCAATAAAGTTGCCAGACACGCCTGGAATGCTGTTCAAGGCCAATCCGAGAATCATAGTTGAGAAAATACTTGCCACGTAAGAATCAAAGAGATCGGCACCCATGCCTGCTACGTCGCCCACGTTGTCACCCACATTGTCTGCAATCACAGCAGGGTTGCGTGGGTCATCTTCAGGCAGGCCCAGTTCAACCTTACCAACTAAATCAGCGCTAATGTCAGCTGTCTTCGTAAAGATGCCTCCGCCTGCCTTGGCAAAAAGGGCCAGTGAACTTGCACCGAAACTGAAGCCAAGCACGACCACTGGGTCACCTGTGACAAGGTAAACTATGCTTACGCCCAAAAGGCCGACGCCGACCACAGCGAAGCCCATAACAGCTCCACCTCTGAAGCCAACGGGGAAAGCTTTGTTCAAGCCATGTTGTGCTGCGTTGGCAACTTTGGCGTTCGCTTTGGTCGCAACGTTTAAGCCCATGTACCCGGCGAGAGCCGAACATGAGGACCCAAATATATAGGCCAAGACCATTTCAACGTTCTTCAACGGATCGCTTGTTGCCCAAATAGGGTTGGGCAGAAAGAGAACTATGAGCACGCTTACGATGGCCACGAAAACGGCCAACGTTTTGTATTCGCGCTTAAGGAAGGCGCTAGCTCCGTCTTTGATGAGGCCAGAAATCTCCTTCATCTTCTCGTTTCCGCTGTCCTGTTTGTTGATGTATCGTAGAAAGTAAAATCCGACCAGTATTGAGATCAAAGCAGATAATGGCGCTATAAACCATAGTTGAAATTCCATTGTTTCATTTCTCCTCTTACTTATTCCCATCTACATTTTAAGTAGCGATAGTGAATCGAAACCTCTTATAAACTTATTTGCCGAAAGCCAATTTTCAAAGAAACAGTTAAAAGCTCCTTTGGAAATGGCTTACTGTTCTCTGCAAAGGTGGGAAGAATGGCAAAACCTTGGCACGCCATGGAAGTTGAAGAAGTTCATAAGGAACTGAACGTCGGACAAAAAGGCTTGAGTCAAGAAGAGGCGAAGAACCGTCTCCAACAGTACGGACCTAACGAGCTGAAGAAGGAAAAGGGAACTTCGCCAATAAAGATGTTCTTGGAGCAGTTTGCAGATATTTTGATGATTATACTATTAATCGCCGTCGGACTTTCCATCGGTTCATATTTCATCAAACAGGACGTTGGCGAACTTACCGATGCTATGGTGATTGTTGCGATAGTCTTGGCAACAGCAATCTTGGGATTTGTGGAAGAGTTTAGATCTGAGAAAGCTGTTGAAGCCTTAAAAAAGATGACCGCGCCAACCGCCATGGTCTTGAGAAACGGAAGAGAAGAAAAGATTCCGACAATCGAAATCGTTCCCGGAGACATAATCCTCCTTTACACAGGGGACAAGATTCCGGCTGACGCCAGACTTATTGAAGCATTCAACTTGAAAATAGATGAGGCTGCCCTAACTGGAGAATCAGCACCTGTCAACAAGAACATTTTGACACTTTCCGAAGAAACACCGCTCAACGACAGAAAGAACATGACGCTCACCGGAACCATAGTAGTCTATGGTAGAGGAAAAGCAGTAGCCACATGCACAGGAATGAACACAGAATTTGGCAAGATAGCCAAAATGGTTCAAACAACCAGGGAAGAAACAACTCCACTCGAAAAAAGGACATCTTCAATAGGTAAATGGATTGGAATCCTATCAATAGTCATCTGTCTCTCAGTTGGTGCGATAGGAGTTGTAGAAGGACGCGACTGGCTCGACATGATCCTCTGGGGAATCAGCCTAGCAGTAGCGGCCGTTCCAGAAGCCTTACCTGCAATCGTAACAGGCGCGCTAGCAGTGGGAATGTACAGAATGGCAAAAGTAAACGCAATAGTCAAGAAACTCCCAGCAGTTGAAACCTTAGGCTGCACAAGCGTCATATGCTCCGACAAAACCGGGACAATGACCAAAGGCGAAATGACTGTGCAAAGAATATATGCAAGCGGCAAAGCTATCAAAGTCTCAGGCGTCGGATACGAGCCGAAAGGCGAGTTTCTATTTGAAGACAAGAAAATTGATCCGTCAGCCGAAGAAATACGCATCCTCTTAACCACGGCTACACTATGCAATGACGCAAAACTAGAAAAAGAAACCGAAACTGACAGGTGGATCATCAAAGGAGACCCAACAGAAGGAGCGCTAGTCGTTACGGCGGCAAAAACAGAATTATGGAAAGAAGAACTTGAGAAAAACGAGCCGCGCATAGCAGAGATCCCATTCTCCTCTGAAAGAAAGTGCATGACTACTTTCCACGAAGCCTCTGGGAAAAAGAAGGCTTACATGAAAGGTGCTCCAGAAGTAGTCCTTGGGAAATGCACGAAAATACTTGCCAATGGAAAAACACGCAAAATAACTGTGGAAGACAGAACAGAAATACTAAAAGTAATTGAAACAATGGCTAGACAAGCACTCAGAAACTTGGGTTTCGCTTTCAAAGAGTTGCTTGCAGATGCTACTGATTTTGATGAGAAAGATGAGAAAGACTTCACTTTCGTTGGAATAATGGGGATGATTGATCCGCCTCGAGAAGAAGTGAAAGATGCAATATATACTTGCAGAAAAGCTGGAATCAGCGTAGTCATGGTGACTGGAGATCACAAACTCACTGCGATGGCCGTCGCAAAGGAACTGAATCTACTCGGCGAAAACGAAGAAGAAGGAAAAGTGCTTACTGGGGAAGAACTTGAGAAAATGAGCGACGAGCAACTGTTAACCGTGGTGGGAAACGTCGTGATATATGCTAGAGTTTCTCCTGAACACAAAATGAGAATTGTGAAAGCATGGAAAGCCAAGGGCCGGGTTGTCGCAATGACTGGCGACGGAGTCAATGATGCTCCAGCCTTAAAGATGGCTGATATTGGTGTTTCAATGGGAATTACCGGTACTGAAGTCACCAAAGAAGCCTCGGACATGGTTTTGGCAGATGACAATTTTGCATCAATCGTGAAAGCTGCAAGAGAAGGCCGAGAGATCTACGACAACATCAAGAAATACCTGACTTACCTGTTGCGCTGCAACGTAATGGAGATTATCGTTATGTTTGTTGCAGTGGTTTCCGTTCCCTTTCTGGCTAAGATCCTTTCACCTGGAGCAAATTCAGGAACAATAAGCGACGCCACAATTGCTCTTACTGCTACACAACTACTCTGGGTAAACTTGACAACAGATGGTCTGCCGGCCATGGCCTTAGGCGTGGATCCAGGCGACCCAGATCTGATGGAAAGGAAACCTAGAGATCCGAATGAAAGCGTTTTCACTCGTGATGTCAAGATCTACCTGAGCATTCTGCCAATAATGATGTCAGCTCTTCTTCTGTTCGGATATTTCATTCACAAACCTTGGGAAGGCGCACATCAGCTGACTGAAGCGAGAACACAGTTGCTTACGGCGATGATCATGATGGAACTGGCTAATGCAATTTCAGCTCGTTCGCTGAAGTACCCTGTATTCAAGGTGGGCGTTTTCAAGAACAGATTCCTATGGTATGCAATACTTTCGTCATTTGGCCTTCAGCTCTTAGTGCTCTACACACCTGGACTTTATGGGCTATTTGACGTAAACCCGCCTGAACTCATTGACTGGGCATTCGCCATATTGTTCACTATAATAGTGTTCGGCTCGTTGGAGCTAGGCAAATACATTGCAAGCAAGAGACGTAAAGAGTAAGCTGAGGAAGACTTAAATTCAAAGCAGTCTGAAGTTTGCGCCAATCGATTGAAAGGTAAGGTTTGGGGAGGAATGAGTGAGAAAACAGCGAATCCAGCACCTCTTGGACTATTGGGCTTCGGAATGACAACAGTTCTGCTCAACTTTGTACACAACGCTAGACTAGCACCGATTGACTCAATGATCTTTGGAATGGGCATATTCTACGGAGGCTTAGCACAAATAATCGCAGGAATAATGGAGTACAAAAAGGGAAACACTTTTGGCGCTACAGCTTTCACGTCATACGGTTTGTTCTGGTGGTCCTTTGTATTCCTAAACTTGGGATCAAAGACTACTCTAGTTCAGTCATTTACAATCGCTACCGCTACAAATGAAGCACAGATGGCCTATTTCTTCATCTGGGGATTGTTCACACTGATGATGTTCTTTGGCACGCTGAAGAAGAACCGTGCACTTCAGTTTGTCTTCATGAGTCTTGCAATACTGTTCTTCCTGCTTACAATTAAATCGGCAATACTAGCTTACTACCCAACGACAGCGGCCTCAACGATTAGCCTGTTCGCACAAGTGATCGGTGTTGAGGGAATCATCTGCGGACTCAGCGCAATTTACCTTGCTGTCGCGGAAGTGTTGAACGAAGCTCACGGGAAAACTATACTACCCATTTGTCCAGTAGGACAATGAACACTCTTCATCCTTCTATTTTTTCACCAAAAACCTTTAATATTCTCGGAAGAAGGTTTCTCCACAAAAAAAATTCAGAGAAGGTTAAGAGATGTCAGAAACGAGTTTACCGTTCAATGACAAAGTGTTTCCAGGAAAGAAGCTCAAAGAAGAATGGGAGAAATCAATAAAGAACCCACAAGAGTTCTGGGCAGAAAAAGCAAAGGCGATCGACTGGTTCCGAACATGGGACAAAGTGCTTGACGATTCAAACCCGCCATTCTACAAATGGTTTTCAGGCGGAATTTTGAACATCTGCTACAACGCTCTAGACAGGCATTTGAAAACACATAGAAAGAACAAGTTGGCCTATATTTGGGAAGGCGAAGCTCCCGGCGAAGTTAGAACTTACACCTACTACCAACTTTACAGAGAAGTCAACAAGCTAGCGAAAGTTTTCAAAGACTTCGGTTTGAAGAAAGGCGACCGAGTCGCTGTCTATCTACCAATGATTCTGGAGTTGCCGATCACGCTGCTCGCAATTGTCAGAATAGGCGGAGTCCATACAGTGGTCTTCTCAGGCTTCAGCGCAGAAGCTCTAGCAGATAGGATCAACGACTGTCAAGCCAAGATTGTTGTGACAGCAGACGGAGCCTACAGACGAGGAAAAACAGTAACACTGAAGGATACGACTGATCGCGCACTAGCAAATTGCCCAACCGTGGAAAAAGTCGTTGTTATCAAGCGCACTGGCCAACAAATTCCTATGAAAGAAGGACGCGACGTTTGGTATCATGAGGCGCTTGCCAAGGTTGAGGCTAATGCTTATGTTCCGCCCGAGCCCATGGAAGCGACTGATCCAGTGTTCATATTGTACACCTCCGGAACGACTGGCAAACCGAAGGGCGTTCAGCACGGCACAGGCGGCTACCTAGTCTGGGGATACTGGACACTGAAATGGGGTTTCAACCCGACTGACGAAGACATCTGGTGGTGCACTGCAGACGTCGGCTGGATCACAGGACACACCTACAACGTCTACGCTCCACTAGCAATGGGCATAACCTCCTTCATCTTCGAAGGCACACCAGACTATCCAGCGCAAGACAGATGGTGGGAACTCATCGAAAAACACGGGGTCACAATACTCTACACTACGCCTACGGCGATCAGAATGTTCATGAAGTTCGGCGAACAATGGGTCACAAAGCATGATCTAACCACTCTGAGAATTCTAGGCACAGTTGGCGAGCCAATAAACCCTGAAGCTTGGAGATGGTACTACCACCACATTGGAAGAGACACGCTACCGATCATAGACACTTGGTGGCAAACAGAAACAGGTGGCTTCATGATCGCCCCATTGTCAGGACTCGAACTCGTAGCCTTGAAACCAGGATCAGCAACAAACCCTCTGCCAAGCGTTCTTGCAGAAGTTTGGGATGAGAAAGGACAACCAACGCAAGCAGGAACCAAAGGTTTCCTAGTGATCAAGACACCATGGCCAGGAATGCTTGAAACCCTATGGAAAGAACCAGACAGGTACAAGCAAACATACTTCGGAAGATGGCCAAACATCTACTACACGGGCGACTATGCAGTAAGAGACCCAGATGGATACTTCTGGCTACTTGGAAGAGCCGACGAAGTCTTGAAAGTGGCTGGACACAGAATCGGCACAGTCGAACTTGAAAGCGCACTTGTCTCACACCCAGCAGTGTCAGAAGCAGCAGTAATGGGCAAAGAAGATGCCCTCAAAGGAGAGGTTCCAGTAGCATTCGTAACGCTGAGAAGCGGCTTCACACCATCAGACGACTTGCGAACTCAACTTGTTCAGCACATCAGAGCGACAATCGGCCCAATCGCAACACCAGAAGCAATAGTGATAGTCAACAAATTGCCAAAGACACGCAGCGGCAAGATCATGCGCAGACTACTGAAAGCAGTACTAGCCGGTCAAACCTTGGGCGACGTTTCAACGCTCGAAGACGAAGCTTCAGTCGAAGACATAAAAGCCACATACGAAGAAGTCAGGAAACAACTGGAGAAGAAGTAAAAAGCACTTCTTTTTCCCCTTTTCCATTTTAAAAGGCAGAAACGTCCAAAAATGTCTAAAAACTAGCTTTCCTCAACTTTTAACGGGCTTTGTTTTACTCACTACACACCTGCTGAATCGACGCACGAATTTTGCCTCCACCCTAGCAAGAGCTAAAATATCAAATGCACGCCCCTATCTAACTTGGTGCCGTCAACGTGCATCACGTAAGACGAAAAGACAAGGAAATCACTGAAAAAGACGCGCTGAAGAAAATATTGAAAATTACGAAATATGTGACTGTTGCGATGTGCAAGGATAATGAACCATACCTTGTGACACTGAGCCACGGCTACGACGAAAAAAGCAATTGCATCTACTTTCACTGTGCAAATGAAGGAAAAAAGATTGATTTTCTAAAGACGAACAACACAGTGTGGGGACAAGCCATCATCGACCACGGCTACGTAGAAGACAAATGCAACCATCTCTACACGTCAGTACACTTCAAAGGAAAAACGACCTTCATAGAGAATATCAACGAGAAACTTGAAGCCGTGAAGTGTATCATAAGACAACTTGAGAAAAACCCAGAACCAATGATTACGCGAATTAAGTCGGAGAGACTGAAAAACACGGCGATTGGAAAAATAGAAATAGAATACATGAGCGGCAAGAAACCTGAAGAATCAAGCAAATAACCATGCCTGAAATGTTTTTGAACGAATCCTGCGTTTTATGGGTAGAATCTTCTTATGGTTCTTGGGAAGGGTATCGAGTCTATTATGTTCTCCAAGTCAAGCATCCAAGTGATCAATCTTTCCACACCCATGCCAAAGCCAACATGTGGAACCGTGCCGTATCGCCTCAGATCCAGGTACCAGTCGTAATCTTTTTCGTCCATGCCCATGTCTCTGATACGTTTTATTAGCATATCCTTGTCGTCTTCTCTTGCTCCGCCTGTGGAAACCTCGCCAATCCTCGGGACCAGCATGTCAGTAGACATTGCTACCTCAAGTTTATCTCTGTAAGTCTTGCAGTAGAAAGCCTTGATCGCAGTAGGATAATCATATATGAAAAACGGTTTGTCAACCTCATCTGCCAGAGCCTTTTCATCATCATATCCCAAGTCTTCTCCCCAGTTCTTCTTCAAACCTTTGGAACCGAGCTTCTCCAAAGCTTCTGTGTAAGTTATCTTTGGAAAAGGTGTCTTAACTGAAGCAACTTTGATTATGTTTGCTCCCAGTTCATCGAACTCTTTCTTGCAGTTTTCAGCTATTCTCTTGCAGATGTGAGCCATTAGCTCTTCTTCAAACTTCATCAGATCATGCATGTCTGCAAAGGGCCATTCTGCCTCCATATGCCAGTACTCAGTCAAATGCCTAATCGTCCTGCTTTTTTCAGCACGAAAAGACGGAGCAATGCAGTAGACTTTCTCCAAAGAATAAATCAGAATCTCAAGATAAAGCTGAGAACTCTGAGTCAAATACATGTTCTGGTCAAAATATTTTAAGCCGAAAAGCGTTGATCCGCCTTCGCAGGCACTTGTGATAAACATAGGCGGCGAAACCTCAAAAAACTTCTGAATGGCAAAAAACTCTCGCGCCGCTTCAAGCACTTCAGCGCGTACCTTCATGACCAAGTTCATCTTTCTACTGCGTAGCCACAAGTGGCGGACATCTCTAAGAAATTCTTCGCTTTGATCCTTACTGATTGGAAAAACCTCAGCTAATCCAATTATGGAGATTCTTTCCGCTGAAATCTCATAGCCGCCAGGTGCACGCTTGTCTTGCCTTACTAAACCTTCAAGCGACAGAGACGATTCGATCGTGAGTTTTTCAGCGTCACTCCAAGCTGGGCTGTCAGCCTTAACAGTGCACTGAATAGTTCCTGACGCGTCTCGCAGAACAAGGAAAATCATCTGTTTTCCTTCTCTCTTGCGGTAAACCCAGCCTCGAATAGTGATCTTTTCGTCGTCGTGTTTTCCTTGCAAGAGTTCAGCAATTGGTATGAACGGCATAAATTCTCAGACCTTCCACTACTTTCTTCAAACTTTATGGTTAGCCGCTTTTTAAATCTTTAAATTTCTTTGGTTTGCGACTCGAACACTTTTAGGAAGACAAACAGGGCAACAGGTATGGCGCACGCAGCTAACATGATGAATGGCAACGGCTTCCAGATATATGAATACAGAAAACCAATCAGAAGTTGGGTAAGGGCTTGACTTAGATAAATAAAGAATTGGCTACAGCCCACAACTTTTCCTCTGTATTCTCTAGGCGTCAGATCGCCTAGCAACGACTGATAGCTGCTAGATGTCAACACTTGACCGAGGCCGAAAAAGAAGAATGCGCCTAGAAGGATGTAGAAGGCGTATCCTATGAAGAAAGTTGCAGAAACAAAAACAGTCATAGCTGGCAGATAGCAGAGGTAGCCTAAGACGAGGAACCGTTTTCTTCCAGCCTTGTCCATCCTTAGACCGGCGCCTATGGCGGGAATGGCAGCGCTCAGCGACATGAATGCCATGACAATCGCCCATTGAAACTTTGCAATTCCTAGAACCTCCAGTGCGTAGACAACAAAATAGGTATTGCATCCTGCCAGCAGACTGCTAGCGACAGCGTTTGAAACGAAGAGATGAAAAACGGCTCTCGGAACTTTGCTCCAGACTTTCATGCTTTCTCTCACAGATTTTGGGTACTCACGCAGTGCCTCAAGGAGCGCCGGGCGACTACTAGCCGCCGTTGAAGGAAGCGTCTCTTTGAGCTTCACTCTTAAGAAAGCAGCAGCGAAATAGGCAACAGTGACTATTGCATAGGCAATCCTCATTCCAAGATCGAATTGAAAAACCAAGATCAGGTATCCAGCTATTATCGAAGCAGGCAGTCCAACGAGGTTTGTGACTACTGCTTGGAAGGTGAAACCTGCGCCGCGATTTTCAGGTGAAACAGAATCAAGCATAATGGCAAACAAGGCTGGCTGATAGAGCAAGCAGAAATTCTGGATCATAATGCCAATCACTATAAATGGCCATGATGGTGCAAACACAAAGAAGACAGAAGAGAGGGCAACACCGAAAGTCATTGTGTAAACCAGCCATCTTCTTCCATGCTTGTCTGCAAGATAGCCGCCTGGAAACTGTACGAAGGCGAGAGCGATTGACCCGGCAAAGCTGATCACGCTCAGAATGAAGTCGTCCGCTCCAAGCACGTCCTTGTAGAATTTGCCGGCATACGTGTTAGGGATTGGCACAGCGAAGAACATCAGAATCCAAGTTATAGTCATGAGTAGGAAGTTTCCTCTAACGAAAGAGTAACGACTGCGAAATCGTGAAAACGGGTTCATCTTCTTCTATGCATACAAAACGCAGATTTAAGCTGTAACTTGTCAAATAAGGATAAACCAACGGCAAGACAGACACAATCCTTAAACCGCAGATATCTGATTCTAAGCCTACGTCAAACTGAGGACAAGCATAGTGACAGAGCTTGAGTTTAAACTGCACTTCCTTATGGAAAGCGTCGCCTTTGGACTAACTGATGGAATAATATGCTTTCTAGGAATAATCGTTGGCGTGGCTAGAGCTACAGGTAGCTCAGTAGACATCCTGATTGCCGCTATCATTGGCGGTATCGCTGACGCACTAGGAAACTCGATAGGCTTTTTTGTTTCACAATCAACGGAAAGGGCTGTGCAAATGCGTGGTGCTGAGGAAGGAAACAACATGCACATCCATTCGAAAAAGGAAGTTTGGCTTAGCGGTGTCTTTTCGTTTCTGGCAACTCTGCTTGTTTTGGTCTTGCTACTGGTGCCTTTTGCCTTATTCGAAGTGTGGACTGCCACGACAGCTTCGTTCATAATCGGAACCATTTCAGCCTTTATCTTAGGAACGTACATAGGCAACTTGAGCAAAGAAAACAGGTTTAAATGCGGAGTCAAATACGCCTTCATAACAATAGCAGGAGCAGTAATATCCTACGGGGTAGGAGAAATCATACACATATACATATAACAAAGGTTTTTGCCGGCTTCTAAATAAGAAAAACGGGGTAAGTTTAGGGAAGTTGAACCTCGCCTATAGCCGAAAGATCGGTTAGGTTGTTCATCTTCACTTTCCTGTCTGATACCGTGTACAGCACGTTCTCTATGTATAGAGCCCTGTTGACCCAATAGCCAACTTCGGGTACGCCTCCGCCTTCGGTTCCATGAGTAATCCGTCCTGTCAAGTTGAAGCCTCCGGTGAGAGTTACGTTGAAAACGTATGCTCCCTGCCAGACAGTTGTTCCATAAGCATATGGAGGCACGCCGTAGGGATATTGCGATGCGTCTATCTTTGCTACTGAAACAGGTAGCACCAGCAGATTTCGGGTCTTGTCAAACAGAAACGCCTTATGATTGCTCAGAACAGGAGAATCTGAACCTCGGTCGCCAATCATGTAGTTCGCAAGCTGTACTGGGTTGCTTACATTGGTGACATCGAAAAGCGCGATCTTGATACCCTGATACCAAGCAAAATCTCCGCTTTCAGCTTCCACTGCTTCCTTGCCGACGCCGATCAGGTGATTCTCATCATAAGGATGCAGATAGTCCGAGTAGCCGGGTATCTTGAGCTCGCCGAGAACTGTGGGATTCGTTGGGTCGCTGATGTTTATCACGAATAAAGGATCTGTTTTCTTGAATGTTACAATGTAGCATCGGTTTCCCATGAAACGCGTTGCGTGAAGATTTTCGGTAACTCCAAGGTTTTCCAAGCGGCCGACGATGCTGAGGTTCATGTCCAGCACGTATAGGCTGGTTTGGGTGTAGTTTCTCCAAGTGGTGGTGACTATTCTGAAGTGATCGTTGTATTCATCCATTGAAAACTGGTTCAGTTCATTGCCTGGGACTTGGCCGCTAGCTTCACAAGTCATATTGTTGTCTTTGAAATGTACTCTATAGATTGTGGTGTTGCCGTCCATCTCGCGGAAAGTCACATAAATGTTGCTAGGTGAAACATACATACTACTTGTTCCTCCCAGCATCACCGTCAGATATGTCGGCGCTTCTGTAGCATTTTGGACGTTGGCAGCTATGAAAGTGGTGTACCGATAGTAGTTTGAAGAGCCATTGTAGTAATGAATCTGAGAGGGAGCTACTTCGCTGGCTTGGCCATCAGAATAGATCTTTGGCAAAATGGCGGTATCATAGATTATATATGCCGTTTGATAGATAACGAAATAGACGTAGTCGCCGGTCATTCTGGATTCGAAGTATTCGCCAGTCATTGTTAGATCGCGCAGAAGTGTAGGATGGGTTTTATCATGAATATCATAGATTAGCATTGATGTTTTGCTTGTTTCATAAAACAATTCTGGATAGTAAAGACCAATGGGACCAGAGTAGTATGGATTAACCCGCGTATCGTATTGGCTGCCAATTACCGCTAATCGGTTGCCGCTGATAAAGAACTCAGTTGGGTAAACTTTGTCGAAAGTTATTGTTGAAACGAGAACAGCGGTTTCTGGAGGATATGCTTTTACTATCGAGATGTGACCGTTAGACAAGGTGTAGATGTATTCGCCGTCTGTTTTCACTATATCAGCTTCGTCAACTCCAGCCACTTGGACGTTTGTAGAAGAGTAATCAGGTGAGCTTCTTCCGTAGGTGTCTTCGCTTTCAGTAGCGCTTTTTTTCATGGGCCCTAGAGCGTTAACTGCAGAACCAGACCATGTTGTATCGAAATATTCGTATGGATAGCGTCCTTGAGTAGCAGAGTTTGAGACTAGGAAGTTTTTGAGCTCATCGTATGATTGGAAAGTTGTCAAGAACGCTGAAGCGGGAGCAGGAATTGGCGGTAAGGACGCCTGCAACTTTGGCAAATAGGCTCCATAATCGACAAACATCGCAGTCAACACGACTGCCATAAGTACAGCTGCAACCCCGTAGAACGCAGCCTTTCTCTTTATTTTCCTTTCCAAAGCGTTTTCACCTAGCAAGAACAACATCACCGCGATATTTTATACCAATCCTTGGTACAGTCAAAACCAAACACTAGAACGG
>Ga0299915_10001996_pt1 | contig 14956 bp, 12 predicted proteins | sample RVTome_13_FD_200263 | JGI IMG/M metagenome (GOLD analysis project Ga0299915, IMG submission 200263) | Soil microbial communities from uranium-contaminated site in the Upper Colorado River Basin, Wyoming, United States - RVT92D227 (version 2) ... | reverse complement strand
GACATTTCCGCCAATGGTGGCAACCGTGCTGCTCGCCGGGTCCGGAGGGAAAGTAAAGCCATGTTTGGCCAATTGCCTATTGAGATCGTCGCAGACGACTCCCGCCTGAACACGGGCATAGCGATTCTCAATGCTGATTTCAAGAATTCGATTCATCCTGGAAAGGTCAACGATAATTCCACCACGGATGGGAATGACTCCTCCGCTGAGACTTGTGCCTGCTCCTCGAGGGACAACAGGAATTTTATATTCATTGGCGAATTTGACAATTTCAGCTACCTGCTCGGTTGACTCAGGCCAGACGGCCGCATCGGGTCGATGGACATTTATCGATGCGTCGTAACTGTAGGGAACCAACTCTTCGAGCTGATCGGTAAAGTTCTCTCTTCCCACGATCTCAATTAACTTTTCCATTATTCACTCCATTGAACTTTGAATGAGAACAGGAGCAAATCTCTTTTTCACCTCTGTTATGGAGAGGATTTCCTGAAGATGGGAATAGCGTAAGGTCCCTCCCGAATGTAACAAACGGAAGGTTCTCTATTTTTCTTTCTTAGGTGAAAGATAGAATGAATTAAGGCGTTTTGAACCATAGCCTGCACTTTTTCCAAACCGGGCTTATGGCCGGACCCGTCAGGAAGAAATTCGTGGCCGCTGGTTCCTGGGATGATATGATAATCCTCCATGGCAATCTCGCCGGAGCAATAGATTAATCCATCCTTCCCAACTTTTCTGATCACCTTTCCCCAGACCTCGGGCTCCCATTGATCTTTTGTAAACCGCCAATGGGGACTTCTCAATAGCTCCAGATATCCATCGGGCCCCTGGATTTTCGACAGATGGAGCAGGGTTTTGTATTCGGATGATCCGATCGGTTCCCTATCCCGATTATTGGCAGCAATGATAATGATGCCTCCTTCCACCACAGCCGGAAGGGCACCCACCCCTGCTTTGGCTGTTTGATAATGATCTCTTCCAACATATCCACCGTGTGTCACCACGATATCGAACTGCCTATCCAGCGGTATTGCGGCACATTCCATAATCATTTTGTAGGCCTCCATGTGGGCCTCAACGAGATCACCCGCAAAGACTTTGGTAACGCGCATATCCTTATCGAGGGTAACGTTCACAATAAAATCTACCCCGACCGTCTTTGCCACCTCCAGAGCCTCCTCATGGCAAGGATTTCCTTCAAGAACCAAGTTTGTGGCATTGGGATCTTCAAGATATTGAGGGCCGTGAAACTTCTGAATTGTTTTCACGTCCACCAGTCCCGGACAGATAGACTTTCTTCCTCCCGAGATACCCGTCATAAAATGGCTTTCCACAAGCCCTGTGGCAATCTTCAGGTCGGAAAGATAGAAGTCCCGATTTACATAGACATCGGTTCCCCTCGTGGTCTTTCCTATGCTCACCAAAAGGTCCTTATCCTCGCAATCGTGGTCAAGGATCTGATATCGGTCGACGATCTCTTCCCCAAACATTTCCACCTTCTCTTGGTAAGAACTGGGTCGATGCATCCCCGTTGCCACGATGATTTTAATGTTTTCCTTTTTGATTCCCTCAGATGCCAATTTTTGCAGTATCGGGCTAAGAACTCCTCGGTCTCCTTCATACGGAACAGGTCTTGTGATGTCCGAGACGGCAATGGCCGTTGACATCTCCCTAAGAGATTTTCCTTTTGCCCGGATGATCTGCTCCAATTTCGGACTTCCAATGGGGTCCGAGAAAGCCCTATCAATTTCATTCCGCCAATCGTCGATATTTGGAACCCTACCCATGCTTATCTCGAGCGAATCGCCGGGAACCGCAACCTCTAATCGATCAGGGCCGTACTCCAAAGAGATTTTCTTCCAGTCCCCTGTGTCGGTCCGTCTAAGGGCTTCAGCTATTTCCTGTTTCACATTTTGTCTCCTGAAACTCCAATCGTCTCAATGTAGGATTTCGGATTTATTGACCCTCTAAGAATTGCTTCCACTCGACCCTTTCTCCGATTGTATCAATTCTTTGACTCGGGATTCGACATATTCGAGGTGTCTAAAAACCTCTCTCCTTGCCAAATCAGGAGCCCTATTCTTGATCGCTTCAACTATCTTTGTATGTTGATCAAATATGTTCTTGTCATCCCTCAAAATGGTGTAGTATCTGCCAATAAATTCTTTCAAGGTGTCATAGATAGTAAACATGAGGTGTGCCTGGAGGGTATTATGAGTTGCCCGCGCAATAGTCAGGTGTAAGTCCGCATCCTGTTCTTCGAAAGCGGTGCCGTGCTCTTCAATCGTTTTTCTCATTGACTCGATGAGTTCCTCAAGGAGTGCTATATCATCAACCGTGGCTCTTTTAGCTGCAAAATAGGCATTCCAGGTCTCAAGGGCTTTTCTTACCTCGATGAGGTCGAAGATCTTCTGGGTATCCGTCTTGATAAGTAAGGAGAGGGGATTCTGCATAATTTCTGATGCCACTGATCTGATGAAAGTCCTTTTTCCCTTTACCTCCAAAAAACCCATTGTGACCAGGGTGTTTAAGGCCTCTCTGAGGGACGGACGACTCACACCAAATTCTTTGACGAGATCTCTCTCGGGAGGAAGGCGATCTCCGGGCTTTAGCTTTCCCTCACTGATAAGGGTTTTCACCTGATGAACAATCTCATCAGAAACTTTAGTATGTTTAACGGATTTAAACGTATGACCCTCCCCTCCCAATTTCACGGAGAACCATTGCATTTCTCTCATTTGTAAAATGGTCTTACCATTTTAAATTTAAACCGATTTCTTTGTCAAGATGAAAAAAGACGTTCCCTCTGGCCAGGACATCCCCGGATTCGAGGCAACTCTTTACGGAAGAGTTGCAGCTTAAGGCAAGGATTTCCGGAAGGCAGTGAAATGATGCAAAAAGGATCAAAGGAAAGAGACAGGGGCATTGGCGCCCCTGCCTCTTTCCTTGGTCAACGATCCAATCCGTCACATTTCATCCCAGATGGACGTTCTTTCAGAGGGCAAAGGGATGATGAAAACCGGTTTCCGCGCCCGAGCCAGTACGGAGCCCGACACACTTCCAAGGAATGTTTGCCGAAGGAACCCTTTTCCGTGACTTCCGAGAACAATCAAATCGCATCCCTCTTCGTCGGCTGCTTTCAGGATTTCTTCGGGGGGATATCCTACCTGAACGAGGATCTTGGTGACGAGGGTAAGGCAAGCTAAACTGTTTTTCTCCTCCACTTTTTCGCAGAACTTCCGGATACGGTTTCTGATCACCTCCATGGATACCTCATGCTGGCTGTGCTCCGCTTTGTCCGTACTGGTTCCAAATGCCCTTGCAGGAATGGGTTCGATGGCATGCAAAATGATGATCTCGGCGTCATGCTTCTTCGCTATATCTACCGCATAATAAAAAGCATAAGCAGAGTTTTTGCTGAGATCGGTGGCGTAAAGAATCTTTTTGATTTGTGGGATCATCCTTGTCCTCCATTCTCTTTCGGATATATGTCTATAAATACTAAATTATGGCCTTGTAGTCAATAATTCTTCTGCCGAACTCATTTCGGCATTCCTGCATGTGGCAGGTAGTCAAACCAATTTGTTAAGAGACGCCAGCATGAAGTAACGAACGAATGTGATCCACGAGTTCAGGGTGTCCTGTAAGTGTCCCTTATGACAGTGAAGATTAAAAAGGATTAAGGAGGTTTGGGGGATTGCCGGTGGCGAGGGCTGCAACGAGGTTCTGGGCCGCCAGCATCGCCATCCTGAGGCGTGTCGCCCGGGACGAACTGGCAATATGGGGCGCCAGAACGACATTTTTCAAGGAAAGAAACCCCGGGTTCAGTTTGGGCTCATTTTCAAAGACATCCAGACCGGCGCCGGCAATAGCTCCTGAACGGAGCGCTTCGATCAATGCGGCATCGTCTACCACGCCGCCGCGGGAGGCGTTGATCAAAATTGCCGTAGGTTTCATTCTCTTCAATTCCGGTTTCCCGATGAGGTGGTGCGTGGCAGGGGAATAGGGGACATGGATGGTTACAATGTCAGCCTGGCCCAGAAACTCATCTTTGTTGACAAAACTTGCTCGGCACGCCTGTTCAATTTCTGAAGGAGCCCGCCGGACATCATGATAGATCACCTTCATCTCAAAGCCGATGGCGCGCCGCGCCACCACCTGGCCGATGCGCCCCAGGCCAAAAATACCCAGCGTCGCGTGGTGGACATCAAGGCCAAGAAACTGCTTCAGCTTCCAGCCATCCCACTCGCCTTTGCGTACGTAGGCCTCTGCTTCAGTCAATCGCCGCGCTGTGGCAAGAATCAGCGCCCAGGTGAAATCTCCGGTGGTGTCGTCCAGCACCCCAGGGGTATTGGTGGCCATGACCTTTGCTTTGGTGCATGCTTCAAGGTCAATGTTATTATAACCGACGGCGATATTGCACACTGCTTTTAAGTTCGGACACCGCGCTAATAAGGCGGGGTCAATTCTATCCGTTAGGGTAATCACGGCGCCCTGCTTATCAGAGAGCTTGGAAGCCAGGGTTTCAGGATCAAAGGGACCATCCGATTGATTGGAGGTCACCTCAAAATACTGAGATAAATATTCCAGAACCTCATCAAAAACTTCCCGGGTCACCAGTATTTTCGGTTTCATGGTCTTATTCCCCTTTACCCCGTTAGAAAGTAGAAGACCTTCTAACGGGGTTTACTTGACATCGGCATTGGAAAATCTCCCCTTGCCCCTCTCGGTTTCGAGTCGTACCGACTTTGTCAAAGAGGGGTAATTCGTTTCTTAAAGGGAGAGGTAATTATCCCCCTTTGTAAAAGGGGGATTGAGGGGGATTTTTATAGTTTGTGGGTGAAGAAGCCATCATAAAAAAATACTTACATTCGGCCGTGGCCCTCATTTGTAAACCAGAGACGGAATCCACAACCCGATCTGCGGGAACATGTAAAGCAGGAATATCGCGAGCACCTGGATCGCCATGAATGGCATCATCCCGAGGAAGATCTGGTTCAGTGTCACGTGCGGTGGCGCCACGCCCTTCAGGTAGAACGCGGCCATTGCCACCGGAGGCGAGAGGAACGCCGTCTGGAGGTTGAGGGCAACGAGCAGACCGAAGAAGAGTGGATCGATGTTGAAGTGTGACAGTAAAGGGATGAAGATCGGCATGAAGATGATGATGATTTCGGTCCACTCGAGCGGCCAGCCCAACAGGAAGATGATGGCCTGTGCCAGGAGCATGAACTGCACCGGCGTCATGTTGAGTGACTTCACCCACGTCTCGACGATCTCCTGCCCGCCGAGGAGGGCGAAGGCCGCAGCGAAGATCCCCGATCCGACAAAGAGCCAGCAGACCATGGCCGAGGTCTTCGCGGTGAGGAAGACCGACTCCTTGAGCATCGTGAAGTTGAACCGTCTGTAAGCGACCGCCAGGAACAATCCCCCGAAGGAACCCATCGCCGCCGCCTCGGTCGGGGTCGCAAGCCCCACGATGATCGTCCCGAGGACTCCGAGGATCAGGAGGGCCAGCGGGAAGAATGATCCCAGAAGCATCTTAAAGATCTCGAGACGAACAAAGGTAAAGATCGCATAAAAGATGACGAGCACAACGGCACAGATCCCGAAGGTGATCCAGAATCCCAGGGGGGCTGGATGGCGCCCGACCGATGCCGGTGGCGCTTGTGCTGCCGGGCTTGGCGCGGCCGCCTCGACGGGCTGTTGCTTACTTTCGGGTGTGGTTTCTGCAACAAGAGGGGTCTCCTTCTCGGGTTCGGCAGGGGGTTCAGCCAAGCCTGTGCCACTCTCCGGTTCGGTAAGCCCTCCGGCATCAGCCGGGGCCTCCACGTCCGCCGCATCCGCTGCAATTCCCATTTTTTGTACCCCGGCCGTATCCAGCAGGGTCGGCGCCGTCGTCCAGAGATAGATCACCAGGACGAAGAGGCCGACCGCCACCGCCGGAAGGATGGCGATGACGAGGTGCTTAACGATGGTTATCAGCGGAACGTCAGCGTTCCGTTTCCCTTTGAGCGCGCCGATCAATCCCACCAGGACGTTGTTGCTCTTCGTAGCGGAGATCACCTCCGCAAACTTGGGCAAGGGCACGTACTGGTCCTCTTCGGAGAGGGGTGGAGCGACGCTGGGCTTGAGTTTTGCGTAAACGATGATGTAGCCGACATAGAGAAGGGCCAGCATCGAGCCGGGTAGGAACGCCCCGGCGTAGAGCTGCACGACCGACACGCCGGCGGTGGCACCGTAAAGGATCAGCAGGACTGACGGTGGGATCAGTATGCCGAGGGTGCCGCCCGCGGTCACGGCACCCGCCGAAAGGCGGATGTTGTAACCGGCCTTGAGCATCGCCGGAAAGGCGAGTAGACCCATGAGCGTCACCACCGCGCCGATGATGCCCGAGGCTGTGGCAAAGATCGCGCAGGTGATGACCGTCGCGACGGCGAGCGATCCGGGAATCCGCGCAGTGGCCAGGTGCAGGCCTTTGAACAGGGCCTGGATCAGGTTGGCCCGTTCGACCAGATACCCCATGAAGACAAACAGGGGAACCGAGATCAATACGTCGTTGTTCATGACCCAATAGGCCCGCTGAACCATCAGGTCGAGCGTATGCTGCACCGCCGTCGACGGGTTCGCGCTGTGGTATGCAATCCAGGTGAACATCGTCCCCAGTCCCATCAGCGTGAATGCCGTGGGGAAACCAAGCATGATCGCCACGACGATCAGCGCCAGCATCAAAAGCCCCAGGTGGCCGTTGGTTATCTGCGATGCCGGCGGCAGCATGACAAATAGGGTAATCAGGATCGCGGCCATGATCGAGAGTCCGAACCAGGCTCCTTTTCTCATTTGTCGCTCCCTTTCTTGGCCGTCACGAACTCATCGAGTTTGGCGATATCCTCGTCCTTGACGTGCATCTGTTCCTTCAGTTTTTCCACGTCGACCTCCTCGACGTCCTCCTCTCGCGAGGGCCATTTCCCATCTTTCAGGCAGCGGATGCAGCGGATGATCTCGGCGATCCCCTGCACCAGGATGAATGCCCCGGCGAGAGGGATGATGGTCTTGAACTGGTAGACCGGCGGGCCTGCGGCGGTGATGCCCGAATGCTCCCGGATCGCCCAGGATTCGCCGGCATAGATGTAGCCGGCCCAGCAGAAGGCGGTTACCCCGGGGAGGAAAAACACGAAGTAGAGGGTAAGGTCGAGCCCGGCCTGCAGTCGCGGCGGGAAGAAGCCGTAGAGAACGTCCCCCCGGACATGGGCGTTCTTCGAGAGCGTGTAGGCGCCCGCCATCATGAACAGCATCCCGTACATCTGGATCATCCCATCGAAGGCCCAGTCGTGCGGGGCGTCGAGCGCATAGCGCGAGAACACCTCGTAGGTGATGAGCAGGGTGAGCGACACGATGAGCCAGGAAAATGTTTTCCCTACAAATGTGCTGATCTTGTCAATGGTAAGGAGTAGCTTCTGCATATTCGATCCTTTTAAAAATTTAGCTACCGGGACGCTAACCCCCCTGGTAGCTGATCGATGATACTGTGATCCCCCCTTAGGCCCCCTCACCCTTCCCCTCTCCCCCGCGCCTGCCTGCCGGTAGGCAGGGGGAGAGGGAGGGAGTTAGGGGAAAAATTTAAATATCTTTTGTTAGCCTTTCTTCGCTGGAGCCTTCTTGCCGAAGTAATGGTTATAAGCCATGCGCGCGCCGACCACGGTGTCAAGCTTCCAGCGCACGGTGCGCTCGGCGAATTTGTGCTGCGATTCGAGGACCTCCTTGAACAGCGGGTTCTTAGCCGAATATTCCTCTATGACCTTGTCGAAGATATCGAGTTGCTTTTGCAGCACCGAGTCCGGCGTCTTGTACATTTTGACCTTGTCCTTGGTCTGCAGTTCGATGTAGTCCTGTGAGTAGCGGTCGATCGATTTCCATACCATATCCGCCGACGCAGCCTCTACCGCATGCTCGATGATCATCTTCATCTTGGCCGGCAGCGCATCGAACTTGGTCTTGTTGAACGTGATCTCGAACTGCTCGGCGCTCTGGTGGTAGCTCTGCAGCATGCACACTTTTGAGACGTCGGGGAAGCCGAGGAGCCGGTCGGAAGAGGCGTTGTTGAACTCCGCCCCGTCCAGCAGGCCGCGGTCCAACGCCGGCACGATTTCGCCGCCGGGCAGCGCGTTCACCGCCGCACCCAGTCCCTTGAACAGGTCGATTGAAATGCCCACCGTACGGAACTTGAGGCCCTTGAAGTCGTCGGGCTTGGTGATAGGCTTCTTGAACCAGCCGAGCGGCTGCGTCCACATCGGCCCGTAGGGAAAAGAGACGACGTTGGCGCCGATGGACGCATAGACCTTCGCGAGCAGTTCTTTGCCGCCGCCGTACTTGTGCCAGGAGAGTAACATGTCGCCGTCCATCCCGAACGCGGGGCTCGATCCCCACAATGCCAGGGCGTTCTGCTTGCCGTAGTGGTAGACGAGCACGCCATGGCCGCCGTCAAGCGTGCCCTTACTCACCGCATCCAGCAGGTTAAAAGCAGGTACCACGGCGCCCGCCGGCAGCACCTCGATCTTGAGATCCCCGCCGGTCATGTCGTTCACCTTCTTGGCGAAGTCAAGGGCGAACTCGTGGAAGATGTCCTTGGTCGGCCAGGTGCTCTGGAAGCGGAGCGAAATCGGCCCCTGCGCCTTGACGATTGTCGGGAAGCCCATCGTCGCGGCCCCGGCGGTTACTGCGGCAGCGCCGGCGAGGAACTTCCGTCGTGAAACCTGTTTCTCTTTCGTCTTATCCTGTTTCATTTTTTCCTCCTTCTAACTTTATTTTTTAAAAAAAGTAAAGTCAAGATTCGCCTCTCTCAAAAAAGCCTAACCCTCTAAGGAGCATGTTAAAAAAATCACCAAACCTTTATCAAAATTTCTCCCGTTTCCTTCTTATTTGAAATTTCACCTCCCTTCGTTCTATCTGTTAAGCTGTCAAAATTTTATCTCCCGTGCCCCGATAAATCCATTATATCCATTATATCCATTATATTAGGATATTGCCTTTTTTGTTTCAAGGGGTTCAAATATTTTATATTTTTTTGCATAGTCAAATCCAGATTTAAAAAACCAAACCGTTTTTCCAACCTTTCATGACGAGTCCAGCCAAAGGCGGGAAAAGGTGCGTACTTGCGGGCCAAAGTATGTACCCGCAGTGGGTGGATCAAGCCGACGTTGCAGCACGCAGGCGTGGCAAAAAGTAATTTGATCAGGTGATCTGCTTTCAATGGGGGTTTTCTGCAGTTAACCAGATCCAAAATTGGACTGACCACTAACTTTTTTAGAAGTCATTATATAAAAGACAAATATTCATAACATTTATAATAAATCTGATAAATCTTTGTCAAGAGGGAAATCTTGAAGAGAAGATAGGAAGAATGAAAAACGGTCAATGAAACGGGTTTGCATTGCTCTTTTGATAATTAACTCTATTGAAGGGGCCTTGGATGACCAGAGGAAAGAATGGTGTACAGAATTCATGGCTTTCCTTCAGCGGTAATAATTTTTTTTGGTCTGACCATTTCTACTCATCTCCTTTTTTATTGACAAGGTTCGGCCCATTTGTTATAGAATGAAAAAATATGCATTCAATCATCGTTCCAATTTAGCAGCCCTTAGGAGGGAGCCATGGCTCGATTATATGAATATCAGGGAAAACAATTGCTCAAGACAGCAAAAGTGCCAATTCCTCAGGGTGAAGTTGCTACAACTCCCCAGGAAGTACGGAAGATAGCGGAGAAGATCGGCAAGCCTGTAGCCATCAAATCGCAGGTCTGGGCCGGAGGTCGGGGAAAAGCAGGTGGGATCAAATTTGCGAATAACCCCGATGAAGCGGAAAGGGTTGCTAAAGATATCCTTGGAATAGAGATTAAGAATCTTAAGGTTGAAAAGGTGTTGGTTGAGGAGAAGCTCAACGTTGACAAGGAATACTATGTCGGCGTCATCATCGATGCCTCGAGAGAAGTGAGGGCTCCGGTTGTCATGTTCAGCACAGAGGGCGGAATGGATATTGAATCGGTTCCCTCGGAAAAGATCGCTACCATGGTGGTGGATGTTCTTCGGGGGGTTCGGCTCTATGACGCACTCAACCTTGCCCTCAAGCTAAAAGTCCCAACAAAGTTTCTTCCAGCCGTTGCCCAGGCGATCTCAGGCCTATTCAATACGTTCAAGGAGTATAATTGTCGGACCGCCGAGATCAATCCCCTGATCATCACCAAAGACGGGAAAGTCTTTGCCGGGGATTGCCGGATTGCCATCGATGACTCTTCAGTCTATCGCCATCCTGAACTTGGTATCGATGTTGCGAGGGAAGCCGCTACCCCCCCCACGGAGCTCGATAAGATTGCATGGCAAATTGAAGAGGGAGACCTCAGGGGGACCTGTTATATCGCTCAGATGGTGACAGAGATAAAAGGGCTCAATTATGTGGGCTACCATGGGATGGGCGGCGGTGGTGCCATCTTGGGAGTGGATGGCTTAAATCGCGTGGGGCTTAAGATCCCCAACTATGCGGATACCAGTGGAAACCCGACCGCGGCCAAGGTTTATCGGGCAGCGAAAGTCATCTTTTCCCAACCCGGTATTGAGGGCTATATGCTTGGCGGATTTATGTATGCAAACCAAGAACAGTGGCACCATGCCCATGGCGTAGTAAAGGCCCTCAGGGAGGAACTGCCCAAGAGACCGGGATTTCCCTGCGTGCTCCTGATCTGCGGCAATAAGGAGAAAGAATCCCTGGAGATTCTTCGGGAAGGCACGAAAGATCTCCCTGGCCGGATCGAGATCTACGGAGCGGAGAAGGTGTATGAGACACAGTTTCTGGCTGAAAGGATGAAGGCCCTCATTTTAGAATACCGGAAGGAAAGAGGGATAAAGGAGGAATAGGCCCATGCATTTTGAGGAACAAACCATCAAGATCATTATCGATGAGAGGAAATGCGTTGACTGCAAAACTCATGCATGTGCAGCAGGATGTAAACTCTTCGACCGGGGGATTCTGGTCATCAAGGATGGCAAGCCCGCCCTTGCAGGAGATGCGGCATTTGCGAAGCGGGTGGGCACGGAGTGTCTGGCCTGTGAGTATGAATGCTGGTTCAGGGGAAATAAGGCGATCACGATCGAAGCGCCTATTCCTGGACTGGATGAATACAGAAAAAAGCATGGAGTGTTGTGAGAAATCCTCCCCAGCCCCCCTTTTCTAAAGGGGAGTGAGGGGGGATTATTCTATTTTTCGGTGAAGGGGTGGAAGATGGCTATTTTACTTAAAAGGGATACAAAGGTATTGGTTCAGGGAATCACGGGGAGGGAAGGCTCGGCGCGGGCAGCATTCATGAAAGGCTACGGGACCAACGTGGTGGCCGGCGTGACACCGGGGCGCGGTGGAGAAGAGGTAAGCGGGACTCCCGTTTATAATACAATACAGGAGGCTGTGAAGACCCATGGGAGCTTTGATTTGAGCGTCACTTTTATCCCCGGGCCAAGCCTCAAAGAGGCTGTTCTCGAGGCCCTGGATGCAGGAATTAAATTCATCGTGATGCCTGTGGAAAGGGTTCCTCTCTATGATATCCTGGAAATGATGGCTCATGGGAAACAGAAAGGGGCGCGCTTGCTAGGTCCGGGGTCCATCGGGATCATCAGCCCCGGAATTGCGGCAGCGGGTTGGCTGGGAGGATCTCCTGACTTTGCAAGAAAGGTATTCGTCCCCGGACATGTCGGCGTGATTTCGAGGAGCGGCGGACAATCCGCCACTGTTCCGTACACGATTAAGGAAGCAGGCCTTGGGATGACCACCGTCGTTCATGTCGGAACGGAACCCGTGGTGGGGCAGTCTTTTGCAGACATTTTGCCCCTCTTCGAAGCCGATGAGGATACCCATGCCGTTGCGATCTTCGGTGAGATTGGTGGAACAAACGAAGAAGAAGCAGCAGAGGCGGTGAGGCGGAAAGAGTTCACCAAACCTCTTGTGATCTATGTTGCCGGGGCATGGGCTCCTGAAGGAATGCGGTTTTCCCATGCCAGCAGTATCGTGGAGCGAGGCAAAGGGTCCGCGAAAGATAAAGTGAAGAACCTGAAGGATGCAGGGATCCATGTGGTGGACCGGCCCGATGAAATTGCGCCCACCCTTAAACGTTTATTAGGCGTTTAATTGACCCAATTACTTAATAACTTATTAACTCAAAAACTTAAAATAGGAGGTGCATTATGACTGTAATGAGATCCGTTTTTTATATTCCGGGAAATAATGAGAAAATGATTTCCAAGGCTCCTGAAACTCCGGCCGACATCATCACCTTGGATCTGGAGGATTCTGTCCCCCCTGCTGAGAAACCGAAAGCCCGTGATATGGTCCGAGAGAACTTGAAATTTGCGGGGTCAGGCGGGTCCACGATCTATGTCCGGGTCAACAATTGGGAGACATTGATGACCAATGACGATCTCGAAGCGATTGTCCACCCAGGCCTCTCGGGAGTTTGCCTGGCCAAGTGCGGCGGTGCGGATCATGTCCAGCGTCTCGATTGGAAACTGGAAGAGTTGGAAAGAAGAAGGGGGCTGAAAGTAGGGACTGTCGCCATTCAGCTTCTCATCGAGACAGCAAAAGGGGTGATGAACGCCTATCCTTCGGCCTTAGCCAGCAAGCGGGTCAATTCTCTTATCTTTGGCGCTGTGGATTATACGAAAGATATGAGGGTGAAACTCACCATCGAGGGAGATGAGCAATTGTATGCGCGGGCGCATAATGCTGTGGCTGCCAGGGCTGCGGGTTGCATTGCTATTGATTGCCCCTTCGTTGCTTTTAAGGATACAGAGGCCTTTGAGAAGAACACGCGCTTCGGCAGGCAACTGGGCTATGAAGGAAGGATGCTCATCCATCCAAGCCAGATCGAACCATCTCACAGAATCTATACACCATCCCCGGAAGATGTGGAATGGGCCAAGGGAGTCGTGAAGGTATTTGAAGAAGAAGGGATCGCCAAGGGCGCAGCAGCCGTTACTTATCAGGAGAAGATGGTTGATACTCCCGTCTATGACAATGCCAGGACGATCCTTGCCATCATGGCAGAGATAGCTGCTTTTGATGCAAAACGAAAAAAGGCATAGGGTTAGCTTGTTTCCAAAAAATACAATTAGATCATGGAGGGCATGACAATCCCCCCTCGCCCCCCTTTATGAAAGGGGGGTTGGGGGGATTTTTTTTGAGGGATTTGTGCCATGAGGATTGTCGTTGTTGGACAAGGCCCCTTTGGGGAGAAAGTGTTGCAGGCCTTGATTCAAAAAGGGGAGGATGTCGTCGGAACCTTCTCTCCTCCGGATAAGAGGGGCGAAGCGATGCAGGTTTTGGCCGAAAAGTCAGGAATTCCCTTCTTCCGTCCAAATTTAATGAAGGATCCCGAGGTTTATGATGCTTACTTGAAACTGAAGCCAGACCTTGCCATCCTGGCATTTGTAACCGATATCATCCCTGAAAAGTTAATTGATCTCCCCTCCCTGGGAACCCTCTGCTACCATCCTTCTATTTTACCGAGACATCGCGGTGCCAGTGCTATCAATTGGGCCATTATCCAGGGCGATATCCGAACAGGGTTGACTATTTTTTGGGCGGATAAAGGTATAGATACAGGCCCCATCTTGCTGCAAAAAGAAATTGAGATTGGTCCTGATGAGACCACAGGCTCCGTTTATTTCAATAAACTTTTTCCCATGGGGATAGATGCTGTAGTGGAAGCGGTTGAATTAATCAGAAAAGGGAAGGCCCCAAAGATCCCGCAGGATGATTCCAAGGCAACCTATGAGCCTCCTTGTGATGATCGAGTGGCCTCTGTGAATTTTGAAAAATCAATCAACGACATTTACAATTTAATCAGAGGGTGTGACCCCCAACCGGGTGCTTACACGACTTATCAAGGGAAAAGGGTGAGATTTTATGAGGCGAAAATGTCCTTTTCAGCCATCCATAAGCAACCCGGCGAGATCGTCTCAATCGAAGAAGGAAGTGTTCAAATCGCTGTAAAAGGCGGGAGCATACAAATTGGCAAACTCAGAGTGGACAAAGGGGAGAAGATAGGACCCGCCGAATTTGCCAAATCAATCGGTGTGAAGATCGGAGATCGATTCGGAAAATGACTCGAATGCGGAATGTAGATTGCGGAATGCGGAATTTAAAAACCCTCCGAACTCCGAATTTTATAAAGGAGAGGACCTATGGAACGTGAAAAATTGGCTGAAGAAATGGCGAAGATTGTGGGGAAAGAGAATGTCTTATCGTCAGAGACAGACTTGTTTCTCTACGGTTATGATGCCTCTCTCTTTCGAGGAAGGCCTGATTGTATTGTCCTTCCTGGTTCAACAGAGGAAGTTTCCAAGATCGTCAAGTTCGCCCACGAAGCAGGGGTTCATGTTGTGGGTAGAGGGTCTGGGACGAATCTGAGTGGAGGCACCATTCCGACACAGGGCGGAATCGTCATTCATTTTTCGAGGATGAATAGAATCTTAGAGATCGACATTGAAAATCAGAGGGCTGTTGTGGAACCAGCCGTCTTTACACTCGCTTTGAAAAACGCACTGGCCCGCTACGGGTATGTCTATCAACCGGACCCCGCCAGTGAAAAGGTCTCTACCTTCGGCGGAAATTTTGGAGAAAATTCTGGAGGACCGCACTGCCTCAAATATGGAGTGACGACCAATCATATCCTGGGGGCTGAAGTGGTTTTATATAATGGTGACGTGGTCCAGGTCGGCGGCAAGGCGTTAGACAATCCCGGGTATGATTTAACCGGAATCCTTGTGGGCTCAGAAGGCACCCTTGGAATGGCCACGAAATTGATCCTCCGAATCATGCCAAAGCCAGAAGCGGTGAAGACCATGCTGGCCATCTACAATTCTCTTGAGGATGCGGGAAGAACAGTCTCCGCCATTATCGGCGACGGCATCGTCCCTGCCAC
>Ga0299915_10001995_pt1 | contig 14957 bp, 12 predicted proteins | sample RVTome_13_FD_200263 | JGI IMG/M metagenome (GOLD analysis project Ga0299915, IMG submission 200263) | Soil microbial communities from uranium-contaminated site in the Upper Colorado River Basin, Wyoming, United States - RVT92D227 (version 2) ... | reverse complement strand
AACTTGATACTAGGGAGGGAGCAATGTTTGACTTCGCAAAGTACGCTGAGCTGTTTAACAATGGCGATGACATCAAGCTCGTAGAGACTTACTTCGCGGAGGATTTTGTCTATACCGGAGACAGGCGCGTCATTCCGGACCGGGCTGCATTTCTGGACTTCCTAAAATTTGCCCACGACGGTGTTCGCGAAATAATGCGACCTCAGCTCGTGCTTCAGGACAAGGACCGGATCTTCGCCGAGATCGATATGGATTTTCATGCTTTGAAGGCAAGGCCGGATTATCCGTTCGGTGAACTTAAGCCCGGCGATATGATCACGGTCAAGTTCTTTGTCATCTACAAGCTGCGCGACGGCAAAATTACCGAACTCAAGTCTGCGATTTGGCCGCGTGATTACGGAGTTAGCAAGGCGCCCCGGCTCGGGGGCTCCCCGGGCCAACGCGCCGCCTTTCTGGCCTATACGCGTGCATTCAGCGAGGGGGAGTTTGATCTTTTTGCTGCCTACTATAATGACGATGTGATATTGGAGCTGGGCTCTGTGCCGCCGATCCACGGTAAGGACGGCATCATCGGCTATTATCGCAAGATGTTCCAGGAGGTTCGTGAGGACCTGAAGATTAACCGGTTGGTAGCGGACGATGACGGGATCGCCGCAGACATCACGGCCAGGTTCACGGCGATCAAGAACGCGCCTGACTTCACTGTCACTCCTCTCAAGAAGGGTGAATCCGTAAGCCTGCATGTGTTCGTCTATTACACCCTGCGTAATGGATTGATCTCCCACATTCAGGTCGCTCGTCGCGGAAAGCCGGCCCGGGAGCCTGAAACCGAATAGTTTTGTGCGGGGGTGTCAATGGAGTGGATAAATTCAAAAAGGTCTTTCGCTCAGGCAAATGGATTTTCAGGCAGGCCTGATATAAGGTGATGGATGATCGAGGCCACAACGATTTATAGAAAGTTGAAGTCTATCAAGAATGGGTTAGGAAACAGCAAATAGAGAAAGGAGGTCGTTAGGATGGCAAAGCCCAATAGGGACGGAAGAAAAACCGTGTGCCGGGAACTCAGGGAAAGTATCGGAGCCGAAAAGGTAAGAGACGATGAGATAACGCTGGTAACTTACGGTAGGGTACGTCACGGTTTCGATTTCATGTGGCCTTTCCGCAAGCCCAGCTTAGTGGTTTTTCCCGAGACCAGAGAGGACGTGGTTGAGACCCTCAAGATCGCCAACAGGTATAAATTTCCCATTACTTCTGTGGGTACTGCCCCGATCATGCTCGGGACAACAGAGGGTGGTATTATTTTAGATCAGCGACGCAGGGACAGGGTAATGGAGATAAACACCGACTCCGGATATGCGGTAATCGAGCCCGGCGTTAGCTTCGACAAGCTCACCTCAGCACTGAGAGGGACAGGTTTCAAGTGTTCAGTCGGCACAATGCCGGGTCCAGGCACCATCCTCGGTCAGGCATTGGGGAGAGGTTCGCAAAGTTTTACCACCCGGTACCTCAATGTAATTCTTGACCTTGAAGTCGTCCTTCCCAACGGGACTGTTTTCAGTACCGGTTCTTCCCACTTCGATAACGTCGGAAGCCACCTGAGATATGGTCCGTACCCTGATCTGGCCGGCCTGTATACCTGCGGCTATGGTGCCATGGGTGTTATCACCAAAGCGGCAATAAGAATCCACCCGGTAAATGAAGCTTCCAAAATTCATTTTGCCGGATTCAATAACTACTCAGACGCCATTGACTATGTCAAAGACCTTATCAACAACAACATCCCCGAGCACACCTTCATCTGGAACTGGCACATGTATCTCACCTGGCCTCTTGCCCCTTCCGATATGGAAACCGTAATGCCCCAAATCCTGGAGTCTGAAATCAAGAAACCGCCCGAAGGGACACCCTACAATATGGTCAGCTCCCTTCTGTCCGGCTATAAAGAGCAAGTAGAAGTCTACGAGAACATATGCGCTAAGGTAGCCCAAAAATACCATGGCAGAGTCTTCTCCGAGGAAGAGATGGAGAAACGCTTTCCGGCAACCATGGCTGGCTTTAGGCAACAGTACGGCGATTTCCATTACCGTGAATCCGTACATTGGAGCAAAGGAAGGTTCGTCGGCTGGTATGTGTTCGCTGAACCTAAGGACATGAAAGAGATAGAGAAATTCGCGGTGAATGAATTTGAGAAATTCGGAAAGACAATCAATCCAGTTAACTACTACTCCCATCCTTTTGATTTCGGCCGTTCTATCCTTTTACGAATCTCTGGCTTCCCTGACCCAAGCGACACCGAACTGCGAGGGAAAATAGCCAAAAAGTTCAATGAAATGTACGATGTAGCGCTTAAAAAGTACCGCGCCGTCCCCATACGTCCGATTGGGTCGAAGCGAGCAGGAACCTACATGGTCGTGCTCCGTAGTATTAAGAAAGCGCTCGATCCCAATAACATTCTTAACAGAGACTCAGGACTATTCGAGGAGGGGGAACTATGAAATTAGCCACTACTCTAAAAGACGTTCAAGCAACAGCATCCCGCTGTCTTAGGGATGCCAGGTGTACTTACGGATCATGGCCTGAGAACCATATCCTATGCCCGATTTATTGGCATGAACCCTCATTTACCTTCAGCGGCGGAGGCTACCTTTTCCTCGTCTTGGCTCTACTTGATAAAAAAATAGACTTCAATCAATCCACAGCCGACTTCGCTTTCAGCTGTGCCAGCTGTATGGCCTGTGACAGTAATTGCAACCTGATCCGTTGCCATGCACCCTATGTTGGTATCCTGGACATCATTCGCCTCCTGAGAGGCGAAGCCGTCAAGAGAGGCTTCGTCCCCGAGGGTACCGCTAAGAAGATGTACGACAAGGTCAAGAAAACGGGAGACTACGGGCAGGCGAGTAGCCTAAAGCTTCCTGATAAGATAAGCAGTGATAAGGCAGATACAGTTGTCTTTGCCGAATGTGCCCACACCAAGGCTCAGAAGGATATCTCCGAGGCCGCCGTCAGGTTGCTGGAAAAGATCGGTAGCCCGGTTTCTCAGTTTGCCGAAAAGGGATGCTGCGGCTCAACTCTCTATGACTTCGGCTTCTGGGAGCAACTGGAGCCGCTGGCCAAAGCCAACTGGGAGAAGATGAAGGGGTTAAAAGACAAGAATTTTGTCTTCATCAATCCTCACTGCCAGGAGTTTGTGGTAAAGAGATACCCTGAAATCCTTCCCGATTATAGCAGCATCAATAACCAGCATTTCAGTCAGTTTTTAGCCGATGCGTTCAAGAGCGGCAAACTAAAGAGTCAGAAGGCAGATAAAGTAAAGGTCAGTTATCATGACCCCTGCTACCTGGGGAGAGGGTTGAAGATCTATGATGCCCCCAGAGAGGTACTGTCCTCGTTAGATGGAGTTGAACTGGTAGAGATGCAAAGGAATCGGGAGAACTCCTTTTGCTGTGGTGCCAGGGTGCTGGGTAATTACGTCCCCAATCTATCTAAAGACACCGCCAGAGAAAGAATAAAAGAGTTTAAGGCTACGGGGGCAGACCTTTTGATAACTGCCTGTGCTTACTGCAAGGACAACTTTCAAAAAGTAATGCCCGGCAAAGATAAGACTAAGGTAAAGGATTTGATTGAGTTCGTTGACGGGCGGACTTAAACAAAACGTATCACTTTAACGCTTTGAAAAAGCTTCATAAAATCCCTCCCCACCTCCCTTTGCTCGCCGCGCAAGCGCTGGCGCAGCGGGCTAAAGGGAGGAGAGATACATCCCCCTTTGAAAAATGGTTCGACAAGCTCACCATCCTGAGCCAGCCGAAGGAGGGGGATTGAGGGGGATTTAGGATAAGATGATATCTTGATCAAAACTCTTTTTCAAAAAACTAAAGTGTCACGATAAAACTTAAATTGTTATCAGCCAAAATTTCCAGGAGGAAATTGGCTGTTTAATGTATCCAGGAGGCAGAAATGTTAAAAAGAGTTTTTTCCATCACATCATATGTAGGAGTTGCATCTGTTATTTGTATAGCCCTACTGACCGGTTCGGACGTTGTAGGAAGATATTTTTTCAATAGCCCTGTTCGAGGGACGATCGATTTAATCGAACTTTTAATGAGTATACTATTTGCCTGCGGCATTGCTATTACCACAGCCTTAGATGACCACATCAGTGTCGACTCTCTCTACGATAAGTTGCCTTCTTTAGGGCAGCATATATTGCGGTTATTTGCTGGCAGTGTGTGTACATTTATTTTTTTCATATTAGTCTGGCAGGGGTTCCAGGGGGGGATGATTGGATTAAAATCTGGAAAAGTATCCCCTACATTGGATGTCCCCATTTTCCCGTTCAAGTTTTTTTTAACCATTGGATTCTTGGTTAGCTTGATATATTCAATCAGGCAAATGGTTCTCCTTTTACGCAATAAATCCCGTGAAGAACAGCGGGACATTATTGCTGATGAGGTAAAAAAGGGTAATTGATGTTTCATCCGTACAGATATCCATTACAGATCAGGAGGTATGATAGTGACTCTCAATAGTGAGACGATAGGAATATTGGGTTTAGTTCTTATGCTGGTATTAATGTTTATTCGAGTACCGCTCGCTTTTTCTTTTTTAATATCAGGTTTAGTAGGCCTGATATTCATCACAACCTTTCAGACAGCAGTCAATGCTTTCTCGTTTATGCCTTATAATCAAGCAACGAATTATATTTTGGCGTGTTTGCCTATGTTTATTCTCCTTGGCCTCATCATTGGTGAGAGCCGGATAGGACAGAGTCTTTATGCAGTAGCATACAAATGGATAGGGCGTCTTCCTGGGTCCCTGGCTATCGCTTCTCTCATGGCGATCGCTTTATTTAGCGCCGTCAGTGGCAGTTCATTGGCATCTATAGCAACGTTTGCCCCAATTGCGTATCCCGAGATGAGGAGGTTTAATTATGATAAAGCATTGGCAGCGGGTGCCTTATGCGTGGGTGCTACAATGGATATCATGATCCCACCCAGTCTGCCCATGATCTTCTATTGTATGCTTACGGATGCTTCCATCGGTCATATGTTCTTGGCCGGTTTTATCCCCGGAATACTGGAGTTTTTAATATTCACCATTTTAATTACAATTATGGTAAAAATAAAACCCTCTTTAGCTCCTCGGTCAACTGATGTTTTTACTTTTAAGGAAAAGATAAAATCATCCAAAGATATTGGGCCTATAGTGATTATCTTCTTGGCCATGTTTGGAGGGATGTATGCCGGAGTATTCACACCGACAGAGGCAGGGGCTGTCGGTGCCATTTGTTGTTTTATAGTGGTTTTAATAACAAAAACTATGAAAAAACCCTTCCAAGGTCTTTTGACCGCTCTTAAACAGACAGTCAAAACCTCAGGGACTATCATCATTGTCGTCGTTGGGGCAATGATTTTTAACTCCTTTATAGCTATGAGTGGTGTCGCAACCCACCTAAGTGATTGGATTATTTCCCTTGGAATAACCAAGATAGGATTCCTTGTTATTGTATTCCTTCTATACATTATTCTTGGTGCCCTTATGGATGAGGTCAGTATGGTTGTGCTTACTGTACCATTCTACATGCCGGCAATCAATGCATTAGGGATCGATATCATATGGTTTGGTATATTAATCATAATGGCTTGGCAGCTCGGTATGGTACTCCCACCGGTGGGAATGATGGCTTTTGTTGGTCAAAAAATAATAAGGGATCCTTCCATTTGGACGGTTTACAAAGGATGCCTTCCTTTTGCAGCAGCGCTAATGATCATTGAGGCATTAATCATCGCATTTCCTGAGCTTGTATTATTCCTACCAAATACGATGATCGGAAAGTGAGTCGCCCCTTCCATACCCTCCCCCTTCAAGGGGGAGGTCAGGAGGGGGATGGGGTATCCATAGAAGTGACCCTTGTTTACAGCGATCCCACTCATGGGCGAAGATTAGTTTCTAAAGGGGGGGCGAGGGGGAGTTACTATAAATGATAAGGAGGGGTAGCCGCTGATGGCAGAAAAAAAATATGAAAATCTCATTATAACGGAATTCAAACCAGGCCTTGAATTACCAGAATTCAGGGGAAAACCCGGGGTACCGACCAAAAGGTCGAACTTCATGATGTGGTTGGGTGATGGAATAATAAAAGGGACTCCTTATGTGGAAGCTGTATGGCTTTGGAAAGAGGCCGCTGACCCATCAGGAGGATTCCCACAGCATGTGCACGATCATGACGAAATATTAGGATTCTTTGGAACAGACACGGGAAATGTATATAACCTCGGAGGAGAAATAGAATTCTGGTTGGATGATGAAAAATATATGCTCACCAAGAGTTGCATTATTTTTGTCCCAAAAGGGATGAAACATTGCCCAATCGTATTCAGAAGAATCGATAGACCTATTTTCCATTTTATATTTGTAACAGGGGGCGAATATCGTTAAATAAAACCTAAGTTGAGTGATTCTTTTTAAAATACCCTATAGCCGCAGTCTTCAGCCTGCGTTTTAAAATCACCCATTGGGTGATTCGTAGGGCAAGGCTTCAGCCTTGCCTGCCTACCGCAGGCAGGCATTAGAAGCAACCCTAAAGGGTTGCGCTACGATTAAATTTATAAAAATCGCTCAATTTAGGTAAAACTAAACAACATTTGGGTTAAATCCAAATAAAAATCAAGTGGAGGTTAAAAATGAAAAGATTTTTATTAATTCTAATCGTCGTTATTTTGGTAAGTGGGTTTTCTATCCCATCAATGGCCCAACCTATTAAACTGAAATTTGCTCATAACTATCCCCCACCCTCTGCCCTGGGTAAGGCCCACACCAATTGGGCCCAGAAAATTATGAAAGATACAAATGGGAGGGTCGAGATAACAGTTTTCGGTGCTGGGTCTCTGATCAACAGGCCCGAGGAATTCTATGATGCGACTGTTGGAGGAGTAACCGATATGGCTTATGGGATGCTCAATCAAGCCATGGAGTATTTCGCTCTTGATACCGCCTTGACCCTGTCTGGTTTAGACTGGCCCCAACCCTGGCCTAATTTAAATGTTCGAATGCGCGTGTACAACGAGCTTAGACAAAAATTCCCCATAATGCAGGAAAAACAAAAAGATGTAGTGGTATTATACGATGTTGTCATGGCACCCTTTGTCTTTCATTCTCCTAAAAAGGTTGTTCGGACGCCAAATGATATGAAAGGATTGAGGGTTGCTGCCACGGGCTGGTATGTCACTCTTGCCGACGTTCTGGGAGCCAAACCTGCAGGGATACCAGGACCCGATAGGTATTTAGCTCTGGAAAGGGGAGTCATAGATGGCTCTTGGGATCTTTATGCAGGTATGTTTGCCATGAAGATTTATGAGGTAACCAACAACTTTCTCGAAGCCGATTTTGGAGACTCTTCTGGGATAGCCATAATGAACAAAAATAAATTCAATTCCCTACCTCCTGACATACAAAAAATATTCCTCGATAACAGGGAGTTTGCACAACAGGATTGGCTGAGGATGGCTATTGAGGAAACTAAAATGGGACGTGATGCTGCAGCGAAACGTGGCGGCAACTTCATTACCCTTACGCCGGAGGAAATTAAGCTATGGCGTGACGCACTCCTTCCACTTCGAGAAGAATGGGTTAAGAAACAAGAAGCAAGAGGTCTGCCAGCCAAAGTATTTATGGATGAGATGTTACGTCTGATAAAGCAGTACAAATAATATTTCTCCATGTCAATATTTCCAGGCAGTCTTTCATGACTGGTTCGTCACCCACGCCTGCGTGCCGAAACACGGCACTTCGGTGTGCAGGCACGAACAATGAAAATGCCCCCTCCCTCACCCTCCCCCTTGAGGGGGGAGGGTGAGGGAGGGGGTGAATAAGGTTATTTTCTGAGCAAGGAGATACAGTGTTTGACTTCTATAAATATATTGAGACGTTTAATTCAGGCGATGACAAGACAATGGTGGACCGGTTTTGAGTGGATGACTTGGTGGTAGTGTCGGGTCGGCGCGACAAAGCAGAGGTTATTGCATCTGGCAAGGAGAGCTGGCTCAAGTTTCTGGATGGGGCTCATGACGGTATTCATGAAATCATTCGCGTTCAGGTCCTGATGCAAAATGAAAATAACATCTTTGCAGAAATCGATATGGACTTCTATGCCTCAAAAGAAAGACCTGATTACCCATTTGGTCATCTCAAGCCGGGCGATTTTATTACCATCAAGATGTTCTGTCTCTATTTCCTCCGTGGCGACAGAATCGCAAAACTGAAGATGGCTTCCTGGGCGCCCAATGTAGGGGTTACCGATCCACCGACTCGGGGCTTTGGGCCGCCCCCTCCCATCCAGGGCAGAATTCGTAAGATATTCTGAAATCAAAGGGGTGATTTGTAGGGCAAGGCTTCAGCCTTGCATTAAACGCAACCCTAAAGGGTTGCCCTACGATTAGATATATGAAAATCCCCCAATTTAGTTAAAAATTAATCTTAAAGAAAGGAATTAATATGGCGGTGAAAACTGAAAATCTTAAAGCTGAAATAGCGATTGTTGGTGGCGGCGGTGCCGGATTGGCGGCAGCAGTGGCTGCTGCAGAAAAGGGGTGCAAAAGTATCATCGTATTAGAGAAGGCGGGCTCCGCAGCCGGCAGTACATCTATGGCTCACGACATTTTTGGTGTTGAAAGTCCTGTTCAAAAACGTGTAGGGGTTGATGCCCGAAAGGATGACCTTTTTAAAGTAGCGATGGAATGGGCTCACTGGTCAAGAGTGAATCCAAGACTCGTGCGCGCTTTCATAGATAAATCGGGAGACACCATTGGATGGCTGGAAGAAAAAGGATTGGAGTTTGCGCTTGCACAATTTTTCCCCGGTCAAGTACCCTGGGTCAGGCATTACATCGTAAAAGGTCAAGGTGCTCAGTTGATGAAAGTCCTGCGTAAGAACTGCGAAGACTTGGGAGTAAAAGTATTGACTCACACCCGTGGTAAGAAAATATTACGTAATGAGAAAGGCAATGTGACCGGAGTTGTAGCGGGAACCAAGGACGGGGAGATCACCGTCATCGCCAAAAGCGTTATTATTACTACTGGCGGCTATGGCAACAATAAGGAGATGCTTAAAAAATATTGCCCATACTACCAGGATACGATGTCATACGATGGGGTACCGAGCAATACAGGCGATGGGATCAATATGGCCACTGAGGTAGGAGCCGCTACCGCTGGCTTGGGCACCTTGAATTTACATGGTCCTTTTTTATCACGCCTCGAAGAAAAGGGCATGAAGGTTGATGCTACAGGACATGACGGAGCTTCAATATCAGTAAGATTATCAGAACTCGCCTGGGAACCTTATACGATCTGGGTGAACAGAGAGGGGAGACGCTTTATTGACGAAGCCTACAACCTTGCCTTTTTTGCTTTTGGAAATGCTCTTGCCCTTCAACCTGATGGCATTAGCTATACCCTTTTTGATGATAAGACAAGGCAAATGATGGAAGAACAAGGATTAATCAGAAGTGGAATCTTCGGTGCCCATACACTTCACGGGTTTGCACCACCGGCTATTCCACTGCCCGGGTTGGAAAGGGAGCTCCGGAAAAAAGCAGATAAAGGTTTCTTAAAGATATCTGATTCCTGGAACGATATTGCTAACTGGGTGGGAGCTAAGCCCACGGTCCTGAAGGCTACAATAGATGAATACAATTCTGCGTGTGACCATGGTCATGACACTTTTTTTGCCAAAGATCAAAAATATCTCCTTCCATTGCTCCGCGCCCCTTATTACGCTATCAAGGCCCACGTGAGCATCTGCGATGCAATAGGTGGTGTAAAGATAAATGAAAAGATGGAGGTTCTCGATACAAAAGACAATCCTATCCCTGGACTTTACGCCGCCGGTTCGACCACAGGTTGCTGGGAATCGGAAAGCTATTGCTACCGCCTGACCGGACACCTCGTTGGCTTCGCTCTTAATTCAGGCCGTATCGCCGGTGAAAATGCAGTCGAATATGTTTCAGGAAAGTGAATAGGGGGATCACGATGACGTTTGAAGAAATGGGAAAGTGACTCATGAACTTTTAACCTCCCCCATCAGGGAGCAGAAGGACGAAGAGAGGGTATTATGTTTACGATTGATATAGATACCGGCGGGACTTTTACAGACGGTTTTTTCACTCGGGATGGGGAGTTCAAGACTGCCAAAGTGCTTACAACGCCTCACGATCTTACCGTCTGCCTTGCAGACTGCATCAAGGAGGGGGCGAAGCTCTTTAAGGTTTCTTTGACGGAGATGCTTGCGAACACAGATGTTGTAAGATACTCGACAACGACTGGTGTGAATGCCCTTATCACAAGAAGAGGATCTAAGATTGGATTGATTGTAAGCAAGGGATGTAAGGATACGCTTTATGCATCGGATCCAAAGGAGGCGGAACCGGTCTTCTCTCTTATCTCAAAAGATTTGATCGTCGAAGTGGCGGAAGCGATCGACGACACGGGAAATATCGTAACTCCTTTGGATAAAGAAGAAGTTCTCAGCAGCATGCAACGACTCATCGACATGGGTGCCAGGGCCATTACGGTGAGTCTGCGAAATTCCCACATCAATCCAGCCCATGAAAAGAAATTTAAAAGCATCGTCAAAGAGCAATATCCAAACTTCTATCTGGGAAGTGTGCGAGTCTTCTTAGCTTCCGAGATGTCAGACCAGCCTGGTGATTTTTATCGCACCAACACGGTCGTAGTGAACGGCTACATTCATGATGTGCTAGTCAAGTACCTTTATAAGGCAGAGGATGATTTAAGGGCAAATTTTTGCGCCCACCCGCTTATGGTCGCCCATTCTCACGGCGGGGTAGCAAGGGTGGCAAAGACGAGAGCGATTGATACCTATTCCTCCGGCCCTGCCATGGGTGTCATTGGTGCGGGGAGTCTGGGGAAAATGTACGGCTTTTCTAACGTCTTCACAGTCGATGTAGGGGGTACAAGCCTTGATATAGGCCTCATACGCGATGGAGTTTACAGTTACAGTTCCAACCCTTTAATCGGGGGTTTTCCGGTGAATGTGCCCATGATCACAACGCACTCTGCTCCTATCGCGAGTGGCTCCATAGCGAGACTCGATTCGTCAAAAAATATTCAGGTCGGACCGCAGAGTGCGGGAGCACGACCTGGACCCGCCTGCTTTGATCTCGGTGGAATGGAGCCCACAGTAACGGATGCAGATGTGGTTCTCGGTTTCATTGATCCCAATTACTTTCTGGGAGGCCGGATCAAATTAAATAAAGCAAAGGCAGAGGCAGTCATGAGGACGAGAATTGCCGATCGCCTCGGCATAATTGTGAGCGAGGCTGCCTGGATGGTAAGGGAAGAGATGGGAAAAATGACAAACCGAGAGATACTTCAGTTTTCGGATTCGCACGGAATTCGTGCAGGAGACCTGTCCAAATTTGCCGTTGTCGTATATGGAGGGGCAGGCCCAACCCATTATGGTGACTTTGTCAGAGATCTGCGCTTTGGGCACAGTCTTGCCACACCTTACGCGTCTGTTTTCAGTGCCTTCGGCTCGTCAACAACAGACGTACTTCATAGCTACTCAAAGTCCGTGTCCATCGAACTGCGGAAGGGGAATCAATACTTCTCTGATTATGAAAGCTTCCATGCAATCGTCAATAGCCTGATAGAGGTAGCAAGGAGAGACATCAGGGGAGAAGGTTTTTCGCCTGACCATGCGGGCTATTCTCTGGAACTGATGGGGGATGGAGCTTTGAAGGGAGTGAGAATCCATACGGAAAAACTGGTTCTTGCTTTTGAAAACGATGTAAAAGAGCTGTGCAAGAAGTTCCAAACAAAAGGATCCATTTCCATCTCAGCCATCACGCTCAACGCCAGGGTGCCAATGCCTCATTTGACAGCAAAAACATTCAAAATGGGAGGAACGGACCCGAGCAAGGCCATGAAAACCTCCCGTCAGGTCTTTTGGTCACCCGCGTCGGGATATCAAAAAACACCTGTCTATGAGTTAGAACTCCTGGTCCCTGGTAATGTCGTTATGGGTCCTGCGGTGGTTGATGCCAAAGACACCACCTATGTCGTCCCGGCAGGGATGTCTTTGCACATGGACAAATATTCAAACGCCATCATGATGAATACATCCCATAATGAGAAAAATTTGGATGATGGTTTAATCTCTGTAATCTAAAATAATCTTTGCAATCAGTGATAATCCTATTTTTTTCTAGGATTATACAAGGAGTGAAAAGATGAATAAGGTCAACATCAGTGAATATCTAAGTATCGATCTTAAGAAAGAGATGTGGTGCTGTAACCGCTGTGATGCCGAGATCATATCAGCGAAGGAACCTTACTTCAAGGGGTGTCTCGTGTATGACAGACCTGGTTCAGAAGTGTATGGGCCGCCCATTGAAATTGCCAAAGGACAGCAAGTGAATTATGCGCCTGATCCCAGGTTTAACCATATCCTCGAATTCTATTGTCCCCAATGCGGGACGATGGTTGAAGTCCAGTATCTGCCCCCTGGGCATCCCATTTTAGTGGACATTGCACTCGACATAGATAAATTGAAGGAGAAATATTTGAAAACACAAGGTTAAGGTTGAGGTTAAGGTTTGGAGTAAAACCAAGTCAATTCAAGTGGTAATGAAATGACCATGAACGGTAAGCTCGCTTTTCGTAATACATTGCAGGGAAAGAACGATGGAAGGCTACCGTTTGTTCCTTTTATCTACGGTTTAGCTGCGAGGACGGCTAACGTGTCGTTAAGAGAAATGGTCGGGGATGCAAGTTACTACACAAACGCCCTCGAAGGTGTTTATGGATTGCTCGGTTATGACGTGATAGTAGGTAATTTCGATACTACCCTCGAAAGCGAGTCCTTTGGTTGTGAAGTTGAATGGCCAAGTGAATATGGTGCTCCATCCTTAACGAGAGGAATTGGCTCATTTGTTCTCCGGCCGGAAGATTTCATGAGCCGTGGCAGAATTCCCATCGTGATGGAGGTTACCAAACGCCTGACCCTATCATTGGGAAGAGATGTGGCTGTCGCATGCGCAATTACCGGACCGTGTTCTTGCTTAGAGAACATGGAGACTCTTCTTGGAGACATCTATAAGGGTAATAAGGGCGAGGCGATAAAGCTTCTTGGCAGCTTCATTACAAAATTGGTGAAAAGCTTATGTGAGTTGAAGATTGACGCCCTCTTCTTCCGGGAAGACCCGCTGGGCAGACAATTTGTGGAGGAATTGTTTCAAAACAAAGAAGCCTATAAGGCTTTGTACGGGACACTATTCAACATTGTCAGGGCCTTTAACGCTTTCCCCGTTATTGTAGCCAAACACCTTCCCCTGGAAGCCATCAAGGACGTGCATGGCCTGCTCAGGCCAGGCAGTATCGTTCTTTTAGGGGACAGGTTGGGGAACAGTGACCTGGGTTTTATCAAAGACATAGCGAATTCACTGAAATTATCTTTTGGAGTGCCATTACCGATCAGAACAGACACCCAGGAAGAACTGTGGAATCAGCTTTCAGCAATGGAGTCTTTTGTGTCAAAGTATAGGCCAAAGAATCTTTTTTACACCAGTGACGGGGAAATCCCTCATAACATCCCCATGGAGATTCTTCATACATTAATGGATAGATTGAGGGCGAGTGATTGACAGTAGCAATATATCCAAACATCATCCATTCCCCCTTTATCCCCCTTTAGAAAAGGGGGATAGGGTTTCTCCTCCCTTTGGCAAAGGGAGGTGGGCCCTGAACCGCGCTGGTACAGGGCGGGGAGGGATTTAAAAAGTTTATTAAAACCGGTTAAATAAATTGATATTACTTGGATTCAAGCGAAGGAGGCAAGAATGGGTTACTCAATCAATGTTGACGTCGGTGGAACTTTTATGGATTTTTTCGTAAGCAAGGACTCCGAGTATATCATCACCAAAACTCCCACGACCCATTATGAATTGAAAGTTGGCTTCTTGAAAGGGATAGAGGAATCTGCGGATAAATTAGGAATGGGCACAGAGGATTTCCTAAAACAGACGGATGTCATCAAATACAGCACCACTATAGGTACCAATGCCCTTATCGAACGAAATGGTCCAAAGTTGGGGCTCATTACAACGCGTGGATTTGAAGACACCATCTTTATCGGCCGGGGTCGGCAATGGGCAGATGGTTTACCTGAGTCGGACGTTCAGAATGTTGGACGGGTTGAGAAACCGCTTCCCCTCATTCCGAGGAGGCTCGTGGTAGGGGTGAGAGAGAGGGTCGACTATAAAGGCCGAATCGTCATGTCGCTTTCCAGAGAGGATGTCCTGGAGAAAGTACGATATCTTGTTGATAATGGAGTGCGTGGGTTCGTTGTGAGCCTGTTATGGTCGTTCATGAATCCCAGTCACGAACGCCAGATAAAGGAAATCATTGAGGAGGAATATCCGGAAGTCTATCTCGGAAACATGCCTGTGATCCTATCTTCGGAGATTTCGCCTAAGGAAGGGGAGTATGTAAGAACAATGACTGCCATTGTGAACGCATACATGCATGTGCAGTTTGTGGAGCAACTCTCCATTCTGTCCAGCAGTCTGATTGATGAAGGGTACAGGAAACCCGTTCTTTTGGTTGACAATCTTGGTGGTTGCGGGAAGGCTGCGAGAACCATTGCAGTGAGCACCCACAATTCAAGCCCGGTTTCCGGTTTATGCGGTGCTTCATTCGTAGGGGGTAACTTCGGTCTCCCGAACATCGTCTACACAGATGTGGGTGGGACCAGCTTTGATATCGGAGTGATAGCAGAGGGTACGATCCGGTATTACGATCTCTATCCTACGGTAGACAGATGGAGAACCCAGGTGACCTCAATCAAGACAACTTCCATTGGGGCTGGCGGTGGTTCTATCGCATGGCTTAATCCTCTGCTTGGAAATAGGCTTGAAGTGGGACCGAAGAGTGCCGGAT
>Ga0299915_10001994_pt1 | contig 14964 bp, 13 predicted proteins | sample RVTome_13_FD_200263 | JGI IMG/M metagenome (GOLD analysis project Ga0299915, IMG submission 200263) | Soil microbial communities from uranium-contaminated site in the Upper Colorado River Basin, Wyoming, United States - RVT92D227 (version 2) ... | reverse complement strand
TACCAATATAGGAGCGAAATCATGTCGTTGAAAGCAAGGAGATTGTTCCGCAGTCTGCTATTGGGCTTTGTGCTTGTGGCCTGGACGTATTGCCCGGCAAGGCAAAGCACAGGCGGGTCGCCGTTGGATGAACTGCCAGCGCATATAAAGCAGGTAACGTACTTCGGCGAAAGAGCGGACTGGTCGCACGACGGTAAGAAAATACTGTTTCTGGAAAAGACCTTCGGGGACGCGTACGAAATAGAGCTGGCGACAAGAATTATTCGTCCGGTGACGCACCATTATTTTCACGAGGGCTATACGCGGGCGCTCTATCTGGCTAACGGCGACATCCTGCTCTCCGGGGCAAGGCGATTTGACGCCAATGACCCCTGGCCAAGCCGAAGTGAAAAGAACGCAGAGCTTTGGGTGCTGAAAAAGGACCTTTCCGGCCCGCCGACACCGTTGGGCGAAAAGTGCTCTGAAGGTCCGGCGGTTTCGCGCAGAAATATGCGAATCGCCTGGACGCAAGGCGGGGCATTTTATATGGGCGATATTGTTTATAAAAACGGCAAGCCTGAACTATCGGGCAAAAAGAAGATGCTGGATAGGCAGGATTTGCCTTTCGAATGTGGGCTTGAGACGCAAAACTTTCGCCCACCAGAGGAGAAGGAGCTGATATTCAGCGCTTACGGTTACCAGGGCACAGAAGTCATGGCTCTGCATATTGCAACCGGCAAGGTGGTCAACTATTCAAAGGCGCCAAATCAGTATGATGAGCCGGAAGGCATTTTTCCCGACGGCAAATTTACGCTGGTCGAGTGCGACAAACACAACGGCAAGGGTTCGCAGTATGTCGACATCTACAAGCTGGCTCTGGATGGCTCAGGCAAAACGGAACGGCTGACGTTTTTTGGCGACTATCCCGGCTACAAAGCCTCCAACCCGGTAGTCAGTGACGATGGCCGATTCATCGCCTTTCAGTTTGCCAAAACAAGCGACCCAGCCGGCGTCGGCAGAGGCATTCTGCTATTTGACTTACAGATGTACGAAGAAGCGAAAATGCCTGCGGCTAAATAGCCGCAATTAACCGCGGAGGCCGCCGAGAACGCTGAGGCGAAGAAATCATAAAGGCGATTTTCTCCGCGAGCTCTGCGTGCTCGGCGGTAAGCACTCCGGTCTTATGCGGAAAATAGAAATTGCAAATTCGTGCTGTCTGGCTTAGATTAGCAACCGTTGCTGGCAAACATAGATTCTCAGGGTATATGGGAGCAGAGTATGGCGGAAGCCAAGCCAACACGCGAACAAGCCTTTTCACTGCTGAAAGAATACAATAAGAATGAGAGCTTGATTAAGCACGCCTTAGCTGTCGAAGCAGTGATGCGGTATTGTGCCCGCAAGCGAGGCCAGGACGAAGAAAAATGGGGCGTCATCGGGCTGGTGCACGATTTAGACTATGAGCAATTCCCTGACCGGCACTGCAAAAAAACCGAGGAGATTCTCAGAACACATAATTGGCCGGATGATTACATCCGGGCGGTGCTATCGCACGGCTGGGGTCTGTGCACGGATGTCGAACCTCAAAGCGAGCTGGAGAAGACCTTATACGCCGTCGATGAACTTGTCGGGCTGGTAGTAGCCACGGCGCTCGTCCGACCGAGCAAGAGTGTGATGGACATGGAGCCAAAGTCTGTCAAAAAGAAATGGAAAGAAAAATCCTTCGCTGCGGGCGTAAGTCGCGATGTAATTGAAAAAGGCGCCCAAATGTTGGGCATGGAATTGAGCGAGCTTATCGGCGATGTGATTATGGGGATGCGCGCAGCGGCTGACGAAATCGGCCTAAGAGGCAATCCACAGTAATCGAAAATTCAAAAAATGACTGAGCAAAGAAGTTACGGTTGGTTGAAGGAAGTTCTCGCGTGGTCTTTTTCTGCCCTATTTTTTGCCGGGGGCTGCGCGGACAGCGGTAATCCGGGTTCGGGTGAAAACCAACTGCAGCGTAGCACCCTTATCCGAAAGGCTGGCCAGCCGGGAGTGCTGGTGGTTGGCAGCGAGGCCGTAACTTGCGACCAGATAATCGCCACGCCCATGGAGTACAATCAGATGATTGTGTCGCTTGCTGAGCTGCTGGTGCCGGTTGCACAAGCCGGCTCGCTTGAACAATTCAAGCAGTGGGCCCGGCCGCGAGTCGAAGAGGTCGTCACCAGCAGAATTTCATATATTCTACTTTATCAGCAGGCCAAAAGACGGGCGGGCGAGAATATCGATGAGGCTCTGGAAAAGGCGGCAGAAAAAGAGTGGAGAAGATTTGTGCTCCGCTTCGAAGGCGATGAGGCCAAGGCGGAAGAGGCGCTGCGGCAGCAGAAAATAGACCGCAAGGGCTTTAAGGATTACTGGAAAAAAGAGCTTCTCCGCCAATCCTATATAGCATTGAAATTGGGTGGCAATAGGCCTATCACCCAGCGGGAACTGGCGCAGTGCTACGATGAAATGAAGGACAAATCCTTTGTAATTGCGGCGAGCCTCTCATTCCGGCTGATTGATATCGAGCCTGCGAAACTTCAAATAGCCGATCCACAGCAGGACTTACTCGAAAGGGCCAGAAAGCTGGCGAGGGAATTGGTCGATCGCATACAGGCAGGCGAAGATTTGGGCACATTGGCAGAGCAATATCGCGAGGCATCGTTTATTGACCATGGCGACGGGGTCCAGCCGGATTCTCTGGCAAAGCCCTATGATATTCTTCCTGCCGAGGCTGAAAAAATAGAGCGCGGTCAAATTGCAGGTCCAATTGAAGTCGAGGGACACATCTTCATAATGAAGCTGGAAGAGAATCGCCCAAAGAGCTACCAGCCGTTTGAGAAGGTGCAGGAACAATTAGAACAAAAGATTCTCGCCGATCGCCAGAAAGAGGCTATCGAGAAGCTAAATGCTGAACTTAGGGAGCAAATAGTGCTGAGTGAGAAAGACACATTTGTAGATTTTTGCCTGGAGCAAATTTACCGGATGCACCAGGGAACTTACCGCGGAGAACGCTGAGAGCGCAGAGGAAAGATCAAAATTGAAATTCTCAGCGTACTCTGCGTACTCGGCGGTAAAATTTGGTGAACAGGATTGACGCATGGAAATCATCGCACACGGCATAGACCTCGTTGACTGTCCGCGAATAGAAGATATGGTCAAGCGGCACGGGCAGCGTTTTATCGGCAAGGTTTTCACCGCTGCTGAACAGAAATATGCCCAGGCAAACAGAAATCAGATAGAGAAATTAGCCGGGCGCTTCGCGGCGAAAGAGGCCGTTCTTAAGCTTCTGGGCACCGGCTGGCGCGGAAAGATCGCCTGGACGGAAATCGAGATTGTAAACAATTCCGCAGGCCAGCCGGAGGTTGCACTTACCGGCGAAGTTAAGAAGATCGCCGATAAGCTTGGCATCGAACATATAAGCGTGAGTATCACGCACACGGCAAATTTTGCCATAGCATCAGCCATTGCGCTGGCGGAAAAGGGATAGCGCCAGCAGGAGAACAATCCCCGCTTTGGCAGGCACGAGTTTACCCCCGCGCGAGCGGGGACAGGCTTGCCCCCGCAGAAACAGGCGGACGAGATCCGAGCCACGAGTTTTAGTCTTTCTGCTCTGCTTTCATCGGTGGCTGTGTCAGAATCTTCAATATGAGGACAGATGTGCAGAATTGACAGAACCAGTTTCTCGGAAATGTATGCCGCCAGCAGGCGCGTAAAAGACCCCCACGTCCCCTCGACTTTAACTGCCCCTTCACCACGCCGAGCAGCTTGCAGCCGAGTGACTATCTCTGCAATAGCCCTGTCTCGGCTCAGATTCATTGTTTTATGATTATAAACAAGAGGTCAAATACTCTACTGTTGCCCCTTGTTTCATCTTTCATGTATATCCGGCGTTGGACAATTTCGCCTTATAAGTACAACCGCCAGCATTATCTCAATAGTTTTAAGTTTTGCTATCGAGGCGAAGACAAAGCAGTTAAAGAATGACGCTCAGAAAAGTCGACTCCAAGTTGCCAGAATAGAAACCTGAATGTATCTACTCTATCTTCGATTTGCTTACTGAGAGGAAGCCCGCCGGAGTGCCCCGCCTTGGTATGATACCGAAGAAGGACTGGTCTATGTGAACCGCTGGCTGATTGCAGCAAAGCCGCCATCTTTCTTGCGTGCAGCGGGTCAACTCTCGTATCCAGGTCACCTGTAATAAAAAGCACGGCTGGATATCTCGTCCCCTGCGTGACATTATGGTAGGGTGAATAAGCGTAAAGGTACTTAAACTGGTTGGGGTCTTCAGCAGAACCATACTCGGAAACCCAGAATTGGGCGACCAAGAATTTATGGTATCTCACCATATCGAGCAACGGATAACCGCAGACCACCGCCTGAAACAACTCCGGCCTCTGCGTAAGTGCTGCACCCACAAGTAACCCGCCATTGCTTCCACCGGAAATTGCCAGCTTTGCCGGGCAGGTATAACCATTGGCAATTAGCCACTCGGCTGCTGCAATGAAATCGTCGAAAACATTTTGCTTTTTATCGAGCATACCGGCCTTGTGCCATTCCTCCCCAAATTCACCTCCGCCTCGTAGATTCGTCACAGCACATACTCCTCCGGCTTCAATCCATAATGCCGCATCTACTGAAAATTCCGGAGTTAGACTGGCGTTGAACCCACCGTAGCCGGTTACATGTGTCGGATTTTGACCATCGAGGTTAAGCCCCTTGCGATGAACGATGAACATAGGCACGTTTGTCCCATCCTTTGATTGATACCAGACCTGCTTGACTTCGAACATATTACTGTCAATGGGGACCTTAGGTTGCCACCAAATTTCTTTTGTATCCTTCTGGACATTATATCTGTAACTCACCACAGGTATATGGAACGAGGTAAATACCAGGGATGCTTCGTTGCTATCGCACCGCCCCCCGGCCCATGCAGAGCCGATTGCTGGAAGTGAAATATCTCGTACATATTTGCCGTCCGGCTCAAACACTCTCAATTGCGAACTGACATTACGGGTATAGTTAACAAGGAGCCTACCACCCACCAGTGAAAACCCTTCAAGAACTGCATCACATTCAGGGATTATCTCCTGCCAGTTTTCTCGTGCCGGATTAGTCAGGTCAACTCGAAGTATCCGTCCATTAGGTGCATTCCAGTTCGTTTGTAAAAACAAATGGTCGCTCCCGACATCCCCATAAAATCTGGCCTCAACGTCGTTGACAATGGGCAGAATAGGTCCTTTTTCGGCTATATTTTGATAGTAAACCTCAGACTTCATTGCTGCTGAGCCATGCCAGACATAGATGAGCAAGTAGCGTCCATCTTCGGAGAGGTAAGCCTGGATAAACTTGTCTGGCCCATAGCCCTCGCCGAATAACTCAATATCGCTGGATGGGTCTGCCTTCATAGCGTGATAGTAGAGACGGCCGCCATCAGAACCATGCCGTACATAATAGAAGCCGCTATTGTCCGGTTTAAGAGAAACACTGTGGTAGCGTGCTTTATCTAAGCGGTCTGGCAAATCTTCTCGCTTATCAACATCAAACAGCTTTATGGTACGTTCATCTTCCCCGCCATACTGAACCGCATATGCCATTACTGTGCCATCTTTGGAAACATCCCACATATAGACGCTCGTTGTATGGTCTGCGCTCAAAGGGTGAGGGTCAATCAATACTTCGTCCTCACCATTAAGCCCTTTCCTCATATAAATTACATACAGCTCCTGGTTGGATTGCCTCTTAAGAAAAAAGTATCGCCCATTATGTTCACGAGGAGCGATAATATTGTCAATCCGCATTAACTCAGTAAGCCGCTGACTCAGTGCTTCACGACCTGCTAACGAACCTATTGACACATTAGTGTACTTGTTCTGTGATTCAATCCATTTCCTGGTTTCTGCGCTATTTCCATCTTCAAGCCAGCGGTATGGGTCAGTAATCTCAATACCGTGGATTATTTCTTTAACGTTATCGGTTCGTGTCTTGGGCGCGGATTTAAGATACGCCTCCCGTATCCATACTCGGTGGCAACTTGGCACCAAAACACAAAGCAAAAAACACAACCCTTTGGAAAGAAAGTGATAGGATTTGTTCTTTGGTTGGCTGTACACTTCAATGCCCCTTTCTTGGCCCGTATTGTTGCTTTCCGCAGCGCTGTTTTGCAGCTTCATATTGTCCTCTTTCAGGATTTCACGTCTGTTTTATATCCGTTTTCCATGTACCGTCTCTGGGGGTACGGGTCACGACATGCCGGTCTTAAGCCGGGAGATTATCCTTGCAATAGTTTTATCCCGCCCAAGGTACATAGGATGAAAAACCCCCCAAATAAATTTGGGGGCTAAATATTTAGCCCCGCAATTTATTGCGGGGTTCAAAAAGCGGTTTTACTGCAGGTTCTCATCCACCCAGCAGATTCTTCGCAGCCTTTATGACATTCTCCACTGTAATGCCGAATTTCTGGAAGCAAACCTTTCCCGGAGCAGAGGCCCCAAACGAGGACATACCAATAAAGACGCCTTTGTCGCCGAGCCATTTATGCCAGCCCAATTCGACAGCCGCCTCGATGCCGACCCTTGCCTCGACGTTCGGCGGAATAACCGAATCACGGTACTCTTTATCCTGTTTTTCAAAAAGCTGCCAACTGGGCATACTAACCACCTGAGCGGAAATGTCTTCACAGGCGAGTTTCTCTGCCGCCTGTAGCGCAATTTGTACCTCCGAACCGCTGGCCAGTAGCAGCACGTCCGGCTTTTCAGGCGCAACCAGCACGTAGGCGCCTCTACTTAAATTTGCCGCTAAGGGATATTTATTCTGGTCAAGAACCGGCAATCCCTGGCGTGTAAGAAGTAACGCGACAGGCCCATCTCGGTACTGTAGGGCGAATTTCCACGCCTGCACGGTTTCGTTGGCATCGGCCGGGCGGATCACAATCAGATTCGGCATCGCCCGAAGGGCCGCAATTTGCTCTACGGGCTGATGTGTGGGACCATCTTCGCCGATGCCAATACTATCGTGCGTAAAGACGAAAATGGTTGGATACTTTGAAAGAGCGGCCACGCGAATCGCGGGTCGCATATAATCGGAAAAAACCAGGAATGTCCCGCCATAGGCCCTGACCAGACCGCTTACGGCAATTCCATTCATTATCGCCCCCATCGCGTGCTCTCTGACGCCGTAATGTATATACCTGCCGTCGCGTGCATCTTTCTGAAAGGGTTTTGCGCCGGCAAACTTTGTATTATTCGATGGCGTCAAATCCGCTGAGCCGCCCAGAACAAGCGGCAGCTTCGGCATCAGCACATCCAGCACCATGCCCGAGGCCTTGCGCGTCGCGACGGACTTGCCCGGCTCGAACTTGGGCAGGATTTCATCAAGATTGAAACGCAATTTGCCGGTCGCAGCGTCCCAAAATTGACGGGCCAAATCCGGATATTTCTTGGCGTATTCGGCAAACATTTTGTCCCACGCCGATTCGTCCTTTTTCCCCTTCTCCAAAGCTTTTCGTGTATGAGCCAAAACTTGCTCGGGGACATAAAAAGTCTTATCAGGGTCCCAGCCGAACTTCTCCTTAATCAATCTGATTTCATCCTCACCTAACGGAGCACCGTGCGCCTCAGCGTTATCCTGCTTATTCGGGCTGCCGTAGGCGATATGTGTGCGAAGCTTTATAATCGAAGGGCGAGCGTTTTCATTTTTTGCAGTTTCAAGAGCCTTTTCAAATAAAGCCATATCGTTGCCGTCGCCGCCGATCTCTTGCACGTACCAGCCGTAGGCCTTGAAGCGACCGGCTCTGTCCTCTGTAAATGCAAGATCGGTGGGGCCGTCAATACTAATGTGGTTGTCATCGTAGATAACAATAAGGTTGTCAAGCCCCAGGTGCGCTGCCAGAGAGTTGGCCTCTGAGGCAACCCCTTCCTGGAGGTCGCCGTCGCTGGCGATGACATAAATTTTGTAATCTATAATGGGAAAGCCCTCGCGGTTGAAATAGTCGGCCAGATACTTTTGTGCTATTGCCATTCCGACCGCGTTGGAGATGCCCTGGCCCAGTGGTCCGGTAGTAACCTCCACGCCGCGGTGTGGATCATATTCCGGATGGCCGGGCGTTTTACTTGCCCATTGCCGAAAGTTTTTTAGTTCCTCCAGAGTCATATCGTAGCCGGTCAGGTACAATAGCGAATACAGAAGGACACAGCCGTGCCCGGCTGAGAGGACGAAACGGTCGCGGTTGTGCCATCGCGGATTGGACGGGCTATGCTTTAGATGCCGGTCCCACAGTACGTACGCCGCAGGCGCCATTCCCATCGGCATGCCGGGATGGCCCGACTTGGCTTTCTCAACCATATCCACACACAAAAACCGAATCGTTTGAATGCAAAGCTCATCAAGCTCCGACAGACCTGAGTTCTTCACGGATACTTTCATCGCCAACTTCCCGAACTAAAATTTCCAATTCGTTTTTGACATCAAAAATTTCATCATAAGCGCGGCGCCTGCTTTCCGCAAGCATTTTGTCAATTTGGCGACAGAGCGACAGAGCCCGCCTTGGTATTTGCCGCAGAGTGCTTCCTGGTTTGACAATTCCACATACTCGCTCGATAATTTCTGTCAGTTATTTTGCTCTATGTTTGCTTGGACGTTGATTTTTTTGGGAACAAGGGCACAATGATGTCAATATTACATCTTGGAAGCTAGTAACTTGAAGATGAAGAAAAACATCAGATTAGAAATCGCGTTCATTATAAGCATCTCACTGCTGTTACTTATCACTTTCTTATACTGCGGTTGCAATAGAACACCAAAGGAAAATGTCGACGCAGAGACTCCTATATCTGTCATGGAACTCCTTCTGCAAGCAATCGAACGAAAGGATTGGAAAATGGCTTGTGAGCATCTTTCTTCAGATTTTCTTAGAGATAATAAGGAAAAGGTGATGGCAGGAGCCTACTTCACCCCGTCAGGCAAAAAGGATAGGACGTCTTTTTACACATCCCAGGCACGAGTGTGCCGAAAATGGAAACTTGCAGACAACGGTGCAGTTGCCCTTGTCACTTTGAATATTGGTGGTGAAAAACCGGGTGCTTCAATGGGAATTTTGGAAGTCAAACTTATCAAAGAGCATGACTATTGGAAGGTCAGCGAGTTTTGATAGCAAAATATTATTCTATGACAAGGCCAGTAGCATCTAACATAGCGTAAAGTAATAAATGGACTATGACATTCCCATAATTCGGCCGCAGGTGCACAACCAAGACATAAACCTGCGGGGCGAGGGATTCTCTGGAGCAAGGCTAAAAGCCATCAAAAAGGGCCTGCTGACTCTGCATACCCTGGAACTGATGGCGCAGAACATCTACAAATTCCAGATTACAAAAGAGCATAGTGAGGTCAATCGCCAGCTAATCGCCGCCATGTGCAATGAGATGACGCACTACCAGGACTTTCAGGTCAAACTCCTTGAATACGGCTTTGCGCCCAGCATGTTCCGGCTGGCCTATTGGATGGTCGCCTTGGCATTGGGCTTCGGCTCTCGCCTGCTCGGCAAAAGGGCTATTCTTAAGATAGGCATCTGGGTCGAGACAAAAGCAGTTCACCACTACAGTGAGCTGCTGAGTTCAATAGACTGGGACGAAGATTCTCGCAAAATCATTGAGAAGAACCAAGCGGACGAATACGGGCACGTTAATCGCTGGAAGAACCTCCTCCAAACAGCCTAAAGAATTCAGCTCGCCTACCTTCTGGGCACTGCAAGAAAACTACCGATTTCTTGAACTTATCGACCGGCTGCGCATCTGTATAAGTTGAGGACGATGGATGAACTCGATCGACAGACTAATAGACCAGGTGCTGCTGCTTCGCTGCCAGATTGGCGACAGGGACGCCCTTGCCGAGCTTATCAAGCGATATGAAAAGCCATTACGCTATTTTCTATGTCGTTTGCTGGACGATGCTCACACGGCCGAAGATATTTTCCAAGAGACCTGGCTGACCGTCATCAGGCGGATGCATACTCTTAGACAGCTCGATGCGTTTGCCGTATGGCTCTATCGCATTGCACGCAACAAGGTGTATGAGCAACTTAGAAGAAAAACAGTGACGTTTGAACTCGACGAAAACATCGCCATTGGAAACGACACGCAAGGCGACATGTTCTCCGCTGAAGATGCAGCAGAAGTACACAGATGTCTGAAGCTATTGCATCCGGAGCATAAGGAGGTCTTGATATTGCGATTTCTGGAGCAAATGTCATACGAACAGATAGCACAGGTCCTTGACTGCAACCCTGGCACAGTCAAATCTCGAATCCATTATGCAAAACATGCCCTTAGAGAAAAAATGGAGGCATAAACAATGGCAAAAGAAAATAATCTCAAAGAAGCACTCCTGCGGCAAATGAATGGGAACTCAAATATGGCTTCCGGCCTCGACGCCGGGTCGGCACAGCAAGTTCTTGCAAAAGAGGCTGCTGCTGTAAAGCGTGGAAAAAGGGTCACCACGTTTGCTTGGGCGGTACTGTTGATATTTCTTTTTGTCGTGGCTGTCATCGAACTCGTTTCCGGCGGGCGTCCCGACTGGCTAATGCCGGCTGCAATCGTGGTGTTCCAGGCATTACTTATGATCGCCGTTATTTGTTCGGTTTCGCTTTATGTCAGATCCAGAACATTGAGCATACACAAAATTCAGGCAAGTTTGGCCAGCATCGAAGAATTGCTCAAAAAGATGTCCCCGGACAAACAACCACCGGATAAAACTTGACGCCCCATACGTTACGTAATAGACTGCCATCACTCCGTTCAAGACAAACGATGGACCGATCAGGTATGAGGTGTTCTATGAATCGGCGGGAGTTTCTTCAGTTAACGGCAGCAGGCGCGGCGGCATTTGCGCTGCCGCGAGTTGGTTTTTCAGCCAGGTCGACTAAGAACAAGCCCAACATCCTTTTTATCGCCATCGACGATTTGAATGACTGGATCGGCTGCCTGGGCGGACATCCAGATGTAAAAACGCCCAACCTTGACCGCCTGGCGCAAAGAGGCGTGCTATTTACAAATGCGCACTGCTCAGCCCCGGCTTGCAATCCTTCGCGAGCCAGTCTGATGACGGGCATTTTGCCGGCAACGTCCGGCGTTTATCATAATCCTCAGCCCTGGCGAAAATCGCCCGCGCTGGCGGATGCTGTCACCATCCCGCAGCACTTTATCGCTCACGGCTACCGCGCAACCGGAGCGGGCAAGATATACCATGGCGGCTTCCCTGACCCGCCTTCCTGGCAGGAGTATTTCCCCTCGCAGCAAAATAACAAGCCCGATGACCCTATGCCGCCGAATCGCCCGCTAAACGGCATCCCGAACACCGCTCAATTCGATTGGGGCCCGGTGGATGTGCCGGATGAGCAGATGGGCGATTGGAAGGTCGCCGATTGGGTGATAGAACAATTAGGCAAAAAGTACGACCGGCCGTTTTTCCTGGGTTGCGGCTTTTTCCGCCCGCACCTACCCTGGTACGTACCGCCCAAGTATTTCGATATGTACCCTGTCGATAAAGTGACGTTGCCGAACGTTAACGAAAACGACCTGGATGATGTCCCGCCGATGGGCCGAAAAATCGCCAAGCCAGAAGGCGACCACAAAAAGGTCATCGAGTACAACCAGTGGCGAAAAGCTGTACAAGGCTACCTGGCATCTATCAGCTTTGTGGATACCTGTGTGGGACGCGTGATTGATGCGTTTGACAAAAGTCCGCACGTGGATAATACGATAATTGTGCTCTGGAGCGACCACGGCTGGCACCTGGGCGAGAAACTGCACTGGCGAAAATTTGCCCTTTGGGAAGAGGCAACCCATAACGTCTTTATGGTCGTTGCGCCAGGCGTCACACAGCCTGGCCAGCGATGCTCACGGCCTGTCAGTATGCTCGATGTCTATCCGACACTCATCGACCTATGCGATCTGGCTGCGAAAAAGGAGCTTCAGGGCAAAAGTCTTTTGCCGTTGCTGAAGAATCCAAAAGCAGAATGGCAGCGCCCAGCCCTAACCACGCACGGGCGAAATAATCACTCCGTGCGATCTGAGAAATGGCGGTACATCCGATATAGTGACGGCACGGAAGAGCTTTACGACCACGACAAAGATGAGTTGGAGTGGACTAATCTGGCCGGCGACCCGAAATACGCCGAGGTAAAGAAGGACCTGGCCAAGTGGCTGCCCACAACCAACGCCCCGGATGTGCCACAGGCTAAGGCCGAAAGAGAAGGCTCAGCCAGAAAAGCTCAGCGCAAAGGTTGAGAAAAGACGACAGCAGTCAAAACAACCGCCGTATTTACGCGTGTACAAGATGCGGTTGTTCAGTTGGCAGCTCTGGGATACGCGGGGCATCATCTGCACAGCAAGCTGTTTTGCTCACTCGATGACGTAGTGACTTCATGTATGCTTTATGGTATCTCCGCCTGGCGACTTTCTCAGGGATTTGGTCTTTCATTCTTGCCGCCGCTGTGCCGGGCCTGGGCTGGAACGTGTATACCTCAACAAAATCAAAATTCACCTCGTCAAGCAGACGTAGTGTATCCTGGAATTCGTCCTCTGTCTCGCCTGGGAAGCCTACCATAATCTGGGTGCGTATCTGTAATGCCGGGAACTGGGTTTTTAAGGTAAGAATTGCCTGCTCAAAGTCCTCTATTCGATAACCTCTTCTCATTAGTCCGAGTATCCGATTATTACCAGACTGCGCTGCCGAGCTAAGGTACGGAATCTTGCCGCTTCGGAGAGTCTGCTGGAGTTCAGGCATCATCTCAATCAAAAACTTCGGCTGGATATTTCGAAGCCTGATTGTGTAATCGCCCGGAATCTCCACCAGATCTCTAAGTAAGTCAGCTAAGGTGACGCCCTGGTCTCTGCCGTATGCTCCCACGTCAGTTCCCAGCAGTGCAAACTCGGTGTAGCCCATTGCCAGGCCTTGCTCAAACTCCTCGATGACCCTGTCAATAGGTTTGCTTCTAAGCCTTCCACGCGAGATCCTGACTGCACAGTAAGAACAGGCGTTCAGACAGCCGGTCGATACTTTAATGCAGAAACTGCCTGGTCTAAAGACGTTGACTGTCTGTTCGAGACGGCTGTAATAGGGCGTTGTTAGCCTTTCTTTTATCGACATAAGGCTTGCAATCTTTCTTAGGTTCGGAATGCGCCGCCTCTGGATGGATGCGATGTCTGTCCGTGGCGCCAAGTGGTTAGCGTAAGCATCCTCTGGACTTGTTTGTGTTTCGATAACCTCGGTAAGCTGCTCCAGATCATGTTCGAAAGTGAAACCCTGGTGCACCTGTCTCAGGCGGGACATATTAATTTTAGGCAGACACCCGCACACGACAAGCTCAGCAGATGGCTGCTTGTTAGCCTGTATGAATCCTATTATTTTTATTGAATCCTCCTGGGAACTTTCGGTAAGTCCGCAGGCATTGAAAATGATGACGTCGGCATCCTTGTAGTCGTCCGTGATGATATGGCTATTGTCACTCAAGAATGTCTGTATCCTGGCGCAATCAATGCGGTTCTCCGGGCATCCATTCGTGATGACGCATACTTTCTTGCTGCGTACTTGCTTAATGCAGGTGTTTTGCTCAAATCCGGTGACATTTCTTTCTTGGCGTTCGGCCTGTAATAGAATCATTTTACGCCCCCCTCGCCTCGTCCCTCGTCCATCGTCCTTGGTGAGGCGATGGATGACCGAGTATGGACGAAGTTAATGTTTGTTACCAAGTTGCGACGCCTGGATGAAATGTCACAACATACACGAATTCAAAAAGGCAGCTACCCCCCTTGTGAGTGCTTATCAGTGTTTCTGAACCGCCCCCATTTAAATATATTATATGGTTTTCTGCCTCTCGAATCAAGGAAAAAATGGTAAAAATATCAGCTTTGGCGTATTTTCAAAGTGTCTGCTGCTATTTGAGGATCTTATCGGACAGTTTTGGTTTCTGCCGTTGTAAATATAGCGGCCATAAGATGTGCTTGTCCTTCCGCAGACCGCGGTTGGTTGAGCTTGCTTACGTCATCGCCAGCCGACGAATCTATTTTTGCGCGTCATTGCGAGCCCACCGTCGTTTGGCGGGCGTGGCAATCTCTCTTTATCAGTCGCAGACTTTTGGTGAGCAAACCTGTCTTGAGCGTAGTCGAAAGAGCCGAACCATCTCAAATCGTAAATCGTCAATCGAAAACTTGTGCTCGCGGAAGCGGGTATTGAAAATCAACCCGTTTTTCCTGCCTAAAATAACCGCAACCAAGCCGAGCAGCGAACGAGTCCAAAGACGTTATTTGATGTAATATCCTGAGGTCCCCCGTAACTTCTGCACCCATATTTTGCCATCTTTCTCAAATTCAACTCTGTCTGGATGTATCTTGTCAACCTTGAAACCGTTTGCCATGTCGCCCTCGTGTAAGATTTGTCCCTCGAACACTATTGAGGATTGACCATTTTGAGCAGAGCAGATTGCACTTATCAGTCCTGGGCCTCCTTGTAGTTTTATTTCAGTGCTTTCCTTTAATCGCCGTTTTCCGGCGTACACATTTTCTCTCAGATTGTTCACATACCGTTCCAATTCTGCTAAGTAACCTTCCTTTTTTCGCTTCAGGTTCTCAAACTCCGAACGAATAGCCTCTTTGGAATTTCTTATCTGTCTCACTTCTGAGTCGTATCGGCCCCCTGGGTCACCTACTACGAAGGTATGGGTGGTGCCCGAAAAGTAACTATCTGTCCATGTATAGCCATGGCTGGTCGCATAGCCGGCTCCTGTGGCGTGGGTATGCGCTAATCCGTAGCTGTTGCCAATTGAGTAACCGCTTGTATGCGATATTATGTTCTGCATGTTCTGGCAAAATCGACCCCAAGCCACCTTCTCCTCATCATCAAGGCGTTGGAGCATTTCCTGGGCCCACTCCTGCAAGATAATGAGATTATTTAGATACCAATTTT
>Ga0299915_10001993_pt1 | contig 14964 bp, 13 predicted proteins | sample RVTome_13_FD_200263 | JGI IMG/M metagenome (GOLD analysis project Ga0299915, IMG submission 200263) | Soil microbial communities from uranium-contaminated site in the Upper Colorado River Basin, Wyoming, United States - RVT92D227 (version 2) ... | reverse complement strand
GTGTTTGCTCTGGAAGTGTTTGTCCCGGAGGTGCTTGTTCCGGAGTCCTATAAACCAGTCCTAATACAGCTAATACAGCCAACCCTGTCAGAATAATCCACGCTAAAAAGGAACCCTTGATTTCCATGCTCTTGTTTGAAATTCAAAACTGTCTAGTTTTGTGGATTTTGGTCGTGGAATATTATTTGGAATCCAGATACTAGTATTTCGAACTTCGCCCTACTCCCCCTGATACTATTATAGCGTGGTCTTCTTTGCTGTCAATCACCCATTGGTAATGGTACTATCCAGTTGGTCACCTGATCTACTTCGTCCATTATAGGGCGTTAATTCTGATTTTCCGTTCAATTTTGGGTATTTCGGAAACCCTCCATCGTTTTGTGACCGGATAAGGGTGGATAGGGTTCTGTCAATGGATAAAGCATGAGTTTGGCTATTACCCTAAAGAGAGCTGTCGGTTGAGTTAGGCAGGATGAGCAAGACAGAGCGTGAAGGGCATACGTGGTTTGGGCTGTTTTTGTGGGGGAACAGGGAAACAAAAGGGAAGTGAATATTATGAATGTTCGGTTGTGATATAATTTAATTGAGGGATTATATATAAGGGAAGAGAAGAAACCTATACGGGTAGAAAAAGGAGAATGGTTGGCTGTTTTTTTCATTTTTTGTTTAGGGTTATAGACCATGCTTGTCTTCGTTCGTTTGTGAGTTTGTTCGTTCATGTGTGCGTAGCGGTAGCTTTGGGAGCACTTTTCTATTTTGGTGAATTTGTTGGGGGAACCGTTAGTGATAATAGTTTGGTGACTATTCTGGCTGGTATTGCAGCAGTCTCTGGTGGATTTTTAGCTTTAACGCTGGCGTTTGGGACATTTGAAAGCCAATTTCACACGGATTGGACATATAGGAATTATGAGCGTTTGCGGAATCAACGTGAAAAAATGGGGGATATGATGCGGAAAGCAGCTGGGAAATATCCTGCTATTTCGCGTTATCTGAAGGATAGATATTTCTTTATGTCTTCATACTTACCAGGGCAACCTGTAAACCTAGCTGAAATGGCTAAATCAGATATTGAGTTTCGTAGCTGGGTAGATGAACAGGTGGAAAAGAGTGGTAAAAAGATTGATTGGGGTAATATTGACGACTATGAAACCTTCGTAAAACATGCTGTGGATGCGATGTTTATTGCAGATGAATCGAGGGAGGTCTTTGCTGAGGTGGTGATGGCTGGGCTACATGGGCAGACCTTACGAACACTACCACCTGTAATTATGACATGGGGACTGATTCTGGCGTCCTCTTTGGTTTTTGCTGTAACAAGCAGCTTGGATGTTATGCCCGACCGTATGAATCTATCTATGTTGATTATGCCAATATATTTGTCTTTTGTTGCTGTTATCGCATTAGTTATAGACTTTGGGGCTTTGATGAAGCGAATGAGAATACGGGAGGCAGGTTGGGAAATGGCGAGACGGGATGACACACGACTGCATTGGTCGGAGAGATATAAGTAAAAGGTATCAAGAATGGCTGAAATCTGGGCAAAGCCTTTATTCTTGCCAGCTGGTAGTAATAAGATAATGGGTCAAGTGGAAGCTAACATGGGTTCCGTTGTAATTTGTTTTTCTAAATCAGGAATATTTAGTATAAAGATATTCTATAATAATTGGGGTTTGTGAGGTAAAAAATAATGACGTTACTAATAGTTGCGTCAGTTACATGCGCAGTAATTGTGGCTGGAATACTGGCGTATGTTAGTGGTAAGACCAAAAAAAGAAAGCGGAAAGGCGGTGAAGCAGAACAGCCCGACGTACTTCTCAATTATATTTTAGCTTTGGTAGCGACTTTCGCTGGCGTTGTTCTAGCTTTTAATCTATCTAATATACAGATTGAGAGGTCAGAACGAGATAATTTGGAGGGTCTTATAGGTCAGTCGATAGGTGAGTTAAATGTGGAAATAGCGAGTTTAGAAGGATTGCCGGAGTTTGTTAAAGATAGGGCAGAAGAAGACTCTATTAAGATGTTAAACAATAATCCTATAGAGGATGTGGTCAGCGTGAACTTCCTAATCTCTAATCAGCTGTTCCCTAAATATTGTACTCAAATGGGAACGATGATGATGCTAAGGCTAGTGAGAGATAAGGAGAAGTTCAGGGAAGCTATAAACAATCAGGACTTGGAATTTGAGAATAGACTACTTCATATTGACACGCATAGAGAATACATTGAGGACTTGAGGGACTTATTGTTATTGGAGCGTGACTACGTTGGTGGCAAAATATCTAGTAAGCAAGTCGCAGAGGGGCTTAATGAACTTCATTATGTTGATACGCATGATGTGTCACTGCAATGAAACTCGGTAAAGATAATGAGCCCGGGGGGAGCTTGAATAGCTTCCCGTTATTAGTTGTATAGCACACTTGGGAGTGCAGGATGGATAAGAAAAACAAACTGGATATGTTTCGGGAATACGGGGAACGAATTAGGACTGCTCCGGAGCAGAAAATAATAAGGGGGATTGACTCTATTAGATGGAGTTTCAGGATATTTTACGGGAATCATATTGAGCTAATTAGGGTATTGAAGGTACTTGAGGATAGGCCTGAATCTATAAAATTGTGGGATGTTAAGAAAAGGGGTGAATTGGATAAGGTGTTTGAGGAGATAGGGCGATTGCTTTTTAATTATCTTGCTGCTGCGTTTATGCTCATAGACCATACAAGGAGATATGTTGACAAGATGCAAGGGGGGGCAAAGCATAGTGCATTCAAGGCAAAATATAAAAAAGAGGTCAGGGAACGTTTTACAGATAACGAAAATCATCAAATTGCGAAAGGATTAAGAAACTATATACAACATAGAAATCTACCGGCTGTCGGGAGCAGGCTTATTTACACTCAAGAGGCGGGTCTAAGCAAGACATTTGGGATACCAATAGACTCATTGCTAGTGTGGGATGGGTGGAGTCCTTTGGCCAGGAAAAAGCTTGGTGCTATGGGCGAAAGCTTCAAGATAAGAGCGTTTGTTGAAGAATATTTTGGTGACGTTGAGGCTTTCCATAAATGGCTTTGGAAAAAGCAGGTAGAAATGTATGGAGAGGATATTGAACGATTGAACAAGTTGAAAGATGAAGCGAGGAAATTTGCGAAAGATGCTGGCATCATAACTAAGGAGGAATTTGAGGGATGGCCTGTGCAGGTGATTTGAAGATTGCTTTCTTGCGGTGAGCCAATGTAATATTAGGTTGAAAGGAGGCAAGCGGCTTCTGCCTTTTCTACTAGCTACATGGGGTTCAGGTGGTCGGTGGTTCAAATCCACTCACCCCGATTTCTACTCAGATACCAAGGTTTGTCAGCTCCAGGCGGGGTGAGTTATCGCCTAAAACAGTAGAGTCTATGGCGGTTGCTCAGCTTCGTTTTCCGCCAGGTACTAGGTGGCAACTCCTGCCGCTTTCAAAATATCGGGAACCACCTCTTCCTTGCCTATGGCCATGACATGGACCCCGTGGCACATGGATTCTTTTTTTATAGTGGCAATCATCCTGCCAGCGATTTCTATACCCTTATTGATTGCCTCGCCTTTGGGGGCAGCCGCCAGTTCATCAATCAAGTTCTGGGGCACGAAGACGCCGGGGACGTTATCGGTCATATACTTCGCCATCCTGGCCGACACAAGCAGAATGATGCCAGCCAGTATCTTGACCGGGAATTGGCGGGCATATTCCATAAACCTGGCAAATTTGTCCAGGTCATAGATGGCCTGAGTCTGAAAGAATTCGGCACCGGCTTCAATCTTCTTTTCAAACTTCATTAACTGGGGCTCAATTGGATTTGCTTCAGGCGTAACTATGGCTCCGGCACAGAACTCCACGGTCCCGTCGAGCGTATTCCCTCCCAGGTCTTTGCCCGCTTCCATGTGCCGAATTGTCTTCAGTAACTGTGCTGAGTCGAGGTCGAAAACGCCTTTGGCTGCCTTGTGGTCTCCGACTACAACAGCGTCTCCAGTCAGGCAGAGAACATTCCTTATGCCTCTGGTATATGCGAAGAGAAGCTCGGCCTGAAGGGCGAGGCGGTTACGGTCGCGGCAAGTCACCTGTAATATGGGCTCGCCACCGCGCTCCTTGATGGCCAGACAGCCACCAATGGAGGGAAAGCGCATTACGGAACTCTGGTGGTCGGTAACATTCAGCGCGTCGACTTTGTCCTTGAGGAGGTCAATATGGTGAAGCATCTTCTCAATGTTTGTCCCCTTGGGAGGACCGATTTCGCTGGTTATCACAAATTTGCCAGATTTAAGAACTTCCCTAAAACTCAGCGCCATAGCTCCTCCTTTATGTGATCCTGATCGTTCGCGGCCTGGGTGCCACGTTGTAATCTCTGGGGGAATGATACCTGCGCATCAAGTCAAGTCGTCCCTGTTCTTTTAGCCGCTGATATATGAGAGTCCAGGCACAGTCCTTTTCCTTATCCACCTCGCATTTGCCATTGTTGGTGCCGCCGCATGGGCCGTTCAGCAAACCTTTGTGACATGCCGTCAAGGGACAAATGCCTGCAGTCTCTCCCAGGATGCATTGACCACACTGGGCACAAACTTCTTGAAAACAGCCCGGACCATCCTCGACACCTATGAAAAGGGTATCCAGGGCTGGCATGACCGGCTTGTCAATATAGGTGCTCAGTTTGTGCACTCCTAAGGCACAGGCCATGACCAGAATACAGGCGGCATTCTGAATGGCTCCGTTATTCTCTTTAATAGCTACTTCGGTCATTTCATCACAGGCGGTAGGTATGACTATCCAGCCGGTGACCAGCTTGCCCAGCTCCTGTAGACGCTTCCTCATCTCCATGACCTCTTCTTTCCCGCCAGTCTTAGTCATTGTGGAGCAGGTGCCGCAACCAGCAATATACACTCGGTCAAACCCCTCTAATTGTTGCTTGATTTCCTCAAAAGGCTTCTGTTTGGTAATAGATTTCATGTCTAGCCTCCCACTTCAAAAAATCAAAAGTCAAAGGTCAAAAATCAAAATGACAAATCAAAGAGAAAGCCTTTGGGAACCTCTCTTTGCATTTTCGCTTTGTCCCGCCTGCCAAAGAACTTGTTCGGCGGGCAGGCATTTTGCACTTTCCTTTTTGCTTTTTGCATTATTTTTCCAGGTCGCATCTTAAGCATCGCTTTGCCTCCTGTCTCGCCTTCTCCTCAGAAAAGCTCAGTTCTATCTCCTTAAAGCTGCCTTTCCTCTCCTGGAGAGGGAGATGAGGTGTTTCCGGCCTGAATTGAGGTTCCCAGGTTTCCACTTCCTCTTCTTTCTTGCTTCTTTCTTCTTCAATAACGCTGGGCTTGAGGTCATACATTTCAACCCGCGAGGCATCGCCCTGGAGGTACTTGTCTATGGCAATGGCTCCTCTGCGGCCAGCGGCAATAGCTTCTATGACCATACCTGGCCCGGCGACAAAATCTCCGCCGGCAAAGACCCCGGGAACGCTGGTAGCTAATCTATTTTCATCAACCGCCAGCCTTTCCCACCGCGTGCGCTCGAGAGCACTACCCGGGGGCAAGAAGGACAGGTCCGGAGCCTGCCCCACAGCAGCAATGACAGTTTCCGCTGGGGCAAAAAACTCCGAGCCGGAAATGGGGATTGGGCGACGGCGTCCGCCGGTGTCAGGCTCACCCAGCTTCATGCGGACACACTGTAAGCCGGTCACTTTCCAGTCGTTGCTTACTATGCGGGTGGGGCTGACCAGGAAACTGACCTGAACGCCTTCAGCCAGAGTCTCATCATACTCCACCTCAGTTACCGGCATCTCTTCCCGCGACCGGCGGTAGAAGATACTAACCTCATCAGCACCGAGGCGAAGAGCTGTGCGAGAGGAGTCCAGGGCCACGTTGCCACCTCCAATAACAGCTACCTTGCGTCCAATCTTGACAGGCTTGCCAATCTTCACGTCTCTCAGGAACCTCAAGCCATAGTAGAAGCCCTCGATGTCCTCCAATTCCCCGGGGATACCGATATTCTGGCTCCTTTGCGCCCCGGCCGCAATGAAGACAGCTTGAAAGCCACTGTTTCTGATATCGTCTATGGTGAAATTTACGTTGATGGGTGTGTTGTATTTTATCTCCACGCCCCGCCTGGCGATATAATCTATCTCCTTGTCAATAACCTCCCGCGGCAAGCGAAAGTCGGGTATAGCTACCGAGAGCATACCCCCGCCCACGGGAAGGGCTTCGAAGACAGTGACCGGATAGCCCATCTGAGCCAGGTAATAGGCGCAGGACAACCCGGTAGGTCCCGCTCCCACTACCGCTACCTTGCGATTATGAATCTGGGTGAAGGGTTCTGGTGGAGGTAGCTCACCAATGTGGTCAAAATACCAGTCGGCGGCATATCGCTTAAGCGCCCTGATTGCAACAGGCTCATCGAGTTCCCCGCGGCGACATCTTCCCTCACAGGGGTGATGACAGATGCGGCCGCAAATAGCGGGGAAAGGATTACGCTCCCTGATTGTGTTGATAGCCTCCAGATACTCACCAGCGGCAATTTGAGCTACATATCTGGGAATATTGATTCCTACCGGGCAGGTGTGCTGACACGGTGATATCATGAGGGCATCGCACACAGCGGCCGCGCACTTCTTGTCTTTTATGTGAGTCTCATATTCATCCCTGAAGTAATCGAGGGTGGTAAGAACAGGGTTAGGCGCGCTTTGACCCAGGCCACATAGCGAGCATTCCTTCACCGTCTTAGCTATGGTAAGCAGGGTGTCTATGTCTTCTTCTCTCCCTTTGCCCTGAGTGATTCCAGTAAGTATCTCCAGCATTTGTTTGGTTCCCAGCCGGCAAGGGACACACTTCCCGCAGGATTCGGCCTGGGTGAAACTCAAAAAGTATTTGGCAACATCCACCATACAGGTAGTCTCGTCCAGTACTACCATGCCGCCAGAGCCCATAATTGAGCCTAATTTAGCCAGTGTTTCATATTCGACTGGGGAGTCGAGGAATCGGGCAGGGATGCAGCCACCCGAGGGCCCGCCCGTCTGCACCGCCTTAAACTGCTTGCCCCGGGGGATACCACCACCGATATCGAAGATAATGGTGGATAGAGGAGTGCCCATAGGCACCTCCACCAACCCGCTATTGGCAATCTTCCCGGTGAGGGCAAAGACAGCCGTTCCCTTGCTCTTTTCGGTGCCTATGCTGGCAAACCAATCAGCCCCGTTGTTGATTATTTGAGGCACAAAGGCAAAGGTCTTGACGTTATTTAGCGAGGTAGGCTTGCCGCCCAGGCCTTTCTCCACTGAGCGAGGTGGTGTTTGACGGGGCATACCCCTCCTGCCCTCAATTGAAGCCATCAGTGCCGTGGACTCTCCACAGACAAAGGCTCCTGCCCCCTCCACAATGTCCACATCGAAGCTGAAGTCTGTTTCGAGGATCTTTCTGCCCAGAAACCCGTGCTCTCTTGCCTGGGCCACAGCTACTTTGAGGCGCTTCACGGCCAGGGGATACTCGGCGCGGACATATATGTAACCGTCCTGGCTACCAATGGCATAAGCACTGATAATCATCCCCTCCAGGACGGAGTGGGGGTCCGCTTCCAGGATGGAGCGATCCATAAAAGCCCCGGGGTCGCCTTCATCGGCATTACAGATTACATATTTGGGCGTGCCGGCGGCTCGACGACAGGACTCCCACTTCTGTCCAGCGGGAAAACCAGCACCACCGCGCCCTCTGAGCCCCGAACTCTTCACCTCACTAATGACCTGCTCTGGTGTCATTTCGAGGAGAGCCTTTTTCAGTGCCCGATAACCTCCGCGGGCAATATAATGCTCGATTTTTTCCGGGTTGATGTGCCCGCAGTTGCGCAGGATGATGCGCTGCTGTTTTTTGTAGAAGTTTATCTCTGAATAGTGCGATATAGCTTTGCCAGTTGCCGGTTCACGGTAGAAAAGGCGTTCCACGGGTTTGCCATCCCGAAGATGAGAGGTGACGATTTCTGGAGCATCCTCGGCTTGTACATGGGTATAGAAGATGCCCTCGGGTTCAACGACAACATTGGGGCCTTGTTCACAGAAACCGTGACAACCGGTGAAATCCACCTCGGCATGGCTTATCCCTTGTCGGCTTATTTCTTCTCTGAGTGCCTCATAGACAGCATCAGAGCCGCTGGAAAGGCATCCTGTTCCCTGACAGACAAAAACAGTATGATGGTCTTGCATACTACTCTTTACCCTCCCGATTCCTGAACAGTTGCTCCACTTTCTTGGGGTTCATGTGACCATGGACGTGGTCGCTAACGACTATGTTAGGTGCTAGGGCACAAACGCCGATACAGGCTACGGTTTCCAGGGTGTATTCAAAATCAGGGCTGGTCTCTCCCTCTTCTATACCCAGGTGCTGTTTGACCAATTTCAATATTGTCTTTCCACCCCGCACATGGCAGGCTGTCCCCCGACAAACTCTGACAACCTTTCTGCCCCGCGGCTGAGTATAGAGTTGACTATAGAAAGTAATCACGCCTTGCACCTGACTGGGGAAAAGCCCCAGGCTCCTGGCTATAAGCGGTATGGACTGAGGAGGGATATAGCCGAACTCACCCTGGATCTTTTGCAGCAGCGGTATCAACGCCCACTTATGCTGACTGTATTCAGAGACAATGGCATTCACTTGTACCAGGTCAGGCTCTCCAGTTATTCCTTCTCTATCCATCTTCGCTGACTCCTTCGCTTCAGTCTGGACAAAACTTCATCCTCTTCAAGGGGGAAGAATCTTATCTATCTTTACGCTGCACGCTTTCAGTGAAGGCGCCTTTGTCTCTGGATTCAAGACGATGTCGAATAACCCATTAACCGGGGCCTCAGGGAATGAAATCGGCATAAAGAGCATCCCCTCGCACAGTGTATTCGTAATTTTGACTTTTGCCGTCACCTCGCCTGCAGGCGAAGTCACCTTGACCATCTCGCCGTCAGCGATGGCAAGTTCTCTGGCGTCGGCTTCACAAATCTCCACAGAAGCCTCGGGGCAGAATTTCTTTAATCGTGCAGACCTGGAGGTTCTAGAGCCTGTGCCAAAATGATTGAAAATGACCCCGGTTAGCAAGGTGAAGGGATAACCCTTCTTCCCCTTTGTGGGCGGAACATACTCAACCGGGCAAAAGCGGGCAAAGCCCTCCGGGAACTGACTGCCATGCATACGACCGACCCCTCGTTGACTACTCGACTCAGCGGCATACAGGCTCCTCGCCTCTGGCTCGAGATGGCCACCACCTTCATACAAACTATAAGCTGGTAGCTGACAACACTCAACGATCTCGTCCATAACTTGTTGGGGAGAGGAATATGGCATCGGAGTCCCCATTTTGTCGGCGAGCCGCAAGATTATCTTCCAGTCTGGCAAGCTTTCGCCCAGAGGGGAGATTGCCCTTTGCACCCTCTGTACCCTTCCTTCGAAGTTGGTGAATGTCCCCTCCTTTTCGGCGAAGCTTGCCGCTGGCAGGACTATATTAGCCAGTCTGGCCGTCTCGGTAAGGAACATATCCTGGACCACGAGGAAATCGAGGGAAGCTAGAATTTCTTTAATGAATTTCGAATTTGGAAAGCTCAAGACTGGGTTTTCTGCCACGATGTACATACCTTTAAGCTTCCCATTCTTTATCTGTTCCATCATCTCCAGGGCTGTCAGCCCGGCTTCAACCGGCAAGCTCACTCCCCAACGTTGTTCGAACTTTGCTCTGGCCTGGGCATCCGCCACGCTCTGGTATCCAGGGAGGAATTTGGGGAGTGTGCCCATATCGCAGGCGCCTTGCGCATTGTTCTCTCTTTGCGGGGCATAGATGCCGCCTCCCCTGCGCCCAATATTTCCCGTCAGCAACGCCAAATTTGCCAGGGCTTTCACACTGTCTGTTCCTGTAATATGCTGCGTGATTCCTGTGCCATAAACGATTGCTGCCTGGTTAGCCCTGGCGTACAGTCGAGCGGCCTCACGAATTTCTTGCCCCAGAACACCGGTGACCTCCTCGACATACTTGAGGGTGTACTTTTTCAAGCTTTCATCATAAGCTTCGAAATTATCCGTCCTTCTGGCGACGAATTCCTCGTCCAGCAAACCTTCGTCAATGATCACCTTGGCCAAGCCATTTATCAGAGCCAAGTCAGTGCCAACCCTAGGTCGTAACCAAAGATGGGCAAACAATGAGAGCTTTGTCTGCCGAGGGTCTATCAACAATAATTTGACGCCATGCTGTTTAACAGCACGCTTTATGGCATAGCCGATGGCAGGGGCCGAGGCATTGGGATCGGCCCCGATAACTAGTATAAGCTCGGTTTGTTCCAAATCAGTGAGATAATTTGTAGTGCCGGAGAAGCTCAGGGAAGACCCCAGCCCAACACGACTGGCAGAGTTGTATAACCGACTGCCATTATCAATGTTGTTGGTTCCGAGCACAGATCTGGCGAATCTTTGCAAAAGGTAATTCTCTTCGTTAGTGCACTTGGAAGAACCCAGGACGGCCAAGCTGTCGGCGCCGAATTCATCCCTTATTCGGCGGAATTGAGTGCCCACCACTTCTAAAGCTTCTTCCCAGGACAGTTCCTCAAAATTACCATTACTCTTGACCAGGGGTTTGAGTAACCTATCTGGGCTGTGGACAAAGTCGCAGCCATAGCTTCCTCTCACGCAGAGCGTGCCTTTGTACACCAAGCTTTCCTTGCCCGGCGTGGCCCGCACTACGCGTCCATCCTTAGCTTCCAGACAGATGCTACAGCCGCAACCACAGAAGGGACAGGTTGTCTGCACGAGAGTCTGGGTTGTCCCTCTATATGTCTTCTCTTTTTCTGTCAGCGCGCCCGTAGGGCAGAGTGCCACACAAGTTCCACAAAAAGTGCACTCGGAGTTCTCCAGCGGCAAATTGTTAAGTGTCGCCGGTATAGTTGTAAATCCTCGTTGAAAGTAATCAATAGCACCTTCAACAACCAGCTCCTGGCAGGCCCGAATACATTTGGCGCACAGTATGCACTTGCTCAAATCCCGCTCCAGGAAAGGATTGACTTCCTCAATGCTGGTCATCTGGGGAATCCTTTGCAGTGCCACCAGGCCGATGCCCAGGTCCGTAGCAATTTGTCGTAGCTGACAGCGATTGCCTTTATCGCATACGAGGCAAGAATCAGGATGGCTGGCGAGCATCAGCTCGATTATGGTCTTGCGGCGCTCCATGACTCTGGGGGAATGCGTGTTGATTACCATTCCCGGCGCTATCGGGGCGACGCAAGATGCCAGCAGGGCGCCATTTCGTTCGTCTTCTACTAAACAGACGCGGCAAGCCCCAATTGAAGCGAGTTGAGGGTCATGACAGAGTGTGGGGATATTTATGCCAGATTCCTTCGCCAGTTCCAGAATGGTCATCCCGGGATAGCCACTTACCTCACGACCATCAAGAGTAATGGTTATCGCCTGCAAACCAATATCCTCCTTCACAATCCAGCAGATGGGGGTAGCGTTCTCAAGGAAAATTACTTGTTCTTATCCAGACCCTCAGGCCAGTTGGCAGATACGTAGGCAAAAGACCGAGGAAAATATCTCCCTTCGCCTACTGTCCTTATGCCCGTCAAAAGGTCGGAACTGGCAGCGTTCTTGGCAATAAAGCCGTAAGCCCCTACCTGCTTGGCAACAAACATATTCTCCTCTTCATCATATTGGGTTAGAATCAGAACCTTGGTATCCGGACATTCCGCGGTTATTCGTTTTGTCGCTTCAAGTCCGCTCATTACCGGCATGACTATATCCATCACCGCTACGTTGGGCATAAGACGCCGCACTTTATCAATGGCATCTCGCCCATCAACTGCTTCTCCTATTACTTCAATGTCTTTTTGCAGACTCAGCAGGGCGCAGACTCCTTCCCTGACTACAGCATGGTCATCTACCACCAGCACCTTGATTCTCCTCAGTGTCTTATCCAGGAATTTCTCGGCCCAGGCTACTACTGAAGCTAGCTCGACTGGCTTGATCAGGTATTGTTCGGCTTCAAGCTTCAAGCCCTCGTCCATACGCCAGCCCTTGAGCAGACGCTTTTCCGGCGGGGCATCCACCACGATGAGAGGCACCTCTCTGAAATTGGGGCTCTGTTTGAACCACTGGTGCAACTGGAAGGCGTCTCCACGTGGCATTATCGTGCCCAAAATAATCAGGTCGGGTTTTTCTCGACGCGCCACCTCTTCGGCCTGCAATCTGTTGCCGGCAACAAACACCTGCCAATTCTTTGCCAGTAATTTAGCTTGCATATCCGCAATGAACTCGGCCTCATCATCCACCAGCAAAATTTTAGCGTTCCTTTCCATCTTTCACCCCCTTGCCAACTGCAGGTCCTGGCAATTTGCCTAGCCTATTACTAAAAGTATAATGCTCGATCTACTGGAGAAATAGAGGTGTTTACCCCAGAAAGTAGGGAAATATCAGCGCAATTTTCTGCGGTTAATTACCCATTTATGAGGATAACGCTGCCCACCAGTCGAGTGTGGGAAACAAACGGTGACGCGGAGACTACGAGGCGATAATATCAGACGACGATAATGCCCTTGCGCAGGGCATATTTGAACAAGTCAAGGCGGTTGTGGATATCCAGCTTTGCCATCAGGTTAGTCTTGTGTCTTTCTACAGTCTTGGGACTAATGACCAGCATTCGGGCTATCTGATGAGTAGAGTGGCCTTCTGCCAGGAGTTTTAATATTTCTCTCTCTCGGGCGGTAAGCTGTTCGGACATGTCCTGCCTTTTTCCTACTTTGGCCATCTGACGATAGTCTTCGACTAAGAGTCTGGCTATTGATGGAGATAGGAAAGAATCTCCACGATACACAGACCGAATGGCAGCGGTGAGTTCTGAGGAGGCTGCCGTTTTACTGACAAAACCGCTGGCTCCAGCTTCAATTACGGGTAATACATATTCTCTGTCTTCGTACTGGGTGAGTACTATCACCCTTGTCTGCGGGGACTCTTTGTGTATGCGGCGGGTTGCCTCCAGTCCATCCATAAGAGGCATAGCGATATCCATCAGTACCACGTCGGGCGCAAGCTTCTTGACCATCTCCAGCGCCTCCCTGCCGTTGGTGGCCTCGCCCACTGCTTCTATATCCCCGGTAAGAGCAAGCAAGGCAGAGATACCATCACGCACGATGGCATGATCGTCAGTCACCAGTACTCTTATCTTCGCCATATCTAAGCTCTTGACCTATTGGAATCTTGGCCCAAACCGTAGTCCCTGCTCCAATCTTAGACTCGACGCCGCTGGTGCCGCCCAGAAAGCCGATCCTCTCTCTCATGCTGAATAGTCCACGGCCTCGCCCACTTGCCTCCACATCGGTGAGTCTGGAAACATCAAATCCTTGCCCATCGTCTCGAATGGTTAGCGAGAACTCGTCTGGCTGATATACTAGAACTATGGAGGCATTCTTGGCTTTGGAATGCTTGATAATGTTGCCAACTGAGCCCTGAATAACGCGAAAGAGAGCCGCTTCTACATCAGGAGGAAACCGCATCTCAGTCCCTTTAGCCTCTACTGTTACGTTAATGTTCAAGGGCTGAAGGGTATTCTTGGCATGCTGGCGAGCGGCAGCGACCAATCCCAGAGTATCCAATACAGTGGGGTGGAGGTTGGAAATAACCCTGCTCACCTCTTTATGTACCTGTACTGTCAGTGCTTGGACTTTCCTCAATCCGGTGATGAGTTGAGCGTCCGGATTACCAGATTTCGAATACATTTCTATCAACGCTTCCAGCTGAAGTGCTATCCCGGATAGCGATTGACTGGTCTCATCGTGTAGCTCACGGGCGATCCTCCTGCGTTCTTCTTCTTCGGCTACAAGGTTCTGTCGTGCAAGTTTGCGTAGTCTTTCCCGTGCTTTTCTCAGCCGCTCGTACAGCATTGCCTGCTCAATAGCTATGCCAAGTTGGTCTCCAATCGTGTGTAAGAGATGCACGTCTTCTTTGGTGAAACGATGCGGAACATGGCTGGCAACATTCATCACTCCTAAGACGGTATCTTTTGCTCGCAGGGGGACGCTCACAAATGCTTTTAAACCCTCTGAACCTATCAAGTCAAGCCGGGCGGCATCTGGTTCTGATGAAATATCCTCCAGTAACACTGACCTGCCGCTTTGAGCTACCTTTCCTGCAATTCCCTCGCCGAGTTTAAGATGCATCTCTTCAGCATACTTATCAGACAGACCGTGATGAACTCTATAGGACAGCGTTTGATTCGATTCATCCGGCAGCATTATTCCTCCAACGGTCCCGTTCATGATGTTGAGCACATTATCCAGGCCGATTCTGAGAATGGCATCCAAGTCCTGCAGACCGCTGATTGCCGCTGAGACTCGACTCAAAGCCACGAGATCGTTATAGTGTTTCTCAGTCTTACTGCCCTGACCAGACAGGTTCATATCAGGACTAGCCGGCCTAGCGGCTTCATTGACTCCCTTACCGTTCTTAATTGTCAATTACTCCACCAAGGTAGCTACATATTTTCGAGAGCCAGCAAGGAAACTCACAAGGTTTTCCACCGCGGGCAAAATGCTACACCTCATCCAAATAAGCCTATACAAAATCCTCACCTTTTGCAACCTGTCGCGTTTGCTGCGGTTAAGCTGCACATTAGCATCTTGCCAAAATAGTGGAGTTATCCCTGGTCGCACTTAAATTGAGGATTTCGTGGGGCCTAACGAATCGGGCGATTGTATCATCTCAAAATGTCGCCAACCGCTTTTCGGTATATATACCTACCACATAGTAAATTTGGCTTGCCAGCCGAAGCCTTGGCGTAGGCTGGCGGAGAGGGTGGGATTCGAACCCACGGTCGAGGAAACCCCGACACACGCTCTCCAGGCGTGCCTGTTAGACCACTCCAGCACCTCTCCGCGGAGAGGGTGGGATTCGAACCCACGCTCCGATATAATCGGAGACCGCTTTTCGAGAGCGGCACCATAA
>Ga0299915_10001992_pt1 | contig 14970 bp, 6 predicted proteins | sample RVTome_13_FD_200263 | JGI IMG/M metagenome (GOLD analysis project Ga0299915, IMG submission 200263) | Soil microbial communities from uranium-contaminated site in the Upper Colorado River Basin, Wyoming, United States - RVT92D227 (version 2) ... | reverse complement strand
AGCGTGGCGCCGCTCGAGAGGATCGTCAGGTCCTTGCCCGGCTTCTTGACATCCGGTTCTCCGATCGGGATTTCGTAGGCCCCCGCCGGCACTCCGCCCGGCACGAACTCCTCCGGCATATCGTAGATCCTCTGGCTCTCGAAAAAAACCACCGGATCGGAACCGAGCAGGGCTGAATACATCAGCCCTTTGGCATCATAGGGCGTGGCAGGGAAGACCACTTTCAGTCCGGGCACATGGGCGCACATGGCGCTCCAGTCCTGGCTGTGCTGAGCGCCGTACTTCGAGCCCACCGACACCCGAAGCACCACCGGCATTCTCAGCATTCCGCCCGACATGGACTGCCATTTGGCGAGCTGGTTGAAGATCTCGTCACCCGCGCGTCCCATGAAGTCACAGTACATCAGTTCCACCAGCGCGCGGCCCCCCTCCAGGGCGTAACCGACCGCGGCGCCCACGATCGCCCCTTCGGAGATTGGGGTGTTGAAGAGGCGGTGATACGGAAGCGCCTCGGTCAGACCGCGGTATACGCCGAAAGCGCCGCCCCAGTCTCGGTTCTCTTCGCCATACGCGATGAGAGAGGGATCTTCGTAAAACCTGTCCAGGATGGCTTCGAAAAGGGCGTCGCGGATCCCGATGCACTTTCCCTTGGGCAGCCGCTGCCCGCTCTCGTCGAAGGCGGCCCGGCTGCGCCTGGCGAGTTGCTGCAGCCGCGGATTTTTTTCCTTCGGGATCAGCGCCTCCGGCTCGCGCAACGCCATGCGCTCGATCCGCCGGCCTGAGAGCATCGCCCGCTCGAGCTCGCAGGCGGTTTTCTTCAGATCGATCCGCGGCGACACCTCGAGATCGATTGCCTTGCGATAAACCCTGAGGATCAGCCCGTCGACTTGCTGGTCGATCCTTTCGATCTCGCCGCGCGTGGCCACTTGTGCCGCTACCAGGTCATCCGCGTAGGTCACCAGAGGATCCATGTGTTGCCACATCTCGACTTCCGATTTTTCCCTGTACGAGCTGGCATCCGAAGGGGAATGGCCGCTGAAGCGATAGGTCACAGTGTCGAGCAGCACCGGGCCGTCACCCCGCTGCAGGACCTCTTTCTTGCGCGCGATCGCGTCGACCACGGCCAGGGGACTGTATCCGTCGATCCGTTCGGCGTGCATCTGTTCCGGATTCAAGGCGCTGCCGAGACGGGCCAGGATCTTGTGGCCCATGGTTTCGCCGACGGGCTGCCCGCCCATGCCGTAAAAGTTGTTCACAAAGTTCACGATGAGCGGCAGGCCGCGGCGGTATGGAGGTTCCCAGAGCGTCTTGAACTGGTCCATGGTGGCGAAGCAAAGACCCTCCCATACGGGGCCGCATGCGGAGGAGGCGTCGCCGATATTGGCGATGACAATCCCGGGCGCGCGGTTGACGAGCTTGAAGAGCGCCGCCCCGACGGAGATGTCACCCGAACCGCCCACGATGGCGTTGTTCGGGTATATGCCGAAAGGAGGAAAAAAAACGTGCATCGAACCGCCAAACCCCTTGTTGAATCCGGCCTCACGGCCGAAGACCTCCGCCAGCGCGCCATACAGGAGGTGCTCCACCGCGAGTTCCCGGACCGAGCCGTGAGATCCGTCGTCGACCACGCGCAGGCATTGGCCGTCGAAGTATGCCCGCATGATTTCCATCAGAGCATCATCATCGAGCTTCTCAACCGCCGAGAGCCCCTTGGCAAGCACCTCGCCGTGGCTGCGGTGGCTGCCGTAGATGTGGTCGTCGACGTCGAGCAGGAATGCCTGCCCGACGGCGGCCGCCTCCTGGCCGATGGAAAGGTGCCCGGGTCCGCGATGTTGGTATTCGACGCCTCGATATCGGCCCTGAAGCTTGACATCGCTCAACATGGTCTCGAAAATCCGGATGATGAGCATGTCGCGGTAGATCCGCCGCAGCTCCACCGCGGAAAAACGGCCCAGCTCCGCGCGCACAGTACGGCCGTATTGGTTCAAGGGAATCGGTGTGAACTCGACCTGTCCTCTGGCCCGCGCCTCTTCCGGATGGATCGTCAGGCTCTTGGTCATGCGTGCGTCTCCAGATTTACGACCTCGGGAGTTGTGAGCTCAATGCCGCGGGCATTGAGAACGTCAAGCCATTCCCTCAGCGGCGTTTGGTCAGTCACAATCCGCGAGATGTCGTCCAGTTCGCAAATCTTGAAAAGGGAAGGAGTGAGAAACTTCGTGTGGTCGACCAGCAGCACCGTCTCGCGCGCATTGCGGATCACCTGGCGATAGAGGTGGGCGCTCTCTATGTCGCTGGCGCTGACGCCGAAATCGCGGCTCAGCCCGTCGGCACCGACGAAGGCCAGATAGCCGCGCAATTGCTCGATCGTCGCCGTGGCCAGCGGCCCGACGCTGTCCATGCGCTCGGGGCGATAGTGCCCGCCGATCAGAATGACGCCGATATCGGAGTTGCTCGCCAATTCCGAGGCCAGCCGTGCGGAGTTGACGATGACATTCAATCCGCGGCGCAGTTTCAAATGGGGGCACATCTCAAAACAGGTCGTCCCGGAATCGATGAAGATCTGCTCGTGATCCGTGACCAGACCGGCTGCAAGCCTCCCGATCACACGCTTGGCCTTCACGTTCCTCATGGCCTTGGAGCGGAAGGAAAAGTCCGTGACGCGCGGCAGAATCGCCCCGCCATAAACCAGCTCGACCTGATCTTCGTCGGCGAGCGAGCGCAGGTCGCGCCGGACAGTGGCATCGGATACCGCCATCTCCTGCGACAAAGCCTTCACCTCAACGTGCCCTTGCTCCAAAATCCGGCGCAGGATCAGATCTCGTCTCTGCTTGGTCGTGAGGCTCATGGAAGATAATCCTCCGTAAAAACAATAGCATTGTTCAAGACTGTGCAGAAAAGCAACATAAAAAGCTAAATATTGTTGATCGGTTTAACCTAGTTTATGCTTGCATTCGAACAAAAAGACCGATAGTGTTGCTCTTCTGGCTGGTTTCCTGGAGCCCGATGCTTCGCTTCGAGATCTTTACAGAGCTTCATGGCTTAGACAAACTACCTTCAAAAGGCAGGATCTATGAGCATAATCACTATGCCCCAGGCAGGCCAGAGCATGGAGGAAGGTACAATTCTGCGTTGGCTCAAGCAGGAGGGCGACTCCGTGATACGCGGAGAGATCCTGCTGGAGGTTGACACCGACAAGGCTACGGTCGAAGTCGAAGCGTCCGAAAGCGGGGTCCTGCGCAAGATCCTCTGCCCCGAGGGCGCAACGGTTCCTGTTCTGGCGCCTATTGCCGTCATCGCCGGCGCAGGGGAAGACGTCCGCAGCGAAGTAGCGGCCGCCAAGGCGGAATTGGACGCTGCCTTGGGCGGCCCGCCCATTTCCCGGGCTGCACCATCGGCTCAGCCGGCGCCGGCAGATCCGGAGGCTGCGGCCCTTCCCGGCGCATCCGGCGCCGGATCGGTGAAGGCGTCTCCGGCGGCCCGCAGGTTCGGGCGTGAGCTCGGAGTGGATCTTCGCACAATCCAGTCAGGAACCGGTCCCTACGGAAGGATTCTATCCTCGGATGTCATTCAGGCCGCCTCACAGCCGAGCCCGGCTGCTGGCGCCGTGCGGCGCCCGTTGGCCGGAAGGCAGAGGGCGATCGCACGAGCCATGCAGGCTGCCAAGCAGAGCATACCGCACTTTTACATGAAGTTGACAATTGACGCCGGCCCGCTCTACGCCTTCTATTGCAGAGAGAAGGCCGCCTACCATTGCACGATCAATGACATTGTGACTCTCGCCTGTGCGCGCGCAGTCAAGGAGTTTCCGGCTTTCCGCAGCAGGATCGAGGGGGAAGATGAGGTTGCCGAGTACCCGGCCGCCAGCATTGGTGTTGCGGTCGGCATGGACGAAGGCCTGGTGGTTCCGGTTGTGATCGGGGCCGAGAGCATGTCCTTGAGGCAGATGGCAGCCGAGACGGCACGTATCGTCGAGGCGGCTCGCAGCGGCGAAGTGGTCGCGATGGGGCAGGGCGTTTTTACCATCTCCAACCTGGGCGGTTTCGGTGTGGAGGAGTTCACGGCGATCATCAACCCGCCGGAATCCGGCATTCTTGCCGTCGGCGCGATCCGGGAGACGGTGATTGTAAAGGACAGCGGGATGCGGCCCGGGCGGGTGATGACCATGACGTTGAGTGCGGACCACCGCCTGATCGACGGACTGATGGCGGCGCGATTCCTCAACCGGCTCAAGGAACAGCTGGAGGCGCCCGAGGAATTGCGCGATCCGCCGGGTGTGAACAGCGAATCCTATCACACATTTCGGGGTCAGGCCCCGAAGTGTGTGGTGGAGCGTGGGCTCGATCGATTGCGCCGCATTGCCATGCCGGCAGAAATGTGGCAGGAAGCCTCGCAGGGCCTGTCTCTTCCCTCCCGGCCTGCGGTCAACGCCCACATCCATCTTCCTCCGAACTTCTCGGCCTTCGAGAGCGTGGAGCAGGCCGTGGAGCTTGCGGCGCGCCAGAATCTGAGCCTGCTCGGCGCCAGCAACTATTACGACTATTCGATCTACGCTACGTTTTTGGAGCTATCGCTGGGCCGTGGGATCTACCCGCTCTTCGGCCTGGAGATCATCTGCCTGCTCGGCGATCTGCAGCGCACCGGCGTCTTGATCAATGATCCCGCAAATCCGGGACGGATGTATGTCTGCGGCCGAGGGATTACCCGCTTCGGATCCATGCCCCCCGGAGCGGCCCGCCTGCTCGAGCGGATGCGCCGAAACGACAGGCTGCGAATCCGGAACATGATCCGGCTGCTCTCCGAAGTCTTTGAGCAGCGGGGGATCGCAGCCGGCCTGGACGAAGCGAAGATCATTGAAAGAATCGTGCGCCGGCAGGGAGTAACCCCCGATATAGTCGTTCTGCAGGAACGGCATGTAGCGCAGGCCTTTCAGGAGGAACTCTTCCTCCTCATTCCGGAAGCCGGCAGGACGGCGGTGTTGCGTCGGATTCTGGGTGTGCCGTCGCAGGCCGCGCCCGGAGACCACATCCGCGTGCAAAACGAAATCCGCGCGCACCTGATGAAGGCCGGGAAACCTGCCTTCGTCGAAGAATGCTTCCTGAGCTTCGACGAGGCCTTTGGGCTGATTCTCGAGCTGGGGGGCATCCCCTGCTATCCTGTTCTTGCGGACGGCGCGTCGCCGATTTGCGCTTACGAGGATGCGCCGGAAAAACTTATCGAGACTTTGAAAGCCCGGCGGGTGTTCTGCGCCGAGTTTATTCCGCTGCGGAACGAGCCCGAGGTGCTCAAGCGGTATGCAGAGACCATGCGCGATGCGGGTTTGGTGATTACGGCAGGCACCGAGCATAATACGCTCGATCCGGTTCCGCTGGAGCCCGCGTGCATTAAAGGTATGCCTGTGCCGGAAACGGTGAAGGAAATCTTCGTGGAAGGAGCATACGTCATCGTGGCGCACCAGTATCTGCGGCTCCATGGCCTTTGCGGCTACGTCGACGAACTGGGTGGATTGAATCCCGCATTCGCCGGCGTCGAGGAACGGATCCGTCAATTCCGCCGTCTCGGAGCCGCGGTCGTCGCCAGGCAGCTGGCCATGAATTTTCTTTGAAAGGTCGGTATTGGATATGGTTTCCAAAATACCCTGGCCCGAATTTCGGGAGACAGAGACGCCGCTCGAGCAGCTGGCGAAGCTCTCCCGTTTCTACGGCGCCGATGTCGATTTTGTCATCGCAGCCGGCGGCAATACCTCGGTCAAGGCCGGAGAGCGAATATTCGTAAAGGGGAGCGGAACGCACCTGGCCACCATCGATGCCGCAGGATTTGTTGAGCTGGATCGGGCCGCCCTGGAAGCGTTGCTGTCGGCCGACCTGGGCTCCGATCCGAAGGTCCGCGAGGAGCGCTTCAAGAGCGCCATCTTGGCCGCGCGCATCCATCCTGAAAAAGGCCAGCGCCCGTCGGTCGAATCCGTTCTGCACCACATCCTCCCCCGGCGCTTCGTCGTTCATACCCATTCAGCGACAGCCAACTGGCTGACGTGCTCATGCGAGGGCAAAGAAGCAGCTGCGGAACTTTTCGGCGACGGCATTCTCTGGGTTGCCTATGTGGATCCGGGTTTTGTCCTGGCCCGCGCCGTGCATCAGGCACTCCGGCAGTTCATGGATCGGACCGGACGCGACAGCCCGCGCGCGGTGCTCATGCAGAACCATGGGCTTATCATATGCGGAGATTCGCCCGAAGAGGTGCGCCGTAATACGGATTGGATCATAGGCTCGATCCGAACCCGCATCGGTTCATTGCCCCTCCGGGAACCCTCCGGTCCCATCGCTCGCATCGATGTAGAACACGGCAGGATGCTGATTGATACCGTGGCGCCCTTGTTACGAGGGCTTCTGGCCGAGGAGGAGACCCTCCCGATAGTGACTTTTGACGACTCGGAGGTCATCCTCGATCTTGTCGGGAGCATGGCGGGAAAGGAGATCGCGCTTCGGGGCCCCTGGTCGCCGGACCAGATCGTTTACTGCAGCTCCTTCCCGCTCTGGTTCGAATCGGTGCCGGGTGAAGAAGTTGAATCGCTGCATCTGCGCCTCGCTGCTGCCGTTAAAAACCACCTGGCAGCCGCGGGTTTTCCACCGCAGGTCGTTCTCGTCAAGGGGCTTGGGATGTTCGCGGTCGGCAGAGACTGCGCCGCAGCCGCTACGGTCCGCCTGTGCTACATCGATGCGGCCAAGGTCGCCGCCGGCGCCGAGCGCCTTGGAGGCGCGCGCGCGCTGGGGAAGCGCGATCGCGAATTCATCGAACATTGGGAGGTCGAAGCCTACCGCCGGAAAACATCGGCCGGCGATCGTACTGCGGGCCGGATGGCGGGAAGGGTTGCCCTGGTGACGGGCGCCGCCCAAGGATTCGGCCGCGAGATAACAGAAGCGCTGGCTGCAGCAGGCGCGCACGTGGCACTGGCAGATATCAGTGAGGAGGGAGTGATCCGGCTGGCGCAGGTTCTGGCATCCCGGCACGGATCAGGACGGGCACTGGGGCTCTGTGTGGATGTCACGGACGACTCCTCTGTGGCGGGCGCGCTTCATGAAGTCGCACGCACTTACGGCGGATTGGACCTTCTTGTTTCCAACGCCGGAGTGTTGCTGGCGGGAAGTGTCAAGACGCAACCGATCCGGGATTTCGACCTGGTTACGAGCGTCAACTACAAGGGATATTTCGTCTGCGTACAGAAGGCGTCCCCTTTGATGTCGCTGCAGCACCGCGCAAAACCCGACTATTGGAGTGACATCATCCAGATCAACTCGAAATCGGGACTGGCCGGCTCGAACCGGAATGGAGCATATGCCGGGAGCAAGTTCGGCGGCGTCGGGCTGACACAGTCCTTCGCACTCGAACTGCTGGAAGACGGCATCAAGGTGAATGCAATCTGTCCCGGCAATTACTTCGAAGGCCCGCTTTGGAGCGATCCCGATAATGGGCTTTTGGCGCAATACCTACGCAGCGGAAAAGTACCCGGGGCGAGAACACTCGAGGACGTGAGGAAGGCCTATGAGGCGAAGGTGCCCATGGGGCGTGGTTGCACGACCGCCGACGTGATGAAAGCAATCTACTACCTGGTCGAGCAGAAATACGAGACAGGCCAGGCCCTGCCTGTTACCGGAGGGCAGGTCATGCTGCACTAACTAGGACGCAGGCAAATGGCCAGAGCTGTCAGCCTTCAGCCAGCTTGCCGTGATTGAGGACAAGAGCCTCCATTATAGAAGAGCTGATAGCTGATTGCTGAGAGCTGACAGCTTCGGGCATCAGCCCAAATGGGGTTCGGGCCGTGCCGGCAAAGCCTTTCTTTGGTTAGGGAACCACCATGGAATTGGAATCGCTGCCGACGACGCAGCATGCGATACAGCTTGTCGGCCCAGGCGAATTGAAGCACAACACGGCCAAAGCCGTTCGCCGTCCCGGGCCCCACCAGATCCTGGCGCGCATCGAGGCGGTTGGTCTTTGCTTTTCGGACCTGAAGCTCCTGGAGCAGTTCTCCCGGCATGCCCGCAAGAGTGAAATTGTCCGGGGAATCGACCGCAAAGTGCTGGGCGAGATCCCGAGCTATGTGCCCGGCGAAGCGCCGACCGTTCCCGGACACGAGGTGGCCTGTCGCATCGTCGCCGTCGGGGAGCAGGTTGCACGGCACCGGATCGGCGAAAGGTGCCTGGTTCAGACAGATTATCGCGCCTTGAGGACGGGGAGTTCAAATGCCGCTTTCGGCTACAACTTCGAGGGAGGGCTCCAGGAATACGTGCTGATGGATGAGCGGATTGTTATCGATCCTGAGAGCGGGGAGAGGTTTTTGATTCCTGTCGGAAACGATCTGAGCGCCTCGGCGATTGCTCTGGTGGAGCCCTGGGCCTGCGTCGAGGATGCCTATGCAAATCCGGAGCGCCAGCATATCAAACCGGGCGGGCGATTGCTCGTTGTCGTGGACGAGGGACGCAGAATCGAAGGCATGGCGGATGCCGTTGCAACAAACACGCCCGCGTCTGTGATTGTCGTCGGGGGAGATCCAGAAGATCTGGCCCTGCTCGCGCGCGCGGCCGGCGCCTGTGAGAGGGCCGCGGATCCCGGCGCCCTGCCCGGAGAGTTCTTCGACGACATCGTCTATTTTGGGACAGACCGCTCGACCATCGAGGTCCTCAACGACAAGGTCGCCGCAGGCGGGATCGTCAATATCGTGACGGCGGGCCGCAGGATCGGAAGTCCGGTTGTGGTCGGCGTCGGCCGCATCCACTATGGCATGACGCGCTGGATCGGCACTGCCGGAGACCGGGCAGATGAGTCCTACAGATCCATACCGTTGAATGGAGAGATCCGGCCCGGAGACAGAATCGCAATAATGGGCGCCGGCGGACCGATGGGACAGATGCATGTGATCCGCAACATCTGCCAGGGGATTGAGGGCATATCGATCGCAGGCACGGATATCGAGGCCGCCAGGCTGCAGGCGCTGGCCCGCAAGGCAGGGCCGCTGGCGCAAGCTGCGGGCGTCGAAATGCGGCTGGTGAACACCCGGAGGGAATCCCTGGCGGGGCGATTCAGCTACTTTGCCTTGCTGGCGCCGATCGAAACATTGGTGGCCGATTCCATTCGGAACAGCCTTGAAGGATGCATCATCAACATCTTTGCAGGCATTCCCTCCCCAACACGGCAGGAATTGGATCTCGACACTTATATCGCAAATCGGTGCTACCTGATTGGGACCAGCGGGTCCGTCATCCGGGACATGAAAATCGTGCTGGACAAAGTCGCGTGCGGACGGCTGGACACAAACGCCTCCGTGGACGCGATCGCCGGGATGGCGGGGGCCATGGATGGGCTTGCGGCCGTTGAAAACCGGACGTTGGCGGGAAAGATCATCGTTTATCCCGAGTTGCACGATCTGGGCCTGGTTACGCTGGTGGAACTGGCCCGACTCTACCCATCTGTATACGAAAGAGTGCACCATGGTCAGTGGACTGCAAGTGCGGAGGCAGAGCTGCTCAGGATTGCAATAACCGGCTGAAATGCCCCTCCGAGACGCTATCCTGAAAAAATAGCCACGGATTCCACGGAATCATTTCTGTGAAAATCCGTGGAACCCGCGGCTGCTTCTATCAACTGAAGAATGCAGGCGGCGATCTTACACTAGAGATCTGCACTACAGACTATTGCAGAAGATCGTTGTGCGATCCCATCATCTCTGCTATTTAAGGCAGGCGCGTGAATTACTGAGCAGCCCCCTGGGTCGGCGAGCATGGTCAACTGCGTAGGATCAAAAGTCATTCGGTTCCCGAGATCGCTGGAAGTATTGTTTCTGGTGGCGGTGTTGGCGGCTGCCTTTTTTATCTATCGGGGAGCGCTCGACGGATTCTTCGTGCAGGATGACTTCGGTTGGCTCTGCGAGACGCGATTTCAGAGCCTGGCGGAATATTCCGAGAGCCTTTTCCGTTTCAACCCTGCCCGCAATTATCGCCCGCTGAGCCAGGAGACTTTTTTCTGGCTGGGCCAGGCGGTCTTCGGCATGCAGCCGTTCTGGTTTCACTGCGCAAGCATGCTTTTCTTTCTGGCCGGAGGAGCGCTCGTTTACATCCTGCTGCGCCGGTTCCTGCCGGTGGTCCCCAGCCTTGCCGGCGCCCTGTTTTTTTCCGCGCACGGCGCGCACTTTCGATCCGTCTACTGGATCTCGGCCGTCCCCGAGCCCATGGCGTTGGTTTTCTTCGTGAGCGCGGTGGTTCTCTTCATCCGCTTCGACCGCAACAACGCCCGGTGGGCCTATGCCCTGAGTATTTTCAGCATGGCGCTCGGCGTTTGTTCCAAGGAGTCCATACTGACGCTGCCGATCGTCTTGGCCGCGTATTGCGTTTTCTTTTCCCAAAGGAGGTGGCCCTGGACTCTGCCTTACTTCGTGCTCTCGGGTCTTTATGCCGCGCTGAGGTTCACGAGCCATGCTGCCGGAGCCTCTCCCTATCCGCTCACCTTCGGGAAGGAGGCATGGGGAAACCTGCTCACCTATTTGTCGTGGTCCGCCGGGTTTACCGAGCCTTTGCTCAAAACGAAACTGGCGGCAGCCCTAAATCTCAGTTATCCGATCGTAGCGGCGATATTTGCGATTGCAATGGTGATCCTGCTGTGCATCGCGAGCAACAAGCGCGTAGCCTTCTTCGGATTAGCCTGGTATTTCGCGGCGCTGCAGCCGGTGCTTTATTTCCACCAGCATATCGATCCTTATTATCTGGCGCCCGCGCTGGCAGGATTGGCGCTGGCGCTCGGCGGGGCTATCCCCCCGCTCGGCGGTCAGCATCGATGGAAGACCACAGTACCGACACTCGCCATCGTCGGCTACAGCCTCTTTATGTCGGGCGCGAGTGTGTCGCGCGAGGGGCCCTGGTGGAATGAGCGGGCCGACGTGGGCCGGCAGATCTTAAGTCAGATGCCGGGCATCGATCGGCAGTTTCCTGCGGGGCGCATGGCCTATATTTTCGGTTGCGGCGAATGGGAATTCGGCGTAATGCAGAACGACGCGGCCTTTAAAGCGTATGACTATTCCCCTCACACCCGGTTCATTCTTGTCGGTCTGGACCCTCATACAGCCCGACAGATCCGCCAGTTGCAGCATAATGGGGGGTTGGCCGATTTTTTCTGTTTTGTATACGAGCGGGGCGAGCTGGTGAACCGGACGGCGGAATTCCGGCAGGACCCCGGCCCGTTCCTGGCCTTGACGGGAATGGAGGTGCAGCTCGGCATTCCCAGCGCCGGAGAATCTGCGCAGGCCGACGCGGCGATCCGGTGGCCGGAGCGGGGCGAACACGAAGTTGCCGGCCATCAGGATCGACCCGAGGTACAGCTGGAAGTGAGCCCGCTTGAGGTCGTCGCCGGGCAGACCGTGCTGACGGTTCGGACGATCAATTTTGATGTCCCGGCCATCGACGTGCACTACAGCATCGACGGCGAAGTGATGCCGGTATTGCGCGGCTGGCGGCTCGATGAGAACCATACCGCGAGCGTGTTTGTCAGCAATCAAACGCCGAAAGGGCGCTATCGGTTTCTGGCGGTGCGCGATTCCAGGGACCGGTCTTCGATGAGCTGGATTCGCGTGGATATTGAAGTTGTGGTCAAATAGGCGGTGCTTTGACTATGCGAAAGGCGTACCCGCTTTTCTTCTTCGCAGCGGTCACGCTTCTGGCTTTCTGGAAGGTGATCCTTCACGGCGATTTCACGCTGCTTGCGGGCAGCGATACGTTGACCTCCTATTATCCCTGGTTCGACGTGGCGGCCTACTGGCTCAAGAAAGGGGTCCTGATTCTGTGGGATCCATATGTTTATGCGGGCAAGGTTGCCATGGGGGAGCCCCAGCCGGGGCTCTACTACCCTCTCAATTGGCTTGTGATGCTCCTGCCCTATGCCGGCGGAGGCGTGAGTCCGGACGGCATGCAGGCTCTGCTGGTCTTCAATTATTTCCTGGCCGCATACTTTTTTTACTTGCTGGCCCGCTCCATGGACCTGACTCCCGCCGGTTCGGCGACAGCAGGAATTGCCTATGCGATCGGCGGACATATGGCCCATCTCTACGGCTATGCAAATGTGTTGAGCGGATTCGTCTGGTTGCCGCTGGCCGTCCTTTTCTACCGGAAAGCGCTTGCGACCGATTGCCGGCGAATGCGCATCCGATGGGCCCTGTCCGGCGGCATCGCGCTCGCTCTTTCATTCCTGCCGGGGCATCATATTCCGCCGATACAATCCGGTCTGCTGCTGCTCCTGTATTCAGTCTTCGCTCTGCTCGCAGACTGGAGAAAGACTGCCTGGAAGGGGAAGTTTGCCGTTGCGGTCACCCTGGCTGCCACGGCGGTGACATCGATACTCCTGACCGCCGTGCAATGGCTCCCTTCGGCCGAATGGGCCCGGCGGGTATTTCGTTGGGTCGGCCAAGGGGACCCGGTAAAGTGGGGAGAGGCGGTCCCTTATGCGGCGCTTCAGAACGCCGGCAACCTGAATCCGCAGGATGCCCTTTCTCTGGTGATGCCGTATGCCAGCGTCGGTCCCAGCATCTATGCGGGCCCGGCGGTAGCGTTCCTTGCGCTTCTGGGGATTCTCTTTGCGCGCGGCCGGGATGCGGCGTTTTTCCGCATCGCGTTGTTTGTTTATCTGTTTCTCAGTTGGGGCGCGTGGTCCGCCCTTCACGGCTGGCTGAACAGCCTGGTCCCCGGCCTGTGGTTTGCGCGCGAGGTTTTCTACTATCTCATCCCGTTTCAGGCCTGCCTGGCTTTGTTGGCCGGCTGGGGTCTGGATTGCTTGATCGCAGCCTACAGCGGCCCCCCCGGGGAGCCCCTGCGCGTGATGGTCCGCCGAGCAGGATGGGTAATGGCTGCGCTGGTGCTGTTGATCGGAGCGGGAGCTCTTACGCTCCTGATCTATAGAGAGCTGCCGATGAATCACCCTTATATTGTGCGCAGCATGAGCCTGGCGACATTTCTGACGGCCCTGGGCACTCTGGTTTTCATGCTGCATACGGGCCGGATTCGACCTGCGCTCTTTCGATCGCTCATCATTGCTCTGATCGTACTCGACCTCTCGTCGCACCTCTCCAGGGATATTCCGCTCAAGACCGCTCCGTCGGGGCAGGAGTCGACTCACCCGAAAGCCTTTTGGAAGGAGACTCCGATAGTAGAGTTTCTCAAGAAAAAACGCGAGCAGGAGTTTTTCCGTATTGATGATCCCACCAACATCCTGCCGATAAATTTCGGGGATGTCTGGCGCCTGGAGTCCACCATGGGACACGGTGCGACGGCCCTGGTCGACTATCTGGCCTTCCGTGGAACCGGCTGGGGGCCGGGCTCCAATGCGTCCGCTCTCCTGAATGCCCGCTATATTCTCAGCCGGCTGCCGCTGCCGGGCATGAAGAAGGTCTTCGGTGAAGAGAACGCGGTATATTTGAACCCTCGAGCGGTGCCCCGGGCCTTTGCAGTCTCGCGTTTCCGCGGTTTTGCGAGCCAGGAGGAGTTGCTGGGCTGGCTGATGAGCCCGCTCTTTGCGCCCGGCCAATCACTGCTGCTGACGGAGAAGGAATTAGCCAGGCTGCCCCGCGATTTTATCGAAGTTCTCGAAGACGAACGGGAGAACTTCCGCGTGCTGCCCGCTTCATTCGAGACCTCCGCGGAAAAGGCGGCCGCAAGGGAAACGGATGAAGCCGTGCGTTTCAGGATGGCCGTCTATCGCGCGCCCTGGGGCTGGAGCATGGGAGACGAGCTGAGCATATTCATCCGGACCGGCGTTTCGCTGGACGGATGCTACTTGATCTTCACCTTCTATCCGACGGCTGAAAGCCCCTCCAGGGTGGTGCTCCGAATGGAGCGGGCGGGGGTGGTGACCGAGTTGCCGGTGGTGCTTCCCGGGTTGCAGCCGGGCGATGCAGAACCGGGTCGGCCGGTCCAGACCGCGGTGAACCTGGGCGCCCTAGCCCCGGATGAATATCGGGTGTCGCTCGAAAAGACAGCCGAGTGTTCGGCCAACATCGATTCACTGCGCGTGTCCCGATTCCCGCCGGACAATGGGGCGGGAGAAGTCGGCGCGGTCGAAATTGCTTCTTTTCGCCCCAACCGCCTCAGGCTGTCGGCAGACTTGCGGCGCCCGGCATTTGTCGTCCTGAGCGAGGTATATTATCCAGGCTGGGAGGCGCTGGTGGACGGCAAAGCCGTGCCGCTATTGTCCGGTGATTATATCCTCCGAGCGGTGCCGGTTCCTGCAGGGAAACATGAGATCATTTTGCGGTTTCGCCCCAAGTCCTTCCAATGGGGGCTGGGGATCAGCCTGGGGAGCCTCGTTTTAACAGGTGTGTTTCTTCTCATCCGCCGCTAGAATGATCCGGACCATTGAGGTATGGGCGCGGCGCGGCTGTGCCCGGGCAAGGGATTGACATGGCCAGACGCTTCGAAGTTGAGATCATTATCCCGGTTTACAATGAAGAGCAGGCCTTAGGCGTGTGTATCGATCGGCTGCGCAGCTTCCTCCAGGAGGAATTTGCTCATGGATGGAAGATCATCATCGCCAACAACGGTTCCACGGACCGCACCGTCGAAATCGCTAACTCGCTTGCTGAGGCTGACAGCCGTGTGGAAGTCCTGAACCTGGCGCGCAAGGGGCGAGGCCTCGCATTGCGCACCGCCTGGAGCCGGAGCACGGCCGATATCGTCAGCTACATGGACGTCGACCTCTCGACGAACCTGCGCTATTTCCCTTTGCTCGTCGAGGGGCTGCGCTGTGGCTATGATATTGCGGTGGGCTCGCGCCTGATGCAGGCCTCGATCGTGGCCCGGCGTTTGAAAAGGGAAGTGCTCTCGCGCGGATTCAATCTGCTGATCCGGCTCCTCTTTCGGACTCGCTTCTCGGATGCCCAGTGCGGGTTCAAGGCTCTCAGGCGCGAGGCGGCCCAGGCGCTTCTGCCATACATCGTCAACAACA